>X5_European_Hare__coassemble_1136_pt1 | contig 2416 bp, 2 predicted proteins | sample X5_European_Hare__metabat2_low_PE_003 | metagenome-assembled genome bin X5_European_Hare | reverse complement strand
GCATATTCCCACTGTGCCTCCGTGGGCAATGCGTACTTCTTGCCGGTGATGCTGTTCAGCTTGGTCAGGAAATCCTGTGCGTGAACTGCCGCTGAAACCTCAATCTAATGTGGAATTCTGTTTACTATTCCTGTGAAAGGGTTTCTTTCGTTGGTTTCCCTCCGAAATCGATGGATACGGACCTGCCATCGATGAGCGTCAGGGAGAGTTTGAAAGTAAATTTATCGCCATTACGCGTCAAAGTCAGACTGCTACCTGCCGTGACCTGAGCTGTAGGACTTGTGTAAAATTTTAAATATTCCCCGAATTCATCTGAGACCTGTACATCTTCGTAAGCGACCTGGATAAAGCCAACGGGGTTATATAAGACTCCGACTATCTTTCCCTTTCCGCTCTCTCGGGCAACTATGGATATATTGGGGAGAGGCGGCTGACGACAGTATGTTCTCACCATAGCCGAACTGTGTCTCGCTATACAGTATCAAGTCAATCTGATCCTCATGATATTCCTGAACTACATCAACGTAGGCTGCGCTTTTGATTTCCGAGGTCTGACCGTTGATGTTCATCTTGCCGGATAACTTCGTGTCCGGCTTCTCTGGCTCTTCCGATCCGTCCGACTTGCTGCACGAGATTACGGTTGTCACGGCAGCAATTGCCAGCAAATAAGTGAAAAATTTCTTCATAATGTTTTATCAAAATGGGTTCTGTAATAAATTTTCCGTAAAGACCGGGAGAACTCGTTTTACCACGACCGACACGGATTTTATCTGTTCACGTTGCTTTCTCTCTCTTGGGAAGAGATACCCGATCTTATTATTTCTTCCGCTGGTTGTTGATTTTATTAAATTCTCTATTTTTGTCCATTATCTGAATCACACACTAGACAATATGGCATTTACAAATAATGTAATGATTGTGCGCCATAAACTTCTGGCCACTCTTGTTAAATTATGGAAAGAGAACTCTTTAGTAGAGGAGATAGACAGGCTTCCAATAAAACTCTCCCCAAGAAAATCCAAGGTAATGGGGCGTTGCTGCATCTATAAGGAGCGTGCGGTATGGAAGTACAAGACCTTTCCGCTGCTGGGTTTCGATATGAGCGATGAGACAGATGAACTCACCCCTCTCTCTCATTATGCCAAAATTGCACTGGAAAGAGATAAAAACCCCAAAGAGAATATAATGTGTGTAATAGATGAGGCGTGCTCTTCGTGTGTGCAGGTAAACTATGTGATAACAAACCTCTGCAGGGGGTGCGTTGCCAGAAGCTGCTACCTGAGCTGCCCTAAGGATGCCATTCGTTTTAACTCAGAGGGTAAGGCAGAGATAGACCACAACCGCTGTATAAGCTGCGGCAAGTGTTATGCCAACTGTCCGTATCATGCAATAGTATATATTCCGGTTCCATGCGAAAATGTCTGCCCAGTAAAGGCCATAGGCAAGGATGAGACGGGAATAGAGCATATAGATGATTCAAAATGCATCTATTGTGGCAAATGTATAAACGCCTGCCCTTTCGGAGCCATTTTTGAGATTTCACAGGTATTTGATGTTCTGCAAAGTATTGGCAGAGGGGAGCAGGTCATAGCAATGGTGGCTCCCTCTGTTCTGGCTCAATTCCCTGTCGCCATTGAGAATATATATGGTGCAATAAAGGAAATCGGCTTTACAGATGTAATAGAGGTGGCGCAGGGGGCTATGGATACAACAATAAATGAAGCGCATGAGCTTATGGAGAAGTTAAGGGAGGGGCAGCCCTTTATGACAACAAGCTGCTGCCCAGCCTATATCCAGCTTGCAGAGAAGCATCTGCCGGAGATAAAGAAATATATCTCTACAACGGGCTCTCCTATGTATTATACCGCAAAAATCGCAAAGGAGAAGTACCCCAATGCAAGGCTTGTCTTCATAGGGCCATGCATTGCAAAGAGAAAAGAGGCAAAACTTAACCCCGATGTAGATTACACCCTTACGTTTGAGGAGCTGGGCTCCATTATAGATGGCATGGATATAAACATTAACAGTGTCGGCCCGTACAAGGTGGCCTTTGAATCTGTAAGGGAGGCTCATGGCTTTGCACAAAGCGGTGGAGTAATGGGGGCTGTAAAATCTTACCTTGCTCAAAATGATTTCAATGGCATTAAGGTGGCAAACCTGGAGAAAAAGAATATAGGGCTGCTGAGACTTTATGCAAAAACAGCCAAGGCACCCGCTCCTTTTGTAGAGGTAATGGCCTGCGAAGGAGGTTGTGTAACGGGTCCTTGTATCTACACAGACAAAGCCTCTGCCCAAAGGCAGATTGTAACCGAACTGAACAAAATCACAAAAGAATTTGGCAATTGAAAATTATTGCATAATTTCCGGAGTTTGACACTTTAATTATTTCGGGCCAGGGATGATTCAAGGCCACAGA
>X5_European_Hare__coassemble_434_pt1 | contig 5271 bp, 5 predicted proteins | sample X5_European_Hare__metabat2_low_PE_003 | metagenome-assembled genome bin X5_European_Hare | reverse complement strand
TCTGTGGCCTTGAATCATCCCTGGCCCGAAATAATTAAAGTGTCAAACTCCGGAATGTATGGATTTTCAATTTTCCAGAAAAATCTTGTCGGATAAAATATTTTGATTACCTTTGCCCTCCCGATTTTGGGGCAATAAATAAAATCTTGGCAAAATGGCAGAGTATTTATCACCTGACAAAAAGCAAGAGATTTTCGCTAAATACGGAAAGTCTAATACAGACACCGGCTCAGTTGAGAGTCAAGTTGCTTTATTTTCCTACCGTATCGCTCACTTAACAGAGCACCTGAAAGAGAACAAGAAAGATTTTGTAACACAGAGATCTTTGGTGAAGCTTGTAGGGCAGAGACGCCGTCTTCTGGACTATGTTAAGAGAAAAGATATTGAGAGATACAGAGCTATTCTGAAGGCACTCAACCTTCGTAAATAGCAATAAGAAGATAAGAGGGGCTGCCGGAAAATACCGGCAGTTCTTTTTTTTTGATAATATTATCTATCTTTGCACGATAAAAATTTGAAATGGAGCGGTCTGTCAACAAAAGGTAACTCGCGGCGGGCTGCTCAGATGGTGAAATAAGTTTAATTTAAACTCTCATAGGGAGAGGCGGGTTACATTCAAGACATGTAATGAATATAGTAAAAAAGAGCATCAGATTAGATGATGGCAGGGTAATTGAAATCGAAACCGGAAAATTGGCCAAACAGGCAGACGGTTCGGTAGTGGTAAAAATGGGCGGCACAATGTTGCTTGCAGCGGTCACTTGTGCAAAGGAGGCTAAAGAGGATGTGGATTTTATGCCTCTTCAGGTAGATTATAAAGAGAAATTTGCGGCAGCCGGCCGTTTCCCGGGCGGTTTCATGAAGAGAGAAGGCAAGGCCTCCGATGCCGAAATTTTAGTGGCAAGGCTTATAGACAGAGCTTTAAGACCTCTCTTCCCTGAGGATTTCCATGCCGAAGTTTTTGTAACTGTAAATCTTATCTCTGCGGAAAAAGAGATAATGCCTGATGCGTTGGCCGGGCTTGCAGCCTCTGCAGCCCTTGCAGTGAGCGACATTCCTTTTGGAGGCCCCATCTCTGAGGTACGTGTTGCGAGAATAGATGGGAAGTTTGTCATAAATCCCACATTCTCTGAATTGGAGAGTGCAGACTTGGATATAATGGTGGGCGCCACATTGGATAATATCATGATGGTCGAGGGAGAGATGAGGGAGGTGAGCGAGGCCGTTATGCTTGATGCCATAAAATTTGCCCATGAAGCCATAAAGGTGCAATGTGAGGTTCAGCTGGAGCTTATGGAAGAGGTTGGAAAGTGCGAGAAGAGAAGCTACTGCCACGAAAAAAACGATGAGCAGCTTAAAGAGGCTTGTCATAGCTATTGTTACGACAGATGTTACTCAATAGCCAAGGCCGGCACATCAAAACACGAGAGAACAGATGCCTTTGACGCACTCCGGCAAGAATTCCTTGAAACTCTTCCGGAGGAGGAGAGAGAGGAGAAGGCACCTTTGGTTGCCCGCTACTTCCATGCAGTGGAAAAGGAGGCAATGCGTAATATGATACTGGATGAGGGCATAAGGCTTGATGGCAGAAGCACAACCCAGATACGTCCTATCTGGTGCGAGGTAGATTACCTTCCGTGCGCTCACGGTTCCGCAATATTTACAAGGGGTGAGACCCAGTCTCTTACAACAGTCAGCCTTGGAACAAAATTGGATATGAAGGAGATGGATGAGGTGCTTGTACAGCGTACAGAGCCGTTTGTACTCCACTATAATTTCCCTCCGTTCTCTACAGGTGAGGCAAAGGCTCAGAGAGGTGTGGGTCGTAGAGAGATTGGTCACGGAAATCTCGCCTTTAGAGCGCTTAAACCTATGGTTCCTGTAGGAGAGGAGAACCCGTATGCGGTAAGGGTAGTATCAGATATTCTTGAATCAAACGGTTCCTCTTCAATGGCCACTGTCTGTGCAGGTACTCTTGCACTTATGGATTCGGGAATTAAATTGAAAAAACCGGTTGCAGGTATAGCCATGGGTCTTATTTCAGACTCAAAGAGCGGAAAATATGCAATTCTATCCGATATTCTTGGAGATGAAGACCACCTTGGAGATATGGACTTTAAAGTTGCAGGAACAAAAGATGGAATCACTGCAACGCAGATGGATATAAAGGTAGACGGTCTCTCGTACGATGTGCTCGAGAGGGCGTTGGAGCAGGCACGGCAAGGCAGAATGCACATTATGGGAGAGATGATGAAATGTATAAGCGAACCTCGTGCAGATCTTAAGCCTCATGCGCCTCGTATAGTACAGATAACTGTTCCGGGTGAATTTATTGGAGCCATTATCGGTAAGGGTGGTGAGGTTATTCAGAATATCCAGAAGACCACAGGTACTGTTGTAACCATAACAGAGGATACTCAGCGTGAAGTGGGGGTAGTTGATATCTTTGGAACAAACAAAGAGAGTATGGATAAGGCTCTTGAGTGGATTAAGGGCATTACCGCTGTTCCGGAGGTTGGCCAGGTTTACAAGGGAAAGGTTGTCTCAATCTTGGAATTCGGTGCATTTGTAGAGATTCTTCCTGGAAAAGAGGGGCTTTTGCATATCTCAGAGATAGATTGGAAAAAGCTGGATAAGGTGGAGGATGTTCTCCATATCGGCGATGAGGTTGAGGTCAAGCTGCTTGAGATAGATTCTAAGACAGGTAAGATGAGGCTCTCAAGAAGGGCGCTTATCGAGAAACCTGAAGGGTATGTAGAGCCTCAGCGCAGGCCACGTCCTGAAAACGGCGACCGAAAAAGGCCGTTCAGCAAAAACGGTAAGGGCGGTGGCAACAGAGAGAGAAAAGGAAGGAGCGAAAAGAGCGAATAATAAGAAATTGAGGCTGCGTCAGAATAGATGCAGCCTCTTTTTCTTAGAGAGACATTGTGAAAGCCGTAACTGCTTGACACGGTAGCCCAATGTTCTGAACCTGAAATCTATCTCCGGTTTTTACCACGCATTCAGAGGTCTTCCGCTCATAAGCTGGCGCACTCCGCTCTTTACCTCGTCTATAACGGCAGAATTGTCTATATTGCTCAGAACCTTATCTATCAGTTCAACGATTATAGGCATTTCCTTCTCTGTAAGACCGCGTGAGGTTACCGCAGGGCTTCCTACCCTTATTCCGGAGGTCTGGAATGGAGAGCGGCTGTCGAACGGTACCATATTTTTGTTTACTGTAATATCTGCCTGAACCAATATCTTCTCTGCCGCCTTGCCGGTAAGGTCAGGAAATTTTGTTCTTAAATCTATAAGCATTACATGGTTGTCTGTACCGCCAGATACAACTTTGTATCCCCTTGCAATAAAGGCCTCTGCCATGGCTGCTGCATTCTTTTTAACCTGCAGCTGATACTCTTTGAATTCGGGCTGGAGAGCCTCGTAGAATGAGACCGCCTTTGCCGCAATACAGTGTTCGAGAGGACCGCCCTGAACACCCGGGAAGACACTTGAATTAATTACCGCAGACATCTTCTTTATCTCTCCCTTAGGGGTCTTGATTCCAAACGGATTGTCGAAATCCTTGCCCATAAGGATAATTCCCCCTCTTGGCCCTCTCAATGTCTTGTGGGTGGTTGAGGTTACAATATGGGCATATTTTACCGGGTTGCTTAAAAGACCTGCAGCTATAAGACCTGCAGGGTGGGCCATGTCTACCATAAGGAGTGCCCCCACCTTGTCTGCTATATCGCGCATTCTTTGCCAATCCCACTCTCTTGAATAGGCAGAGGCACCGCCGATTATCAGTTTTGGTTTATGCTCCAGTGCTTTTCTCTCCATCTCATCATAATCTATAAGTTCGGTCTTGTCGTTAAGACCGTATGCTACAGGATGGTAGAGAATACCTGACATATTTACAGGAGAGCCGTGTGTAAGGTGACCTCCGTGTGAAAGGTCAAGCCCCATAAAGGTGTCGCCGGGTTTAAGGCAGGCCATCATAACGGCCATATTGGCCTGTGCTCCCGAGTGAGGCTGTACATTGGCGTACTCGGCTCCGAAAAGCTCACAGACTCTATCTATCGCAAGTTGCTCAATCTGGTCTATAATTTCGCATCCGCCATAGTAGCGGGCTTTAGGATAACCCTCTGCATATTTATTTGTGCAGACCGAACCAAGGGCGGCCAATACATTGTCGGAGACGAAATTTTCTGATGCAATAAGCTCAATGCCGTGCAACTGTCTGTTTTTCTCTTTTTTAATCAATTCAGAAATTTGGAGATCCTGTTTCATGTCTAATATATTTTACTCTTTTATTCTATTACTGAAATGGAGCGATACAAAGTTATACTTTTAAATTTTATTTTCCATTGGGGATTGTGATTTTTTAGGCAATTAAATTATCTTTATGCCCTGTTTTCAGGAAACGACTATCCAGATGTATAGAAAATTGAGAAACGATGAGCTGCACAGGCTCTCTGTACTTGAGTATAAGATTGCTGAAAAGCTGCCCGTAACCGTGGTGCTGGACAATGTGCGCAGCCGGCACAATATAGGTGCGGCATTCAGAAGTGCAGATTCGTTCCTGGTGGAGAAGCTCCTTCTTTGTGGAATTTGTGCGGTTCCTCCCACGGCGGAGATTCATAAATCTGCCTTGGGCGCGGAATTTTCCGTGGAGTGGGAATATTTTAAAAAGACCACAGATGCCGTTGCGGCATTAAAAGAGAGAGGTTATAGGATAATATGTGTTGAACAGACCGAAAACTCTACCAAGTTGCATGAACTTTCTGTTGAAAAGGGGGTTCGTTATGCCCTTGTCTTCGGAAATGAGGTAAGGGGGGTGGCCCAGGAGGTGGTAAATATGAGCGATGAAGTTGTGGAGATCCCCCAGTTTGGAACGAAGCATTCCTTAAACGTTTCTGTCTCTGTGGGAATTGTATTGTGGGAATATGCTAAAAAGTGCCATTTACGAGAATAGGGAGAGCTGAATAGAATAGAAAGAATTTTATACAATTTATTATACATAACACATTAAAAATAAAGAGTATGAGTAATAGAGATGAAATCATTTGCAATTGCTTTTCGGTAAGCAGAGGAACAATTGAAGATGCAATTAAAGAGAAGGGTCTCAAAAGCGTCGAGCAGGTAGGCGAGGCTACAGAAGCAGGAACTGGCTGTGGCGGATGCCAAGAGAAGATTCAGGAGATTCTGGACGAAATCAACGGAAAGTAGATTTTTGAAATTTTTTAAAAAATTTCCTCAAAAATTTTTGGAGGCAAGGAAAAAGTGTTT
>X5_European_Hare__coassemble_318_pt1 | contig 6898 bp, 10 predicted proteins | sample X5_European_Hare__metabat2_low_PE_003 | metagenome-assembled genome bin X5_European_Hare | reverse complement strand
TGCCAATGCATCCGCACCCTCCTTCATAAGGTTGCGTGCATCCATATTGAATTTTATCTCTTTAGCCATAACTTTATCTCTCCATTAATTAAATAATTGCAAGAATATCTGATTGACGCATTATCATATAGCTCTTGTCGCCTATGTTCACCTCTGTGCCGGCATATTTGCCGTAGAGAACTTTGTCGCCTACCTTTACCTCCATAGGCTCATCCTTTTTACCGGGACCTGCTGCCAACACAACTCCCTCTTGAGGTTTCTCTTTTGCATTGTCGGGGATATACAATCCGCCGGCTGTTTTTGTTTCAGCCTCTTTAGGCTCAACCAAAACTCTGTCTGCTAATGGTTTAATGTTCATATTACCAGTTTTTTTGTTATTTGTATTTTTTTGTTGTTTATTTCTCTTTCCTTTTACGGAACAGCATAGCTGTAGGCAAATGGAGTGCCAAGAGTTTTGTGTGACAAAATGACATAATGATTTTGCATTTTTTCTCTTACCTTTGCCCTTAAACAGCCACTTTGGCCATATGGCATTATAAAACAGGAGCTGTTTATGGAGATTATGGAGAGTTCTACCCAGGAGGATATCCGTTTTATGAGAGAGGCACTTAAGGAGGCCGCCCTTGCAGCGGAGGCGGATGAAGTGCCGATAGGAGCTATAATTGTCTGCAACGGCAGGGTCATTGCCCGTGCCCACAACCTTACAGAGCGTCTTACAGATACCACCGCCCATGCAGAGATGCAGGCCATAACAATGGCCGCCGCCCACATAGGAGGCAAATATCTTACAGAGTGTACAATCTATGTTACAGTTGAGCCCTGTCCAATGTGTGCGGCCGCACTGAACTGGACCAGAATTTCAAGAGTGGTCTATGGCGCCTCTGACCCGAAAAGGGGCTATTCGCTCTTCTCGCCCTCCCTGCTCCACCCGAAAACAGAAGTCACCCCCTCAGTTTTAGAGGAAGAGTGTGCGGAACTTGTTACAGACTTTTTTAAAACCAAACGGAGATAGAGATGGAGTTTTTGCAGGAGTGGGGATATATCGGTCTCTTTATAGGAACTTTTCTGGCTGCCACCATTATTCCGTTCAGTTCAGAATTACTTGTTACAGGAATCCTGATTGCCGGCGGGAATCTCCTTCCCGCCTTTATAGTTTCAACTGCAGGAAACTGGCTTGGAGGGCTTAGCTCTTACTATCTTGGATATCTTGGCAAATGGGAGTGGATAGAGAAGTGGCTTCATATCTCAAGGGAGAAGCTTGAGCGGCAGCGACACAGGATAAAACGGTATGGGGCAATGATTGCCCTTTGCTGCTGGCTCCCCTTTGTAGGAGATATATTCGCATTGGGACTGGGCTTTTACAGGTTAGACTTTACAAAATGTGCCATCTATATGCTTATAGGCAAAGCCGCCAGATTTGGGCTATGGATTGCCGGTTATAGCTATTTGGGGGAGAGATTGGTTCTTCATCCTTTTTTCCCTTTTTGTTAAATCAAAAAAGATTTGTAGCTTTGCAGCCCATCTTGAGATATGGTGTAATGGTAGCACTACAGATTTTGGTTCTGTCTGTCAAGGTTCGAATCCTTGTATCTCAACTGTTCTTAAATCTCCTTCCCTTTTACACTACAATTTTGAACCGGCCCTGCAGAGGGATTAACCCAGCTTCCTAAGAAGGTGTTTTATATTAACCTTCTCATCTACCACCTCCTGTAACCTTGCAATCGGCACTCTGGTCTGTTGCATGGTATCTCTGTCGCGAAGGGTAACACAGTTATCCTCAAGACTCTGATGGTCTACGGTAACACAGAGCGGGGTTCCGATTGCATCCTGTCTGCGGTAACGCTTTCCTATTGAATCCTTCTCGTCGTATTGACAGTTATAGTCATATTTGAGCATCCCCATTATGCTCTGTGCCAACTCCGGAAGTCCGTCTTTCTTTATAAGCGGAAGCACTGCAACCTTTACCGGAGCCAAAGCCGGGTGGAATTTAAGCACAACCCTGCTCTCTCCGTTTTCTAGCTGCTCCTCGCAATATCCGCCAGACAAAACCGCAAGCACGGTTCTGTCAAGACCAATTGAGGTCTCAATAACGTATGGCACATAGCTTTCGTTTGTTTCAGGGTCGAAATATTGTAGCTTTTTGCCTGAATACTCCTGGTGACGGCTCAAATCAAAGTTGGTACGGGAGTGGATTCCCTCCAGCTCCTTAAAGCCAAACGGGAAGTCGAACTCTATATCTGTTGCGGCATTCGCATAGTGGGCAAGTTTGTCATGGTCGTGGTATCTGTATTTTTCATCTCCCATTCCCAAAGCCTTATGCCATGCAAGCCTTGTCTGTTTCCATTTGGCAAACCACTCAAGCTCTGTTCCCGGTTTTACAAAGAACTGCATCTCCATCTGCTCAAACTCTCTCATTCTAAAGATGAACTGCCTTGCCACAATTTCATTTCTAAAGGCTTTCCCTATCTGGGCAATACCAAAAGGCAGTTTCATCCTGCCTGTCTTCTGCACATTCAGGAAGTTTACAAATATGCCCTGGGCAGTCTCCGGACGCAGGTAGATTACTCCGCCCTCATCTGAGACGTTTCCCAGCTGGGTGCTGAACATAAGGTTAAACTGTCTGATTTCCGTCCAATTTTTCGTACCCGAAACAGGACAGACAATGTCGCAATCCATAATAAGCTGTCTAAGTGCGGCGAAGTCGTTGCCCTTAAGGGCGGCAACCATCCTCTCCTTTACAGAGTCAAGTTTTGCAAGGTTACGCTGCACATTCGGATTGGTAGCCCTGAACTGCTCTTCATTAAAGCTCTCTCCGAATTTCTTCCTTCCCTTCCCCACCTCCTTCTCTATCTTCTCCTCTATCTTTGCAATATAATCCTCCAGCAAGACATCTGCCCTGTATCTCTTCTTTGAATCCTTATTATCTATAAGCGGGTCATTAAAGGCTCCCACATGGCCCGAAGCCTCCCAGATTTTCGGATGCATGAAAATGGCCGAATCTATCCCCACTATATTCTCATGCAGACGGACCATGGCCTCCCACCAATACTTTTTAATGTTATTCTTCAACTCAGATCCCATCTGGCCATAATCATAAACGGCGCTCAATCCATCATAAATTTCACTTGAAGGAAAGATAAAGCCATACTCTTTGGCATGTGCAATGAGATTTTTAAACAATTCATCCTGTGTCATCTCTCTCTTAATTGACTTAACAATTCATTTATACTTCTTTTCAAAACCGGATGGAGCAGCTCTCCAGCTATCCGGGCAAGCGGCTCCAGTGCAAACCGTCTTTGTGCCATAAGCGGGTGGGGAATTGTAAGATTGTCGTTCTCCATGACCACCGCCTCAGTCTCTCTGTAGAAGAGAAGAATATCTATATCTATAAGCCTTGAAGAGTAAACTCTCCTCCCCTCTGTATCATACTCCGGTTCATGCTCCTTTCGCCCCAACTTCTTCTCTATTCTTTTGCAGCTTTTCAAAAGTTGCTCCGGCTCCATATTCCCCTCCACCATAACGGCTCTGTTAAGGAAGAGATTCCGGCTTTCGAACCCCCAGGGGGCACTCTGGTATATCGGGGAGATTTTGACCAGACGGAACTCTTCTGCAAGCAGCGTCTCCGCTCTCTGCAGGTATTGCTCCCTCTCCCCGAGATTGCTGCCCAGAAGCAGATATGCGCTATTCATCTCCACTCTTTTAAAGCCATCCCAACTCAGTTAGAGCCTCTTCACTCATTCTGCTCTTATCCCAGGCCGGCTCGAATACAAGCTCGATTGCACTATCCGTAACTCCCGGCACATCCTTTACAGCCCGGTAGACTTCCTCTACAAGATCATCTGCTAAAGGACAATTCGGTGCAGTAAGTGTCATTTTCACAGATACTTTATGGTCGTCATCTATATTAATTTCGTAAATAAGACCCAAATCATAGATGTTTACCGGAATTTCCGGGTCATAAACCTGCCTTAAGGCTCTCACCACATCTCTTTGTAAACTCTCTACAGTCATGACCGTCTCCTTTTTTACCTGTTCATATATGCCAGAGCGTAGGCCTTTATCTGTTTTATCATTGAAACCAATCCGTTTGCCCTGGCGGGAGAGAGATTTCCCTGCAGACCTATCTTCTGAATAAACGACAGGTCAGACTCCAATATATCCTTTGGGGCCTGTCCGTTATATACCCTTATCAAAAGCGCAATTATGCCCTTTGTGATTATGGCATCGCTATCTGCAGAGAAGTAGAGTTTTCCCTCTTTGTAAAAGCAGTTTAGCCAGACTCTGCTTTGACATCCCCTTATAAGGTTCTCCTCGTTTTTTTCACTCTCCTCTATAGGGGGTACACCTTTGCCGAGTTCTATGATATACTCATACCTATCCATCCAGTCTGTAAATGCAGAGAACTCTTCAACAATACTCTCCTCTATTTCCCGAATAGTCATATAGATAAACTCCGGTGTTAGAGCCTGATAGTGGAATCGAACCACCAACCTCATACTTACGAAATATGTGCTCTGCCAATTGAGCTAATCAGGCATTCTGCGGTGCAAACATACACAAAAGTTAAAAGTTAAACAAAATTATTACAGCCCCTTTTTTTCATGGCCTCTTGTGTGTCATCGCAACATTTTAACCACTCTTTTGAGTGACAGGGCAAGAAAACGCGCCTCATCAAGTGTATTGTATGGGGCAAAGGAGGCTCTTACCATTCCCGTAACGGAGTAGCGCTCCATAAGCGGTTCGCTGCACATCTGACCCGAACGTACTGCAATGCCCAGTTTGTCAAGCATCTGGGCTATATCTGAGGAGTTGCACCCCTCAACGCTGAAGGAATAGAGAGGAATCTTCTCTCCGACTGTACCGTATAGTCTGAGCCCTTCCACCTCGAGTAAGGCATTCGGGAGGTACTCCATTATTGCCCGCTCTTCTTCTTTTACCGCCCTGCCCCACTCTCCGGATTCCAAAGCGGCGGCAAATTCAATGGCCGGCGCAAGAGCGGCGGCGGCGATGAAATTCGGGGTCCCGGCCTCGAATTTCAAGGGGAGCGGCGCGTATGTGGTCTTTTCGTAAGTTACCCTCTCCACCATCTCGCCGCCCCCCATATATGGCGGCATCTGATTTAGCAAATCAGATTTGCCATATAAAACGCCGCTGCCCGTCTCTCCATAAAGTTTATGACCCGAAAAGGCATAAAAATCGCAATCCATTGCCTGAACATCCACCTTGTCGTGAACAATTCCCTGCGCCCCATCTACCAGCACCTTCACCCCTTTCGCATGGGCAATATCCACTATCTCCCTTATATTATTTACTATGCCCAAAACATTGGAGATATGGGTCACCGCCAAAAGCCTTGTTCCCGGCTCTATAAGGCTCTCTATCCTCTCTACCTCCAGCCGCCCCCTCCCATCTACCGGGATAACCTTAAGTTTTGCTCCTGCCCTCTCACAGGCAATCTGCCACGGAACAATATTGGAGTGGTGGGAATCACCTGCAATTATTATGGAATCCCCCTCTCTGAGAAATCGTAAAGAGAAACTGGAGGCCACGAGATTTATAGAGGCCGTTGCGCCGGAGGTAAAAATAATATTCTCCCTCCCCGGAGCATTAATATGGAGCCTTACCCTCTCCCTTGCCTGCTCATAAAGTTCTGTAGTCATTTCGCTTAAATAGTGCATTGCCCTGTGGACATTACCATTCAAGGCACTGTTCATCTTATTTATAAGTTCTATTACCTGCACTGGCTTCTGCGAAGTTGCGGCATTGTCCAGATATACAAGAGGCTTATCGTAAACCCGCTGCGAGAGGGCCGGAACCGCAGCCCTTATCTCTTCCAAAATCCTGTTCATATTGCAAAAATAGAAACAAACTTTTTCTTTACGCATAAAAAACATAATTTTGCAGAGATAGTTCTAAAGAGTATTCTAACCGCCATGTATGACTTTATAAAAGGCACCATAGAAGAGGTAATGCCCACATACGTTGTCGTTGAGAATAACGGCATTGGCTACAGACTTCAGATTTCGCTCCAGACTTTTACGGAAATCCAGTTCCTCTCACAGGTAAAACTCTACATCTACCACCATCTTAGAGAGGACCAGGAGCTCTGGTATGGATTTTACGGGGCGCAGGAGCGCGAAATTTTCCTGCTGCTTATAGGAATCTCCGGGATAGGTCCGAATATGGCGCGTACAATCCTCTCCTCCATGACCTTCGATGAGCTTAGAGAGGCCATTCTTACCGGAGACCAGAGCAGAATAAAAAGCATTAAGGGGGTAGGACTCAAGACCGCGCAGAGAATTATCATAGAGCTGCAGGATAAGATTGCAAAGGGAGGCGGCTCCGAAATCTTTGCCTCTTCTGTTCTTTCGGCCGGCAACCCGTATAAAGAGGAGGCAATTGCGGCCCTGCTTGTGCTGGGCTTCCCAAAAAGCCATTCCGAAAAGGCTGTCAACTCCATTCTAAAAGAGCATCCTGAAGTCAAGGTAGATGAACTTATAAAATTGGCCATGCGACAGCTTCTATGACCTCAGAGATTGCCTATTGATGCCTTCCTTAGTGAGTGTGCCCATGCGGATGGCATCTTCAAAACTGTTGCTCTGAGATATAATGTCAAGTGCTACAGGCACAGTACCTTGGCAAGTCTCATCAAACTTATTCCCGCAGTTTTCACAGTTCATTTCAGAATAATAATCTTGTTCTGCATCTCCTCCTGAGTTATGGTATAATCCGTGCACCTTTGATACCTTCAGGATGATTGCGGCTGCAGCGCATCTGCCACTGCGACAGTACAGATGGTATCATATTCTTTAATTAATGTCTTAATTGCTCCCGTCCAGATATTTTTTGAAGAACGTCTCTATCTTATCGAACGGAATCTTATCGAGATTGTCATAGA
>X5_European_Hare__coassemble_294_pt1 | contig 7618 bp, 6 predicted proteins | sample X5_European_Hare__metabat2_low_PE_003 | metagenome-assembled genome bin X5_European_Hare | reverse complement strand
GAGGCTCTCGAAAAAGAAGATTCTGATTAGGGTGACGCATTGTCAAAGTCAGGAATATGAGTGTGGACAAAGTACTGGCTCTCGCACAGACAATAGTCACAATACAGCTGGATTTGCCCCAAAACGGACAGACAATTTCCCGAACCATGCTTATGAAACGACATCAGCGCATCGTTCCTCTGTTTAATGAATCATTTTGGGTGACACGATGACGAAGTCAGAAAAAAAAGAAACATGACTCAGGAGTGGGAACTTTCAAGTGACGGAACTTCTCTTGAATTCTGTGTAGATGGAGAAAGGATTATGAAAGTGCGCTATATGCCATTAACTTATACTGGATTTGGCTATTATACATTTGGCAAGCAAGAATTGGAAGTCGATGATGTAGAGTTTATCCAATTATAAAGGCTTGTCTGCGAAGATTGTTAGGTCTTTATTCTCACAGGATGGATGATTGTTTTGGACTGCGGGGCAGCCAATAAAGTAAGCGGTAACGGGGGGGGATGACAGTCAAGGGGCTAACAGGCAAACATCCCCTTGTGTCTCCCCTCCATATCCATTGTGGCATAATGGGCGCGGATTCTTTTTAAATCCTCCTGAGCATTATCTGTAAGCTCAAACTTCTGGCCGTGGCCAACGATTTTTCTCTTCCAGTCGAAATAGCCGAGATAGACAGGAACATTGCAGCTCCTTGCAATCGTGTGGAAGCCGCTTTTCCACCTTGTGGTGGCCTTTCTTGTTCCCTCGGGGGCAATGGCAAGATGCATCTTTTTTGCACCGTTCATCGCATGAATAAGCTGCAGGGTAATTGCAGCCCCCTTTTTTCTATCTACTGGAACCCCTCCCAATGCCTTAAGCAGCGGAGAGAGCGGCCCTATAAAGAACTCCTTTTTAATCATAATATAGGCCTTGCCCCCTACAGAGGTGTAGAAGAGGTAGGAGATTACAAAATCCCATGCAGAGGTGTGGGGCACTCCTAAGATAATTGCCTTATCCTCCTCCACAGGGCTGTCATCCATGGCTTTCCAGCCCAAAAGTTTCAGTAAAAATCCGCAGAATTTCTTCATTGTTTTTCCAGCATCTCCTCCAGTATAAGGTCTGAACGGAGATTGTTTTTAATAAACTGTTGTCTTTCAGTCGTGTTTTTTCCCATATAAAATTCCAGCAGCTCCGGAATGGAGTCATCGTGGCTCAGCCTGACCGAATCCAGCTTTATGTCATTGCCTATGAATTTTGCAAACTCATCGGCCGAAATCTCTCCCAACCCCTTGAAGCGGGTAATTTCGCATCCTTTTCCAAGTCTCTTTATTGCCCTCTCCTTCTCCTCGTCTGAATAGCAGTAGTCGGTCTCCATCTTGCCCCCCCTTCTCCTTATTATCCTGAAGAGCGGAGTCTGAAGAATATAGAGATGCCCCTGCCTTACCACCTCAGGGAAAAACTGGAGGAAGAAGGTGAGCAGCAGCAACCTTATATGCATGCCGTCAACATCTGCATCGGTGGCAATGATGATTTTGTTATAGCGAAGGTTCTCTATATCATCCTCTATGTTAAGGGCCGCCTGGAGCAGGTTGAACTCCTCGTTTTCGTAGACCACTTTTTTGCTAAGACCGTAACAGTTAAGCGGTTTCCCACGCAGGCTAAAGACCGCCTGGGTATTTGCATTACGGCTTTTTGTAATGGAGCCGCTTGCGGAATCCCCCTCTGTTATAAAAATCATGGTCTCCTGGTTTCGGGGGTCTCTGTCTCCGCAGTGAATCCGGCAATCCCTTAGCTTCTTATTATGGAGGCTTACCTTTTTCGCCCTCTCCCGTGCAATCTTCTGAATCCCCGATATTGCCTTTCTCTCCTTCTCATTTTCAAGGATTTTCTTCTGGAGTACATCCGCTACAGAGGGGTTTTTATGAAGATAGTTGTCCAACTCCCTTTGAAGAAAATCCACAATAAAGTTCCTTACGGTCGTATCGCTTCCTGGCGCCATATCCTTGGAGTTGAGGAATGTCTTTGTCTGGTTCGAGAAAGAGGGCTCCTCTATCTTGATGCTTATGGCCGCTATGATGGATTGTCTTATATCCTTCGGGTCATAATCCTTTTTAAAAAACTCCTTTATTGTCTTTGCAATGCCCTCTCTGAATGCGGCAAGGTGAGTTCCGCCGTGAATGGTATTCTGTCCGTTTACAAAAGAGCTGATATTCTCCCCGTTCTCATTGCCATGGGTAAAGGCTATCTCTATATCCTTTCCGTCGAGATGTATTACAGGGTAGAGCGACGGTTCCACCAAAGAGTCGTTTATAAGATCGAGCAGACCGTTTTTAGACTTATACTCCGTTCCGTTGAAATTTATTGTGAGCCCCCTGTTCAGGTAGGCATAATTTCTGAGCATAGTCTCTATATATTCAGGCCTATAGGAGTAGTTTTCATAGAGGGTGGGGTCTGCAATATACTTTACCAGAGTGCCGTTTTTCTCATTGCTTTCAAGGCTGCCCTCCTCAATAAGCACTCCCTTGCCGAATGAGGCGAAGCGGCTCTCTCCATTGCGGAAGGATTGAACATAAAAGTAGATAGAGGTGGCATTGACTGCCTTTGTTCCCACACCGTTAAGACCTACAGACTTCTTAAAGGCATCGCTGCCGTACTTTGCGCCGGTATTCATCTTGCTTACCGCCTCAATAAGCTTTCCAAATGGAATGCCTCTGCCATAATCTCTGATGGAGACCATATTCTCATTGAGAGTAATATCTATATTCTTGCCATAGCCCATGATATATTCATCTATGGCATTGTCTATAATTTCCTTGAAAAGCACATAAATGCCATCATCGGGATTGGAGCCGTCTCCAAGTTTGCCTATATACATTCCCGGACGCTGGCGTATATGGTCTTTCCAGTCCAGAGTTTCAAAGTCATCTTCTGTGTAGTGGTGGATTTTCAGTTCTTCGCTCATACTTGATAGAAAGGGCCGTCTTATGACAGACCCTGCAAAGATAATAAATCTTCCACAAAATGAAATCAGCCGATAAACCCTCTCCTCAGAAGCAGCTCTGCAATCTGTATTGCATTGGTTGCCGCCCCTTTCCTAAGATTGTCCGAGACACACCAGAGGTTTATGCCACTCTCGAGAGAGAAATCTCTTCTCACTCTTCCCACAAAGACCTCATCTCTTCCCTCGCTATAAAGAGGCATAGGGTAGGGGAGTTTCCTGAGAGCCTCAAGGTCATTCCTCTTTTTGCAGGCCTGTTTTACGCCGCCCTCTCCAATTGCGGGATTCTGCTCATCGCCATACGGAGCCACATTATCCTGAACCACAACGCCGGGAGTTGTGACAAGCACCTCCATAAGCTCCTCCTCCTTGAACGGTTTCTCAAACTCCAGGTTAATTGACTCGGCATGGCCTCCGAGAACCGGAACCCTTATGGTTGTAGGAGAGACCCTTATCGATTCATCCCTCATAATCTTATGGGTCTCGTTTACCATCTTCATCTCCTCTTTTGTGTAGCCGTTCTCCAGGAACTTGTCTATATGAGGCAGCAGGTTAAGGTCTATCTGGTATGGATAGGCGCATTGATATTCTCCCTCCACAATATTCTGTTCTGTCCCCTTCCATCTCTTTCTCTCCTCTACAAGCTGGTCGACAGCTTTCTGTCCGGTACCTGTAATACATTGATAGGTAGAGACTACAATCCTCTTTATCTTGTAGACCTTGTGCAGATCTGCAATGGCAATAAGCATCTGGATTGTGGAACAGTTCGGATTTGCAATGATTCTGTCCTCTCTCTCGATTACCTCTCCGTTTATTTCGGGCACTACCAGCTTTTTTGTAGGGTCCATTCTCCAGCAGGCAGAGTTGTCGACCACATAACATCCTCTCTCTGCAAACATCGGGGCGTACTTTTTTGAAGCATCGCTTCCCGCGGAGAAGACGGCTAAAGCCGGTCTCCGGGCTATACCCTCCTCAGGGGTTATCACCGTGTACTCTTTGCCTTTGAATTTCACCTTTTTGCCGGCAGATCTCTCCGATGCCACGGGAACCAGTTCTGTCACCGGAAAGTTTCTCTCCTCCAATATCTCCAGCATTCTTGTGCCTACCAGACCTGTGGCACCGACAACTGCAACTTTCATCTTTTAATATAGTCTTTTAAAGTGTTAATATATCATTTAATATTCCGCCGGCTGTCTGTACGGCACCGGCTCCCGCCCCCTTTATTACCAATCCGTTGGGGTAGAAGAGAGAGGTTATCGCAAAGGCGTTGTCGCTTCCCTCTATTGCGTAAAACGGATGCGAACTCTCCACTGCCTTGAGAGAGACACTGTAAAGGGGCTTTCCGCTCTCCTTTTCCGCCGCCCTGTATGAGGCGATAAAGCGGAGTCTCTTCTTCTTTGAAGCGGCCTTTTGGTAAAGCTCCCTTATCTGTGGCTCATAAGCCTCCAGTTTTTCGTAGAACTGCTCGGGCGAACACTCCATGTCCATTATCTCCTCCGGTAAAATTCCATGAAATTCAACCTCTTCGCGCTCTATCTTAAGCCCTGCCTCTCTTGCAGATATTATAAACTTGCGCATAACGTCGTTCCCGCAGAGATCTGTTCTCGGGTCAGGCTCCGTATATCCCAACTCCTTTGCCTTTTTTACAAGGCAGGCAAATGAAATCTTGCTGTCGTAATTGCTTAAAAGGTAGTTAAGCGTTCCGCTTACAATTCCTTCGAATCTGGTGATTGTATCGCCGGCATTTACCAACTGCGAAATTGTTGCCAGGACCGGAAGTGCGGCACATACCGTTGTTTCGTATTTAAATGAAACCCCCTCTTTTTTGATGCATGAAAGCAGCTGGTCGTAAAAATCAAGGGAGAGCGAGCAGGCTATCTTGTTGCAGGTCACCACAGAGTATTTGTGGCGGAAAAGATCTGTGTAGAGCGAGGCTACAGCCCTGCTTGCAGTGCAATCCACAAAGATTGAGTTGCCAAGCTGCATACGGTAGAGGGCATTTATATAGCCGTTCTCTCCATTCTCCTCTCCCTCTTCCAGTCTTGCCTTATAATCTCCGCCTATGCCGTTTCTGTCTATTACATACCTTTTGCTATTTGCAATTCCGCATATTACAAGCTCCTTCCCGCATCTCTCTTTAACGGACATGCGCTGTTTTGTCAAAATATCAACAAGAGCCTTTGCCACTGTGCCATAGCCGGCGATAAAGAGATTTACCCTGTTTACAGGTTCGCTGAAAAATTCGTTGTGGATTGCTTTAATGGCATCTGTCACATCCTCTGTCTTTACAACCGCAGAGACATTTTTCTCTGAAGAACCCTGGGCAATTGCCCTTATGTTTATTCCCTCTCTGCCCAAAGCATCGAACATTCTGCCGCTGGCTCCAGACTGGTTTTTCATATCGTCTCCTACAAGAGAGATTATTGAAAAGCCCTTCTCCACTCTCAGCGGGTCTACCTTGCCAAGCGAGATTTCATAGGCGAACAGTTCGTCTGAGGCCTTTTTTGCAAGGTCTGCATCCTTCTCATCTATTGCAATACACATTGTGTGGACAGATGAGGCCTGGGTTATGAGGATTATATTTATATTGTTTTTGCTAAGGGTGTCGAACAGACGGCTCGAATAGCCGGGAATACCCACCATTCCGCTTCCCTCCATAGAGAGGAGCGCTATTTTGTTTGAACTGGAGATGCCCCTTATCTTGTTATGCCCCTCAGGCGGGTTGCGCTCTATAAGTGTGCCGGGGTCATCGGGGGCAAAGGTGTTCTTTACATAGATTGGCGTTCCCTGTTTAACGACAGGCTGGATTGTAGGAGGGTACACCACTTTTGCTCCAAAGTGCGAGAGCTCCAGCGCCTCTTTGTAGGAGATGTTTCTTATTGGTTTTGCATCCGGAACAATACGGGGGTCTGCTGTCATCATTCCGCATACGTCTGTCCAGATTTCCAGTCTGCGGGCCTGTACCCCGACTGCAATAATCGAGGCGGTATAGTCTGAGCCTCCGCGGCCGAGGGTTGTTGTCCTCCCCATCAGGTCCATGGCTATAAAGCCCGGGAGAATATAGAGGGAGCAGTTATTACTGAGGAAATACCGCTTGATATTGTCAAATGTAATGTCGTTTATTACAGAGTTTTTGCCCCCTGCAGGTTCGGTCTTTATAAGTTCTCTCGAATCTTTCCATTTATGACTGATATTCAAGGATTTCAGCTTTGCGCTTATAATTTTGGTAGAGAGAAGCTCTCCAAAACTTACTATATGGTCAAGGCTAAGGTCGCTTAACTCCTTAAGCAGGTAGACCCCTTTGCATATTTCGCTTAGCTTTCTAAAGAGCCCCATGCACTCTGCCTTTATATCTTCGCTCTCCTGCCGGGGAATAAGGTTGTCTATCAGCTCTATATGTTGTTTAAGCAGGGCTTCTGTCTGCTCGGTATAACTGCTGTCCTGGGCCAGTGCCGCTTTTCCTATTGCAATAAGGGCATCTGTGCATCCGCTGATTGCAGATGATACGACAACTGTTTTGTCTTTTTCAAGAGCCTCTTTTACAATGTCAATGACTCGTGTAATGTTTTCGGCGTTGGCTACAGATGAGCCGCCGAATTTGAGAACCTGCATATTATAAAATCTCCTTTAATATATTTACTATCTGTTTCCATTCCAATAAAAAGCCATCATGGCCAAAGAGTGAGGTTATCTCTCTATATACCCCCCTCTTTACATGGGATGCCATATATTTTTGTTCATTTGTAGGGAAGAGAGCATCGCTGTCTATTCCAATACATATTACATTGGCGTTTATCATATTCAGGGCAGTATCTACACCGCCGCGTCCGCGCCCTATGTTGTGGCTGTCTGTAAGGTTTATCATTGAAAGATATGAGTAGGCGTCGAACCTCTTCACAAGCTTCTCTCCCTGGTACTGCTGGTAGGAGGCGGCCTTGTGGTTCCATATTACCTCGTTGCTTGTCTCGCATTGAGATGTGTTATATCCCAGGTAGCTTCTGTATGAGAGCAGGGCTATTGAACGGGCGGCTGCAAGACCTTTGGCTCCCCCCCTGGCAACAATCTCGCCGTCTTCAATTGTAAACTTCTCCTCTTCAAGGGTCTGGTCTGCAAAGAGAGCCATTCTCTGCGACTCGTTAAAGGCATTTCCCCACGGGGTTATTCTTGCGTTACATGCCAGCAGAACCACATTTTTTATAATGTCTCGTTTCGAGATGCTCCACTCTATGGCCTGGAAGCCTCCCACAGAACCGCCAATCAGCAGGTCTATCTCCTTTATTCCCAATGCCTCTCTAAGCATGTCGAGTGTTGCGACAATGTCGCGCACCGTTGTCTTGGGAAAGTTCAGAAGGTATGGTTTTCCGCTGGCAGGGTCTATCGAAAGGGGAGAGGTCGAGCCGTAGCAGGAGCCGATAAGGTTGGCACAGACTATTGTATATTTGCGCGGATCAAGGAATTTGCCTTCGCCAACGAGCAGGTCCCACCATTCGCAAGGATTTGAGTTGGCTGTAAGGGCATGGGTTATCCAGATAACCTTTTTTCTCCTCTGTCCGGGGCTCTGCTCCCCATCCTGGGCCCACTCCTTTGAAATATGGTAGCAGAGGGTGATATCTTTCAGTATCTCCTTGCTCTCCAGTACAA
>X5_European_Hare__coassemble_209_pt1 | contig 12711 bp, 13 predicted proteins | sample X5_European_Hare__metabat2_low_PE_003 | metagenome-assembled genome bin X5_European_Hare | reverse complement strand
CAATATGAGTGTGGACAAAGTACTGGCTCTCGCACAGACAATAGTCACAATACAGATGGCTTTACCCCAAAACGAACAGACAATTTCACGGACAATGCTCATGAAACGGCATCAACGCATTGCTCCTCTTTTCTCTGATGATTTTTGGGGTACGCATTGACGAAGTCAGGGGAGCATACTTGCGTTTGGCATCATAAAAGTGCCACGGCTTGATTCCCAGCTCTGCAAGACGCTGCTTGTAACTAATCTTGTTCTCGTCGCAGTAGGCTGTCACCTGAGCGACCTCTTCCTTTGTCATCATAGCTTTGTGCTTTTGATGCAAAAGTAGCGACTGCACCGGAGGCCTCATAGATGTCTTTAATCGGGGGCTTACATTTCAACGATACTTTTCGGAGATTTACAAAACTCAAATACCTTATCTTGGGGTGTAATGATATTCGATTGACCATTTGTTTCGTTATGACCTGAGGTGAAGTCATCATCTTGCATTATCAAGAGAGGCAAAGAGGTAGAGAGAGAGCTTAAAGAGAAGCCTGCTCCCGACATTGGCATCCCACTCCCCCTCCGCGCCGGGGGCGACTTCACAAAGGTCGAACCCTATTATCTTCTTTCCGTTCGATGAAAGTCTTTCCAGCAGATAATCCGCATGGTTAAAGGAGAGCCCTCCCGGAACAGGGGTACCCGTATTTGGGGCATATTCTGCAGAAAGTCCGTCAACGTCAAAGCTTATATAGACATTCTCGGGCAGAGTCTCAATTATAGTATTACAGATGGAGTCCCAGGAGTTTCCGCAGAACAGTTCTCTATGCAGTCTCCTGTCTGTAAAGGAGGTAACTCTTCCGTCATTACAGATAATCTCATATTCATCGCTGCAAAAATCCCTCACGGCAACCTGGGTAATTCTGCTCACCTGAGGAATCTTCTCCAGCACATTATACATTATTGAGGCGTGGGAGAACTCAAACCCCTCATAGGCGCAGCGCAAATCTGCATGGGCATCTATATGAAGAATTCCAAAGCTGCCATACGACTCGCCCAAAGCCTTTATATAGCCGAATGGAACACTATGCTCTCCCCCCACGACCCCCACAATCCTGCCCTTGGCAAGATACTCTTTGGTTGTAGAGTAGACATAGTCATTTAAAAGTTCCGAACCTCTGTTTACCTGCTCTATCTCAGCCCTAAGCGCCTCTGTCTGCTCTCCTTGCGAAAGTCTCTTTATAACCCTCCCAGCAACGGCTCCGGTCTCTCTGTTAAGAGCCTCTATCTTTTCGTTAAAAGGGTGGGTTGCAATCTTTTTCTTCCAGGCTTCCGGAATCCGCTCATCGAAAAGGTCTATCTGCAGCGATGCATCCAGCATTGCCTTCGGGCCTTCGGCTGCCCCCTTACCGTATGAGACTGTGGCATCCCATGTCACAGGCAAAAGCACGAGTGAACTCTCCTCTATTTTATATGGCAATCCGAAATAGTTACCGTTCGCCACCCCGATATCGTTAGGATTAAATGTTGCCATGACTAGACTATTCCCTCCCTTAAAATATCGTGAATATGAATAAGCCCCACATATTTTCCCTCCTTTAGCACCACAACGGAGGTAATCTTATTTTTCTCCATTATTGAGAAGGCATTTACGGCCAGTTCATTTATATCTATTGTCTTGGGATTGACACTCATAATGTCCTTTGCAGAGAGCCGGTCTATTGGAACCCCCTTCTCCACCATCCTTCTTACATCTCCGTCCGTTATGATTCCGCTGAGATTTCCCCCCTCATCCAAAACTACCGTTGCCCCCAATCTGTTTTGCGATATATTTATGATTGTATTCTGTATTGTCTCATTCAGTTTTACCGACGGCCTTACATCGGAATCTATAAGATCTTCAACCCTCAGGTAGAGCCTCTTTCCAAGCGAGCCGCCCGGATGGTATCTTGCAAAGTCCTCCTGAGAAAAGCCCCTCATCTTCAGAAGGCAGACAGCGAGGGCATCTCCCATTACAAGCTGGGTTGTGGTGCTTGAGGTTGGCGCCAGGTTATTCGGGCAGGCCTCCGCCGCGACTGTCGCCCTTATTATATAATCTGAATGTCGGGCCAGATAGGACTCCTCATTGGAGACCATTGCAATAAGTCTGTTCCCCATTCTTCTTATAAGAGGAACCAAAACCTTTATTTCCGGGGTATTGCCGCTCTTTGAAATACACATTACAACATCATCGGGCTGGATTATTCCCAAATCTCCATGGATTGCATCGGCAGCATGCATAAAGATTGCCGGAGTTCCCGTAGAATTCATGGTGGCCACGATTTTCTGCCCTATTATCGCGCTTTTTCCTATTCCCGTAATTATAACCCGCCCCTTTGAATTAAAGATAAGGTCAAGTATTTCCAGGAACTCATCATTTATATATGGTTTAAGATTATTGACAGCCTGAGCCTCTTTTTCAATGACATCAATGGCTAACTCCTTTAAATTATCGGCCATAAATTTTAAAAATTTTGCAGAAAAGTAAACTAATCTCTAAATTAGGGGATACAAAGGTAAAGATTTTTTCACTTCAATATATGGATATTACTTCTGAGCTTTTACACCATAAATTAAAGGAGTTTTTCGGGTTCGACTCTTTCAAGGGAGATCAGCAGGCCATCATCAACAATCTGATAGCCGGGAACAACACTTTCGTACTGATGCCTACCGGAGGTGGAAAATCTTTGTGTTATCAATTGCCGGCCCTTATTATGGAGGGAACGGCCGTTATAATTTCGCCTCTGATTGCCCTTATGAAGAATCAGGTCGATGCAATACGCGGTTTTGTGACCCATGATGAAGGAATAGCCCATTTTCTCAACTCTTCGTTAAACAAGGTCCAGCTGCAGGAGGTCAGGGATGACCTGCTCTCCGGAGTGACAAAACTGCTATATGTTGCTCCGGAATCCCTTACAAAGGAGGAGAATATTGCACTGCTACAACAGGTTAAAATCTCCTTCTATGCAGTGGACGAGGCTCACTGCATCTCTGAATGGGGGCATGATTTCAGGCCTGAGTACAGGAGAATCCAGCCTATTGTAAAGGAGATAGGGGAGGCGCCTATAATTGCCCTTACGGCAACCGCCACTCCAAAAGTGCAACAGGATATCCGGAAAAATCTGGGGATGGGGGATGCAAGGATCTTCAAGGCCTCCTTTAACAGAGAGAACCTCTATTATGAGATAAGGCCAAAGGCAAACCGAGATAAGGAGATTATCCGCTTTATAAAAAATAACGGCGGCAAGTCTGGAATCATCTACTGCCTTAGCAGAAAAAAGGTGGAGGAGCTGTCGGAATTACTTAATGTAAATGGCATAAAATCCCTTCCTTACCATGCCGGGCTGGATGCGGCCACAAGGGCTGCCAATCAGGATAAGTTTCTTATGGAGGAGATAGATGTAATTGTAGCGACAATTGCCTTTGGTATGGGTATAGACAAGCCCGATGTAAGGTTTGTAATCCATTATAACTTTCCTAAGAGCCTCGAGGGGTATTACCAGGAGACCGGCCGGGCAGGGCGAGACGGCGGCGAGGGGCAGTGCATTGCCTTTTATAGCTACAAGGATATCCAGAAGCTGGAGAAGTTCATGCAAAACAAGCCTTTGGCCGAACAGGAGATAGGCCGCCAGCTGCTTAACGATACCATTGCATACGCAGAGTCCAACACCTGCAGAAGAAAGAGCCTGCTTAACTATTTTGGAGAGGTGTACGATAAGGACAATTGCGGTAATTGCGATAACTGTCTCTACCCTAAGGCGCAGTTCGAAGGGAAGGAGTTTATGTGTACCGTAATAGAGCTTATAACCTCCATGAAGGAGAATTTCAAGGCTGACCACCTTGCAAATATTCTGGGAGGGGTTTCAAACTCCATTATAAAATCCTACAACCACCATAAATCCGAGTTTTTCGGGATTATTCCAAATAAGGGGGCCGATTTCTGGCTGGCCATAATAAGGCAGGGAATCATATTGCAGCTGCTTCATAAGGAGGTGGAGAAGTACGGCCTTATAACAGTGACCCGTGAGGGGTCTGATTTCTATAAGAAGCCATACTCCATCATGCTTACAGAAGACAGAAGGTTCGATGATTCAGATGAGGAGGATGAGGCTCTCTCCACAGGTGGCGCAAAGCATCACGGGGGCGGAGGAGACGAGACTCTGCTACGTATGTTAAAAGATCTGCGCCAGTCCCTCTCAAAGAGGCTGAACATTCCTCCTTTTGTGATTTTTCAGGACCCCTCACTTGAGGATATATCTATTATGTATCCTACCACAATAGAGGAGCTTAAAACCTGTCAGGGTGTGGGAGAGGGTAAGGCCAGAAAGTTTGGAAAGGAGTTTATAAGGCTGATTGAGAAGTATGTCAAAGAGAATGAAATAATCCGTCCTACAGATTTTCTTGTAAAGAGCGTTACTCCAAAATCCACCAACAAAATCTCAATAATCAGGGGGATAGACCGCAGGATGCCGCTGGATGAGATTGCCGATAGTATAAATATAGATATGGAGCAGCTCTATAGTGAGATAGAGTCTATTGTTAATTCGGGCACCAAAATAAATATAGATTACTATATCCGTCAGATTGTAGATGACGATAAGGTGAGCGATATCTATGAATATTTTAAGGAGGAGGCTGTATCAGATTCGGTAAATGAGGCACTTAAAGCTCTTGGCCACGATTATACAGAGGAGGAGGTAAGGCTTATCCGTATAAAGTTCTTATCGGAAGTGGGGAATTAGCTCCGGGGGTTAAATGGAAAGCCACTCAATGGTGTTATCCCGCCGCCAGTATGTCAATTGTTTTTTTGCATAGCGGCGTGAATTTCTTTTTATGAGTTCCACCCCTCTTTCAAGCGAGATTTTTCCATCTAAATAGTCAAAAAGCTCTCTATATCCCACAGTGTTGAGTGCCGGCCGATCTCTTAGGGGCAGAAGAGATTTCACCTCTTCAAGCAAACCATTCTCCATCATTAAATCTACTCTTCTGTCTATCCTTTCGTAGAGCACCTCCCGCTCCCTTGTAAGCAGAATCTTTTTTATCTCAAAGGGGCGCTCCCTTACTGTATGGCTCTTCCACTCCGAAAACTTTTTGCCTGTCTGGAGGGTAACCTCAACGGCCCTTATGACCCGCTGCCTGTTTGTAAGCTCTATTGTCTGGTATGAGATAGGATCTATCCTCTTAAGCAGCTCTGCAAGGGACTCTACCCCTTCAACCTCCGCTCTTTTAGTAAGCTGGGCTCTTAATTTCCGGTCTGCAGGGGGAAAATCGTCCAAACCGTTGCACAGGGCATCTGCATAGAGCCCCGAGCCTCCAGCCATTATTACTGTGGAATGGCTTTTAAAAAGCTCTTTCAGAAGGGCGAGAGCCTCAATCTCATATCGCCCCGCCGTAAAGTAGTCGTTTACCGAATGGGAGAAGATAAAATAGTGCCGCACCCTGGCCAGCTGCTCTGCAGAAGGAGGAGCCGTTCCTATCTTCAACTCTTTATATATCTGCCGCGAATCGCAGGAGACTATTGGAGAACCGCATTCTAAGGCTCTTTCTATGGCAAAATCGCTTTTTCCTACAGCTGTCGGACCTAAAATTATAATAAGCAGCGGCTTTCCCATAAAGATGGTTCTATAGGGATTCCTCCTCTTCCATACCGGAAAGTTCATCTGTATCTATGTCGGGTCCCTCCATATTTTCGTCAAAGGAGTCTTCTGTCTGGCCGAAATCCTCATAGGTTTTGGAGAACTGCTCGGGGTTTCTTCCCTTTTCCGCAACAAGCCGGGGATACGAGATGCGTGGCTGCTCCTGAAGAATTTCAATAAAATCCAGCTTTATATAGCGGCTCCGTCTAAGGTCAAAAAGATAGTGCAACTCCACCTCTTTTCTCTTTGTTACAGCCCTCTCAACCGTAACCTCATCCATTGCACCGTCTCCCATATCAAACAGCCCGTATTCAGACCTCTCCTCCCCTGACTTGTCTATCCCTTTAAAGACAACCATCTGATCCGGAGAAAAGCCAAGGTCATTTACAAGAAATTCGTTAAATTCATAGAGAGTGGAGTTTCCTTCCACCTCGTATTCTCTCATGAACACCTTGCTGCCGGGGATTGATGCTCTGAATTTATATATCATAATGACTCAATTAAAAAACCGACCGTATCTATATTGTCTGCATACTCTCCAATCAACGGAAACTGTGCAGTACCAAAGGTACGATATTTTTTTTGAATCTTCTTCGCTTTTTCCCGCTCAAAAGCCTCCGCCTCCGCCTGAGAATCGTAATATCTATACCCTAACAGCCCCATTGGCAACCCCTTTTCACTTTCGGGAGCCATAATAAAGAATCCTCCATCTATATACTCCCGCCCCTCCATTTCATATATGGCCTTTATCCTTCTGTAATTATTCATATAGGCTCTGTTCTCAGCCACCAGCCTCTCCCCCCTTTTTAACTCCTCCACTATTTTGGAGATATCTGTTCCTCTCTTTATAAGGAGATAGCTTATACTCCTGCACCCCAGTCCAAAATAGAGAAATACATCTTCTGCCAAACCCTCGAGGGAGTCTATATTTTCACTCTCTATAACACCGTAACTGAATCTGCTTCCTCTTGAAAGAAACGGTCTACCCTGCATTGCCTTTGCTATTGTCTCCTTTGCCATATCACTGCCCGTGGCTATTATGGCATCTGCCTCTGCAAACCGTTCCAGATAGCCGTAACCATCTCCTTTGGAGGTGACGAACTCCACTCTCCCCTCCCAACTGCCGTTAATCCCGCACAAAAGGGTAAAGAGTGCGGGCAAGAGAATGGAATCCTTTGAAGAGAGTTTTATAATTGCATCGGCCCCTGAAGCCATAACTGAAAGGAAATCATGAAATCCCACAAGGGGAATATTTCCGGCCATTATAACGGCAACTCTTTTGCCCGGAAAGCCTCCCTTTAGCCGCGGGCCATAAGAGTGCAGCCACCCCGATAGTTTTTCATACTCCAGAAACTCTTTTGCTATAGCCTCTATTGCACGTTTTTGCATATAGGGTGTAAAAAGTTCGTTCTCCTTGTATGCAAGCTCCACGGCACTCTCCAGCCCCGCAATTTTGCGTGAACCCTCAATCCACTCCCGCAACTGGAGGCCAAGAGCGGAAAACTCCTTTAAAAACCCCGATTCAGACATATTGCAAAATTACAAAAAAGAGCATATTTTTACATTTTAGTATGGAGAGAGAGAAGATTCCAGGTTTCGACCGCTATAAAAGCATAGCAGCACCCTCTTCAGGAATCTACAAAGATAACGGCAGCAGGTTTTTGGCCTTTGCCTGTCCCGTAGAGTCAGAAGAGCAGGCGAAGGAGAGGATTTCTCGGCTGAAACGGGAATATTTCGATGCAAGGCACCACTGTTATGCCTATAGAATAGGTTACGATGGAGCAGTATGGAGAGCCAACGATGATGGGGAACCCTCCTCAACAGCCGGCCGCCCCATATACGGGCAGATTTTATCCAACGAGCTTAGCGATATTATTATAGTGGTGGTCAGATACTTCGGCGGAATAAAGCTGGGTGTGCCCGGATTGATAAAGGCATACAAAAGCTCCTCGGCAGATGCAATTGCAAATGCCTCTATAATAGAGAAGGTGGCAAAAAAAACCTTTATTGTCCGTTTTGGATATGCACAGATGAACGATATGATGCAGCTGCTTAAGCAGATGCAGATAACCGCGGAAAAGAGGGAGTTTGGTCTGGAATGCAATGTGGAGATAAAGATTCCCCTAAGCGAAGCCAGCCGTTTTACCAAGGCCATAGAGAAGATTGAAGGAACCAAATTATCAGATATATGCCAAAAAGTCTAATATCTATTCACGACTTTACAAAAGAGGAGATTCTCCACATTCTGGATGTCGCAAAGGAGTTTGAGGCAGACAAGAGACAGCCCCTGTTAAGAGACAAGATAGTGGCCACACTCTTTTTTGAACCCTCTACCAGAACCAGACTGAGCTTTGAAACTGCGGCCAACAGACTGGGAGCCCGCGTAATAGGCTTTTCAGACGTGGTAAACACAAGTGTAAGCAAGGGTGAGACTCTAAAAGATACCATAAAGATGGTCTCGAACTATGTAGACATTATTGTAATACGTCATCCTCTGGAGGGAAGTTCAAGATATGCCTCTGAGGTGGCATCTGTTCCGGTCATAAATGCCGGCGACGGTGCAAACCAGCACCCTTCGCAGACCCTGCTCGATCTCTACACAATAAGACAGACACAGGGCCGTCTCGACAATATAGATATCAATATGGTGGGAGATTTAAAATATGGCAGAACCGTTCACTCTCTACTGCAGGCGCTCTCGCACTTCTCTCCAAAATTCACCTTCACCGCTCCCGAAGAGCTGAAGATGCCCCTGGAATATAAGATTTTCCTCGACAAAAAGGGCATTCCATATAAGGAGACAACAGACCTTACAGAGGGAATCAACCAGACAGATATTCTCTATATGACCCGTGTCCAGCAGGAACGCTTTACAGACATCATGGAGTATGAAAAGGTAAAAAACTGCTACAGCCTGACTGCGGGCATGCTGCAGGGCGCAAGGAAAAACATGAAGATTCTCCATCCGCTGCCCCGCATAACGGAGATTGCACAGGATGTAGACCAGACCCCTTACGCCTACTATTTCAAACAGGCCGAAAACGGAGTCTACGTAAGAATGGCAATCATAGCCTATTTATTGGGATACAAATAGTTTAAAAACAGGCAGATATGGAAAATGACATAAGGAAAGAGCTCAAAGTGAGCGCAATTGAAAACGGAACAGTGTTAGACCATATTCCATCCAGCCAACTCTTTAAGGTCATACGCATCCTCAATCTCGACAATTGCAAAAACCAGATAACATTTGGCACAAACCTTGAAAGCAAACTTTTAGGGAAAAAGGCAATAATAAAGGTTTCCGACAGATATTTCGCAGATGACGAAATCAACAGGATAGCCCTTGTAGCCCCGCAGGCGAAGATTAACATTATAAAGAACTTTGAGGTTGTGGAGAAGAAGGTTATCTCTGTTCCAAAAGAGATTGCGGGAATTGTAAAATGCGGGAATCCAAAATGTATTACAAACCACCAGCCCGTAAAGACCAAATTCATTACAATTATCCTTGAAGGGGGCAAATTTGCACTTCACTGCCACTACTGTGAAAAGGATACACTTTCGGACAATATGGTTATTCTGTCGAAATGACAATATAAAATAGAGTATAGAAGAACAACCGTTAAATTATCATATTATGAAACAGGCTTATAACTTCAACGCTGGGCCGTGCGTATTACCAAAACCGGCAATAGAATCTGCAATTGCAGCGATAAGAGATTTTGACAACACGGGAATCGGCATTCTGGAGATTTCTCACCGCACCCCGGGTTGGGAGAGAATTATGAAAGAGACCGAAGAACTTTGGCGTGAGTTATTGAACATTCCTCAGGAGTATGCCGTTCTGCTGCTTGGAGGCGGGGCCTCTACCCAGTTCTTTACCGTTGCCGCAAATCTGCTTGACAAGAAGGCCGCATACCTGCAGACCGGTGTCTGGGCAAAGAAGGCTATAAAAGAGGCCGGATTTTATGGAGAGGTGGAGGTTGTCGCCTCATCTGAAGACAAGAGATACTCCTATATTCCAAAAGGGTATAAGATCCCGACAGATGCAGACTATTTCCATATTACCACAAACAATACAATTTACGGTACAGAGATAAAGGAGGATATCGACTCACCTGTTCCATTGGTTGCAGATATGTCTTCAGATATAATGAGCCGCCCTGTTGATATTAAAAAGTACGCACTCATCTATGGAGGCGCACAAAAGAACGTGGGGCCGGCAGGCGTAACCTTTGTAATTGTACGTAAAGACATTTTAGGCAAGGTGGGGAGGAAAATTCAGACCATGGTGGATTATAGAACCCATATCGGTGAAGAGGGGAAAAACAGCTCTATGTTCAACACACCTCCTGTATTCTCGATTTTTGTAATGCATGAGACTCTCAAGTGGGTTAAATCCATAGGTGGCGTAGAGGCCATGAATAAGATTAACAAAGAGAAGGCCGCACTGCTTTATGAAGAGATTGACAGGAACTCTCTCTTTGTGGGAACGGCTGCAAAGGAGGACCGTTCAATCATGAATGTATGCTTTGTAATGGCTCCCGGCAAAGAGGCGCTTCAGGATGAATTCCTCAACTTTGCAAAGGAAAGAGGTATGGTAGGCATCAAAGGACACCGTTCTGTAGGAGGGTTCAGAGCCTCTTTATATAATGCCTGCCCCATTGAGAGCGTAAAGGCTCTTGTGGCATGTATGCAGGAGTTTGAAAAATCACACAAATAATAGGAGACTGTCATGAAAGTTCTTGTTGCTACAGAGAAACCTTTTTCAAAGGTTGCCGTAGATGGAATAAAAAAGATTGTGGAGGAGGCGGGGTTCAGCTTTGCCGCTCTTGAAAAGTATACAGAGAAGGCTCAGCTTCTCGATGAGGTAAAAGATGCAGATGCACTTATTGTCCGTTCAGATAAGGTTACAAAGGAGGTCATAGATGCCGCCCCTTCGCTTAAGATTGTTGTAAGGGCAGGAGCAGGTTACGATAATCTTGATCTGCAGGCCTGCACCCAAAGGGGAATTGTTGCAATGAATACCCCGGGGCAGAACTCAAATGCAGTTGCAGAGCTTGCACTCTGCCTTATGATTTATATCTCAAGAAACCTGCTCACCCCCGGTACCGGAAGCGAATTAAAGGGAAAGACCCTTGGAATCCAGGCTTACGGCAATGTGGGCAGGCTTGTAGCTTCACATGCAAAAGGTTTTGGAATGAATATAATGGCCTATGACCCGTTTGTACCGGCAGAGGTTATCGAGAAGGATGGAGTAAGGGTTGCAAAGGATCTGAACGAGCTATACTCCTGTTCAGACTTTATCTCACTCCACATTCCTGCAACAGAGCAGACAAAGGGCTCGATTGGATATGACCTGCTTAGGCAGATGCCTCAAGGGGGCTGTCTTGTAAACACCGCCCGTAAGGAGGTGATAAATGAGGAGGAGCTTGTAAGGGTTCTGGAAGAACGCAGGGATTTGAAATACATTACAGACATTGCCGCTTCCAACCAGGCTCTGCTAAACGAAAAGTTTGGCAAGAGGGTTTTTGCCACACCTAAAAAGATGGGGGCGGAGACCGCAGAGGCAAATATAAATGCCGGTCTGGCCGCCGCAAATCAGATTGTAAAGTTCTTCAAAGAGGGGTGTACAAAATTCCAGGTAAACAAATAGAGTAAACAGAAAGAGAAAAATCAGGAACAATATGGTAAAAGTCAAACCTTTTGCGGCACTCAGGCCGCCCAAAGCAATCGTAAAAGAGGTCGCATCCAGGCCTTATGATGTACTGAACTCAAGGGAGGCCAAGGCAGAGGCAACTGAAAAATCCCTGTTACATATTATAAAACCCGAGATAGATTTCGATCCCATCATAGATGAACACTCTCAACAGGCGTACGACAAGGCTGTGGAGAATTTCAAAAAGTGGCAGGAGAAGGGATGGTTGGTAAAGGATAAGAGCGAGAATTATTATGTCTATGCTCAGACAATGGATGGACGGACACAGTATGGTCTGGTTCTCTGCGCAAATGTTGAGGATTATATGACAGGCAAGATAAAAAAACATGAACTTACAAGGAAGGACAAGGAGGAGGACAGGATGATTCATGTCAGGATTCAAAATGCCAATATAGAGCCTGTATTCTTTGCATATCCAGACAATGATGAGATTAACGCCATTGTGTCTGAAGTTGTAAAGGGAGAACCGGAATATGATTTTGTTGCAGACGACGGCTTCGGCCACCACTTCTGGGTAATTTCAGATGAGAATCTGATTAGGAAAATTACTGGGATTTTTGCCTCTATCCCTGCATTTTATGTAGCCGATGGCCATCATAGGACAGCCGCTGCGGCTCTTGTTGGAGAGGAGAAGAGGAAAAACAATCCTCACCACATCGGAAACGAGGAGTATAACTTCTTTATGGCAGTGGCATTTCCGGAGAGCCATTTGAAGATTATAGATTATAACCGCGTTGTTAAGGATCTGAACGGCCTTGCCCCGGATGAATTCCTTACAAAACTGTCGGAAGATTTTATCATAGAGAAAAAGGGGAAAGAGATTTACAGACCTGCAGCCCTGCACAATTTCTCCCTCTATCTTGGTGGCGAGTGGTATTCATTGCAGGCTAAGGAGGGGAGGTATGATGACTTAGACCCCATAGGGGTTCTTGATGTTACTATCCTTTCAAATCTTGTATTTGACAAATTGTTGGACATTAAGGATTTAAGAACCTCGAAGCGGATAGATTTCGTTGGAGGGATCAGAGGATTGGGCGAGCTGAAGAGGCGCGTTGATTCGGGAGAGATGGCTGCAGCATTCGCACTCTATCCTGTCTCTATGAAACAGCTCATAAATATTGCCGATACAGGTAATATTATGCCTCCGAAAACAACCTGGTTTGAGCCTAAGCTTAGAAGCGGGCTTACCATTCATCAACTGGATTGACCGCTGTTCTGAACCGACCACCATCTGAAAGGCAGGCTCTACCGGCCCTGCCTGTAAAAAAAAGAGGGAGGCGCGTATTCTGTTACGGACACGCGTCTCCCTCCTGCATGTTGGCGGCTACCTACTCTCCCACC
>X5_European_Hare__coassemble_200_pt1 | contig 13362 bp, 12 predicted proteins | sample X5_European_Hare__metabat2_low_PE_003 | metagenome-assembled genome bin X5_European_Hare | reverse complement strand
ATTAGGGTATTTGCTCTTTATAAACTCTTTGATTGCAGTGTAGACGGCATTATTTGCGGGAGGGAGCAGTTCCGACCCTCCGCCGAAACCTGGACCGTCTGCAATCTCCTTTATAAGTACACCCTGCTCGTCGTAGTAGAGCTCATATTCAATCTCTTTTTTGTTTGAGCGGTCTTCGACCTGAATGATATATACTGAGGCATAACCATCTCTGTCCAATCTCTCCACATCTTCTACGTACCATTTGGCATAAGAACCTGACTCGAAGGTTTTGACAACGGCCGACGGCAGTTCGTCATACCTTATGTCAAACTCTGTCATAAACCAATTTCCGATATTGTCGAACCAGGCTTCGCACTCAACTTTACGTGAAGCCGTAGGAATGGAGGCTATAAATTCTACCACCACATATTGCCCTTCATAATCCCAATTCAGACGCGATGCATCGGGATAGAGTTGGTAGAGCGCCTTTTCTACCGCCTCGTTTTTTATTTCGTCATCATTCTTTTCGCACCCTGCCAGCATTAATGTGAGTGCTGCAAATAAGAATATAAATTTTCTAGTCGTCATAATCCATGTCAATTACTGTAAAATCTGTATTGAATTCAAGTTCCATTCTATTTGTAAGTTTTACATCATAGCCTCTGTTATCTCTATCAATCTCGTATACCTTGGCATCGGGATAGGTTTTGGTTATATATTGTGCAATCTGTACGGGTATCGCCTCCCAGGGGACTGTATCTCCTCTTTTGCATTCTATGTCTTTCCAGTTGCCCTTTGAATCAAATTCGATTGTAGTGCCGTCTGTAAAGAGTATCTTATACTCTTTTTCCAGAAATCCCTTCTCCAGAACGGCAAAGGTAAGAGTTTTCTCTGCGAAGTGATTTTTAATGAATTCCTGTGCGGGAGCGGGCATTTGCTCAAGTGTCACCGGAACTGTATTGTCGGCCCTGGCGTGAAAACCGACAAGCAAAGCTGCGATTAATACAAGAAATTTTTTCATTTCAATAGTTTTACATTAAAAATATTGTGGTCTCCCATTTTTTCTACGGCAAAGGTATTAAAAAAATCCATTTTTAAAATAAAAAAACTATTAATTGGTAATTTATAGCGACAAATTATTTTTTTTATTAAAAGCCGGTGAAAGGGAGTTGACCGGTTGCATCTGATTTATGCTATCTTTGTATTCAGGAAGTTCTGATGTATAATGGCAAAGTCAAAAAAGGTCTGGTTTTGTAAAAACTGTGGATATGAGTCGGCAAAATGGCTGGGCAGATGCCCCTCATGCGGAGAGTGGAACAGTATGGTCGAGGAGAGTCTTGCACCCGCCGCACACTCCATTCCGGGGATAGTCTCAAAGGCTCACCCCGTACCCCTTACTGAGATAGAAAATGCAGAAGAAGAGCGTATAATTCTGGGTCTTAAGGAGTTAGACAGAGTTTTGGGAGGGGGACTTGTTAAAGGCTCTCTTGTACTTTTGGGGGGAGAGCCAGGAATAGGAAAATCAACCCTTTCACTCCAGATTCCCCTTGCCTGCAGCCACCTTAAGACACTCTATGTATCGGGAGAGGAGAGTGCAAGGCAGATTAAGCTAAGGGGAGAGAGGGTAGCTTCCGCCATTGCAGGTTCAAGGGGGGCGGAGCTTGGAAACAACTGCTATATCCTGCCGGAAATCCTGTTGGAAAACATAATTGAAAAGGCAAAGTCGCTTGATACGGAACTGCTTATAATAGATTCCATTCAGACCATATATTCGCAAAGGATAGATGCCTCTGCGGGAACCATCTCCCAGATTAGGGAGTGCGCCGCCTCTCTGCTCCGTTTTGCAAAGGAGAGCAATGTGCCTGTAATTATAATCGGCCATATTACAAAGGAGGGAATAATAGCCGGCCCAAAGATTCTGGAACATATTGTAGATGTGGTGCTTCAGTTTGAGGGAGATGCCCGTAACTCCTATAGGATAATAAGAGGTATAAAAAACCGTTTTGGCTCAACCTCTGAGCTGGCGGTTTACCGTATGACAGATTGCGGGCTAAGGGAGGTGGTAAATCCCTCTGAGATGTTCATGCCAATGCATGAAAAAGATCTGAGCGGCATAGCCGTAGCTGCAATGATAGATGGAACAAGACCCTTTTTAATTGAAGTACAGTCTCTTGTAAGCAGTGCTGCCTATGGAATGCCGCAGCGCTCCTCTACGGGTTTCGATGTAAGGCGAATGAATATGCTCCTTGCGGTTTTGGAAAAGAGGGTGGGATTTAAACTCTCCCAAAAGGATGTTTTTCTTAATGTGGCCGGCGGACTAAGGGTTACAGACCCGGCCTGCGATCTTGCGGTTGTCTGTGCAATCCTCTCCTCTAATTTCGACATTGAGATATCTGAAAAGAGCGTCTTTGCTGCGGAGGTGGGGTTGAGCGGAGAGCTTCGCCCCGTAAGCCAGATAGAGAGACGTGTCTGGGAGAGTGCCAAGTTGGGCTTTGAAAGAATTTATATCTCCTCTTTCTGCGAGGTTACTTCAAATCTTGAAAGTAAAATAGAGATTGTAAAGCTCTCGAATATTCGGGAAATATCGAAATATTTGTTACCTTTGCACAGGCACGAAGAAAAATAAGTGCGGGATGTAGCGCAGTTGGCTAGCGCGCCACGTTCGGGACGTGGAGGTCGGGCGTTCGAGTCGCCTCATCCCGACCAGATATAGAATTCCTATACTCTATTATATTTTCCCTCTCCTTGTCAAAGTAGATGGCAGCTTCGGGGTAGAGCGGCAGCTCCAGCCCTTCCAAAAAGTCTCTTCTGCTCTTTTTTACCGCTCTGTCGCACACATCATCTCTTTTTACAGGTCTGCGCTCGGGAACCCAGACAAAGCCCCTCAGATATTTCTGATCATCTGCAAGGTTATATGTAGGGTGGAGGTCGTTTTTCAACTCCTCTATATATTTTATCCTCTGTATTTCGTGATTTTTAATTCTTGCAGAGATAATCCGCCCCTCCTTGCGGTTCATTGATGTAATAAGGCTATCTTTCTCCCTTAGGAAGATAATCATTGAAGCCCCGCCTATGGCATCGAAACGGTAAATATCGTTATCCCTGAAGAAGGCTATCATCTCTGTTCCCCTTATCTGGTTGAAGTGGAGTGAATCTTCAAGCGACGCAATAAAGGCATTTGAAATCATATTGGCCTTGTAGAGAACGTTATTGCGGAAAGAGAGCTGTATGCTGTCTGAGGTTATCTGGTTTGTGGTGTCGCTCCACAATACAGGCTCTTTATAGAGTCTGGCTATCGAGTCTATCCCTGTGTAGACCAATGAGTCGCATACCGCCTGAAAATTAGCTCTGAAGAGTTTTACATTATGCCATGCATCAATAAATGCAACAGATGTGGTGTCGATTTGGGGTGGAAGGCTGTCTGTTGCCATGATAAGGCTGTCTGTTGCCATGATAAGGCTGTCTGTCGTTACTGTGAGGCTATCTGCCTCTATGATAAGGCTGTCTGCCGTTACTGTAACGCTGTCTGTTGCCTGTAGACCCTTCTCTTGCCTCTTTTTCAGGGAAACCGCTTTCCCGGCCGATAACATTGCCGCCTCCTCTGCAGTCACCCCCACCATATTGCTTTTATGCTTCATCCTCTCAAGATATGCCGCATTGTCTGCCTCTATCTTCAGGAGCGGGTCTGTGTCGGCAAGCTTTTTACGCTCTTTGGCCAGAGCGACCGTGGCACTGTCTATGTCGCAAAAGCGTTCTGTATGGTAGATAATGGTATCCGCCCTGAAGAATAGGGTATCAGCCACACCGTTTTCCTCTGTATAAATGGCCACCGATGGCCTGTCACTCATTGTAATATGCTCTTTTTCGGGAAGATACTCCGCATAATCTGCAAAAGCCAGGGCAGATTGCACAGTGTCTAATATCTGGATATTCCCATAGAGATGGGCTATGCCGCTCTCCCTTGCATAGACTATGGTGTCTCCCCAAAGCTCCTGCTCCTTGCTTAGGATATGCCCCTTTTCCTGCAGATGAAAGGTGTTGGCGGTTCTGTCAAGATAACCATACTCTGTTGTAAGAATATTATTCTGCTGCCATGCGGTTGTTCCCTTTCCAAAGAATACCATATCACTCTCTGTATTATAGTGCAGCTCTTCTGCCTTTATAAAGAGAGAATCTGTAAACATCTGAACATTGTTGTAAAAGTGGAAGGTCTTTTCGTGCGAGACATACCTGCCGTCACGGCTCTCTATTAGATTCCCGTCTGTGCCGAGCATTGCGCCCCCGTTATAGTAGAGGGCAATGCTATCTTTTGTATTATAGTCAAGATGGTTTGTGCGCAGGACATTCCCCTCCTTGTCGAAAAGCTCCACAAGTTGGCCTCTGAACTGGGCAAGATTCTGCTCTACAAAGTAGTCTATCTTGTCGCTTGTGAGAAAAGTGTTCTCCTGGACTATCTGTATATGTCCCATTGCGTGAATAATATTGCTTCTTACCTCCCATAATGCCGTGTCACAGAGCAGATAGGTGTTGTTGTGCAGAAAACGGGCAGGCCCTATTACCCTACGGTACTGCATTCCGTCTCTCTCCTCAAGGTAGGCCGCTCTTGCTTCAATAAGGCGTACAAGCGAATCTTTTTGGGCTTCCTGCCGGGCATGGAGCGAAATGGAAAAGAGCAGCAACAATATGAGAAGGTATCTTGTATGGCGCATAGTAATGTGCTAATTTTTCCAGCCTTCGCGTTCGAATTTGCAATTTTTAAAGAGGTCGTCTATTATTATAAGGGTAGATTTCTGGTGTTCAGAGATAAAATTGTTTATCGCCTCCATCTGTCTCTGGTTATTCGCATAGTTCTGAATAACCATAAAGTCATCTTCAAGGTTGGCCGTATGGGCGGGCTTAATATCGTCCAGCCTGATTATCTTATAGATGAGGTTCCCTGAACGCCCCTCATTGTCTGTAGATTCGAAGGGTTTTGAAATGTCGCCTATCTTCATCTCCCTCAAGACCGCGTAATCTGCCGGTTTAAGCTGGTCCATCTCAAAATAGTCTGCTCCGGTATTGGGGTCAGACATTATTCCGCCGTTTATCGCAGATTTCGGGTCTTGCGAGTATATTCTGGCTGCAAGGTCAAATGAGATGCTGTCTGCAATAATCTTGCTCCTAAGGCTGTCGAGCTGTTTAAAGGCCTTGTTCCTGTCTTTTGAGGTGTACTCCGGCTTGAGCAGAATATGGCGCACATTTATCATATCACCGTTTTTTTCAATCATCTGAATTATATGGAATCCGTCTGGGGTTTCCACAATCTGCGATATCTGATCCGGTTTCAATGCTGAGGCAGCATCTGAAAAGGCGGGCCAGAACATGTTCTTCGGGGTCATTCCCAGCTCTCCTCCGCGCATTGCGCTTCCCGGATCCTGAGAATAGAGTGTAGCCAAAGTGCTGAATCTCTCTCCGTTGAGGATTCTGTTCCTGAATTCAAGTAATCTCTCCCTTACGGCCGTTGCAGCCTCCTCCTTAGAGGGATAGAGTGCAATCTGGCTTATCTTGTATTGGGTGGAGATGGCAGGAAGGCTGTCCTTATCTATCCTTTTATAAAACTTTTCAATCTCCGAGGGGGTCATCTCCCCCGCCTTCTGCATTACATTATGCTGCATCTGGGAGGTAAGATTCTGCTCTGTAAGCAGCTCTCTCCAGTCGTTTCTCAGTTTGTATAGGGGTTTGTTAAAATACTCCTCAAGCTTTTTCTCGCTGCCCAGCGATGCAATTGCGGTATTCACTCTGTTTGTCAGCTCCATCTCCACCTGGTCTGTAGAGGCGGTGAGACTGTCGAGCTTTGCCTGAGCTAAAAAGAGCTTTTGAGACAGCAGGTTCTCCAGTATGTTGCAACGCAGATTGCCGTCGGACGCATACCCCTGCGCCATCATCATCTGCACTTCAGATTCAAGCTGTGAAAGAAGTATAAACTCATTGCCTACGGTTGCTATGGTTTTGTCTATCAACCCGTCTGAATATCTTTGGGCAGAGAGAGAGGTGATTATGCCCGTCATAAGGCATAAAAGCAATGCAATCCTTTTAATCATCTTCATTGTCTGTTATTTTTAACTTTCTGTCGTCCAACGCCTTGTTTAACAATTCACGGTGATAGTCAGACAACAGTTTCATTTTCCTGTTACTTAATATCCGGCTCTTTATCTTTTCTGTATTATATTCAAAGGGCGACAGCTTTTCCTTTCCTATATAATCTGTCACATAAAGATAGCGACAGAACGGGGCGCTTGTGCTTTCGAAAAAGAGATTTCCCTTTTTTATATTTTCGGTAAGGGTAGATGTGTCTATTCCCATATCTTTTGCCACTGTTGAGAGATCTGTCCAGGTCTCTGTAAAATTCTGATATTTAAGGGCGGCGTTGTAGAGAAACTCTTCGGGATTCTCTCCTCCCTCTTTTCCGCTCTGCATCAAGAGGCTTCTGATTTTGGACAGAAGAGGGGAGCTGGTGTACATAGTTGCTGTCCAGCCCTTTATAAGACCGTCCTTGGTCTTGAATTCATTGAGATGTCTATTATAATACTCCTCCATCTGGGAAATGGTTACCATAGTATCCAGATACCGCCCGATATATTTGTTCTCCAGCCTGAAAATGAGGAGCTGGTTTTTATACTCCTCCACAAGCCCCTCTATATCCATCTCCTCTTTGGAGAGCCGCTTTTGGGCCTCCATTACAAGCAGCCTGTCAAGTGCCCAGGAGTTTATATAGCGTCTTGCAAAATTCGCACTGTCCTCGCCTGTAGAGGAGACGGGGATAATTCTCTCCAGTTCTTTGCGGTTGAGCCTTGATTCTTCAATCTGGGCAACCACCTCCCCTTCGGGTCCGCCCTCTATTGAATGACAACCTGCAAGCAAGCCCGGAACAAGCAACAGGACAGTGTAAAACAGTCTCATTTCCTAACGGCTGTAATTTGGAGCCTCTCTTGTAATTGTAACGTCGTGAGGGTGATTTTCAACCACACCTGCCGAGGTTATCCTTACAAATTCCGCACTTCTGAGGTGTTCTATGTCGGCTGCGCCGCAATAGCCCATTCCTGCCCTGAGACCTCCTGCAAGCTGGTATACAACCTCATCCAGTGTTCCCTTATATGGAACCTGCGCCACAATGCCTTCGGGAACAAGTTTCTTTACATCCTCTTCCATGTCCTGGAAGTATCTATCCTTTGAACCCTGCTGCATGGCCTCGAGCGACCCCATTCCTCTATATGATTTGAACTTTCTTCCGTTAAGGATGATTGTCTCTCCCGGAGACTCCTCCACTCCTGCAAAGAGTGAACCCGCCATAATTGTACTGGCTCCTGCGGCAAGGGCCTTTACTATATCGCCAGAGTATCTTATGCCTCCGTCTGCAATGATAGGAATTCCTCTCCCCTTAAGGGCATCTGCCGCCAGCATTATTGCCGTAAGTTGAGGCACTCCCACGCCGGCTACCACACGGGTGGTACAGATAGAGCCCGGGCCTATGCCCACCTTTACTCCGTCTACTCCACACTCGGCCAGTGCCAGTGCCGCCTCTCCTGTGGCAATGTTTCCTGCTATGACCTGCAGGTGAGGAAAGGCCTTTTTCACCTCCCTTACAACATTGAGCACATAAACCGAATGGCCATGTGCCGTATCTATTACAATCGCATCTATATCTACAGAGACCAGCTTCTCCACCTTTTGAATGGTATCCGCTCCAACCCCTACGGCCGCAGCTGCAAGAAGTCGCCCCTTTGAATCCTTGCTGGCTATCGGGTTATCCTTTATTTTGGTAATATCCTTATAGGTGATAAGACCCACAAGTATTCCGTTTTGGTCTACAACCGGCAACTTCTCAATCTTATGCCTTTTAAGCAGATTGGCAGCCTGGACCAAATCGGTGCCGCTTGGCGTGGTAATGAGGTTCTCTTTGGTCATTATCTCCCTGACGTGAATGTTGGGATTATCTATGAATCTCAGATCCCTGTTGGTTACAATTCCAATCAGACATCTCTTTTCATCTACAACCGGAATGCCTCCTATATGGTTCTGTTTCATAAGATTTAGGGCATCTGCCACGGTTGCTTCCGGATTAATGACAACAGGGTCGTAAATCATGCCGTTCTCGGCTCTCTTTACCCTTCTTACCTGCTCCATCTGCCTCTCTATGGGCATGTTTTTGTGAATGACACCTATACCGCCAGATCTTGCAATGGCTATTGCCAGTTCCGCCTCCGTTACGGTATCCATAGCCGCGGAGACAATGGGAGTCTGCAATTTTATCTCTTTAGAAAAATATGTGCTAATATCCACCTGCCTTGGCAAGACTTCCGAACGGGCTGGAATTAGCAGAACATCATCGAATGTCAATCCTTCGGGAATGTTTCTGTTTACTAATAACTGTTGCCGCATAATCGAATCTTTTAAAGGGCAAAATTACTAAAAACGGCAGAATTTACAATATTTTCCCTGCCAACTGTCGCGCTCTTCCAATCTTTTCTCCAACATCTGTAAAAGTTCGTTGTTTCTTACAAGCCCCCAAGGGCTCTCCTCTACAAAACGGGGCGGAACCTCCCCGGCAAAACGCTCTATACAAAAATCGGGGCGGAGCCGCTCGAGAAAATCTATGAAAAAGTCGAGATACTCATTAAGAGTAAAAGTCACAAATTCATTGGGATGTTCCTTAAACTCCTGAGCCATAGGGGTTCCCTTTATAAATTGCAGCTGGTGGAACTTTAGCGAATCACACTCCAGTCCATTTATAATATCGCTCATCTGCAGCATCTGCTCTCTGCTCTCCCCAGGAAGCCCAAAGATAAAGTGGGCACACTGTTGGATTCCCCTCCTGCGTGTCTGTTCCACAGCCCGTTTTGCCGTAAGAAAGTCGTGGCCGCGGTTAATCCTCTTAAGGGTCTGGTTGTAGCAACTCTCTATTCCATACTCCACAATGACTATTTTCCGCTCCGAAAGGGACTGGAGGTAATCCAGTTTCCGCTCGTCTACACAGTCTGGTCTGGTCGCTATCACAATCCCCTCAATCAAGGGGTGCGACAGTGCTTTCTCATAAAGCTCCCTTAACCTTTCAAGGGGAGCGTATGTGTTTGAAAATGATTGAAAATAGGCCAGATAACCCCTGCTATTGCGATACCTTACTCTATGAAACTCTATTCCCTCCTCTATCTGCTGCCATATTGCCTTGTCAGGGGTGCTGTAGTTGGGGTGGAATGCCGCATTGTTGCAATAGGTGCATCCGCCGTAACCTGCCTTGCCATCTCTGTTGGGGCAGGTAAATCCGGCATCTATCACCACTTTCTGCAGTCTGTGGCCATACTTCTTCTTTAAAAAGTGAGTGTAGGAGTTATAGCGTATGAGGGTCATTATTTATTCTTACCTTAAAGACGGCCTTGACAATCTCTCCCTCGCCGATAAGGGGCGCATGTGCGTCTGAGGGGAAGATTATTGCCAGATTTCCCTCGCCAATACTTATGTAATTGTCGGGATTTTCATTATCAAGAAAGGCAATATCATCTGCCTCGTCATATTTTACATCTTTCATATCGCATAGGCTCCTGTCCTTTATCCCCATTGTCTCCACCCCTTTTAGAACGACGTGGATATCTATGTGAGAATCATGTATTTCGAGAGTAGCCTCGGTAATATCCCTCAGCTGCTGCCTACCTATAGTGCAACGGATTCTCTCCCCATCTATCTCATGCTTTCCCTCATTAGCCTGGTCAAACTCCTTGGAACGCATGAATTTATACACCTTGTCCAACCCCTCTGCGAGGTTTCTGTATTTTTCAAAGCTTTTTACTGAATCTAATATCATAACGCTGTTTTTTGCAAAAATAACAGGTTAATTTCTTATCTTTGTACAATGCGTGGAAAACTTAACAAATTTGAACTATATGAAAAAACTATCTCTCCTGGCGCTTGCAGCCGTGTTACTTTCTCTTGGCTCTTGCCGCTCCTCTTCTGAAGATACCACTGCGGTAGAGATCAGGGATATTTACGGCGGAGTAAAATCGGTTCTGGCACCCGACGGCCGCTCGAAAATCTTTGAGGTAAATGTAGATAAAAACGGAGGCGAGTATATTTTACATGGAGCTACAAACGATGCAGACTGCAGGGATTCGCTTATCAAGGCGTTAAATGCAAGTAACATTAAGGTAACCGACAGTATTCGCCTCCTCCCTTCAGCAGATCTTGGAGAGAGACTCTATGGCGTTACAGCACAGTCTGTCATAAACTTCAGAACCAAAGACAGCTATAGTGCAGAGTCTGCTACACAGACCTTGATGGGAACCCCTGTAAGCATATTGGACAAACGCAGCGGCTGGACAAGGGCCGTTACTCCTGAGGGGTATATAGCATGGGTCACATCTTCGAGCCTTGAGGAGATGGACCGTGCAGAATTTGAAGCATACCAAAATGCGGAAAAAGTAATTGTAACGGAGAAATATATTACAATGTATGAAAAACCCTCCGCCTCCTCACAAATGGTAAGCGATGCAGTCTGGGGCGATATTCTTTTGGAGCTTGGCAATACCGGCAACTGGAAAAAGGTTGCCATTGCAGATGGCCGCGAAGGCTATGTTCCGGGTTCCTCTGTAGAGGGGCTCAAAAAGTGGCTCAACAGGTGCGACCCTACTCCTGAAAATATAATAAAAACCGCAAAACAGTTTATAGGTGTGCCTTATATGTGGGGGGGCACTTCAATCAAGGCTGTAGATTGCAGCGGCTTTACAAAATCGGTCTACTATCTTAATGGTCTTATCTTGGCAAGGGATGCCTCTCAACAGGGCTATACGGGAGATAATATAGATATAACAAAGTATGCCGACGGAGAGTACACGCTGCACTCTCTCGAAAATCTTAAGAAGGGAGACCTTATCTTCTTCGGCTCAAAGGCAGCCGGGGGGGAAAAGGAGAGGATAACTCATGTCGGGATTTATATAGAAGAGGGTATCTTTATCCACTCTGCGGGCAAGGTGAGAATCAACTCTCTTATCCCTGATGCAGAGAACTACTACCCGGGCTCTGTAAGGCTTATAAGGGCGCAGCGCATTCTCGGAAACGAGGATTGCGGTAAAGGCATAATCTCAATGAATACTATTTACGAATAATATAAACCGGAAAATCATGATAACAAGCAGAAGAAACTTTCTAAAATCGGCAGGAATGCTTACAGCGGCGGCGGCTCTCTTTAACCCGGCTGCACTTTTTGGACAGAAGAGTACAAAAAGCGGTGCCGGCAAGGTCATGAAACTTGAGTTTGAGCCGTATGAATTGAGGTTCAAACATGCTTTTGCAATCTCCACCCTTACAAGGACCACAACCCCCATAGTACTTACAAAGATTACTTACGACGGTTATACCGGTTACGGTGAGGCTTCAATGCCGCCTTATCTTGGAGAGTCTCACGCCTCTGTACTGGATTTCCTGAAGAGAGTGGACCTTTCACGCTTCAGCTCTCCCTTTATGATAGAGGATATTATGGCCTATGTAGATTCAATCTCTACAAATAACTGTGCGGCAAAGGCTGCGGTAGATATTGCTCTTCACGATTTGGTTGGTAAGATTATGGGACAGCCATGGTGGAAGATTTGGGGTTTTGACCCGCAGCACTGTCCGGATACTTCATATACTGTAGGTCTCGATACCCGCGATATAATAATCGAGAAGACAAAAGAGGCTGCCCCTTACAAGGTCATAAAGGTAAAGCTGGGTCATGACGAGGCTACAGACAAAATGTTGATAAATACAATCCGTGAGGTTACAGATACAGTTATCTGTATAGATGCAAATCAGGGCTGGAAAGACAAACAATACGCTCTGGATATGATTCACTGGCTGGCGGAGAGGAATGTAAATATGATAGAACAGCCTCTTTCCAAATATATGCTGGACGAGACGGCGTGGCTTACAGAGCGCAGCCCACTGCCTATTATTGCAGATGAGGCCTGCCAAAGGCTGACAGATGTGAAAAAGCTTGAGGGGGCATATTCGGGAATAAATATAAAGTTGATGAAGTGTACGGGTATGCGTGAGGCACGCGAGATGGTCTCTCTGGCACAGGCTTTGGGAATGAAGCTTATGATTGGATGCATGAGCGAGACTTCATGTGCAATATCCGCAGCTTCGCAGCTGGCCCCTAAGATGGATTGGGTAGATTTGGATGGCAACCTGCTTATTACAAATGACCGTTTCAAAGGCGGCATGCAGATTGTAGATGGCAAGGTCACGCCTATAGACAAGCCGGGTCTTGGTGTAGAGCCTGTCAATGTTATGTAGTAATATTAATTCAGATGAGTTTAAAATCTAAAGAATATGGCAAATTTACGAAGAATAAAAAAGGATGTTGTCTATATGATTAACGAGGTAATCTCGGACTGCTGGATGTATACCTGTCTGCATGAAGATGGAGATATGAAGGCGGCAGGAGAGATTGTTGCAGATGCCATAGCAATGGGCGACGGGATATTCGAAAGGATTAACAACTATCCAAAAGAGAACACAAAAGGCTATTTCAGGGAGATTGAAAGGGATCTTGCCGCAAAGACAGACGAACTCTTCAGGAGGGTAAGCGCTTTGGCAAAGAAGAAATAGCCATATAGGCAACTATCTTAGAAGTGAAGAGTATTTCCGCAACTGGCGGGAGTACTCTTTCTCTTTTCCTCCGCAGGCAAGCTCCATTAGTGTATGGAATTTTTTGCCATGATTGGGGTAGACCAAATGGCACAGCTCGTGAATAATGACATAATCGCAAAGCTCATCGGGCAGCCTTACAAGATGCATGTTGAGGTTGATATTCCTTTTTGAAGAGCAGCTCCCCCAGTTGGAGCGGTTATTCTTTATAAAGAGTCTGTTGTAGCTGAAGGGGGAGCTTACCGCAATCCCTATGCCGTTCTTTACCCTTATACTCTTGTTAAGCCTTTCGGCCTGATGAGCCAGCCGTTCAGGAAGGCTCTTGTGGGCAAGCAGCCGTATCTGTTTCAGCTGCTCAGCAGTACAGGGGGCGGGGCAGGACTCTATGCGGGATTTAAGAAGCAGCAGCTTCTCTATATTTGTCTCTACAAACTCCATGGCAACCCTGTAGGGCAGAAAGGCGGGAAATGAAACCCTAATCTGTCTGTCTCTGCCTACAGATGCCCTGATAGATCTGTTCCCGGTTGATTTTACATAGAGAACCTCTCCCAGACGAGGATGCCGTACAATTTTTTGCATTGTGCAAATGTATGGATTTTCAATTTTCCAGAAAAATCTTGTCGGATAAAATATTTTGATTACCTTTGCCCTCCCGATTTTGGGGCAATAAACGGGAGTTTGACACTTTCATTGGGATAAAAAAATTGCAACAAATTGATAGAGTTT
>X5_European_Hare__coassemble_195_pt1 | contig 13651 bp, 15 predicted proteins | sample X5_European_Hare__metabat2_low_PE_003 | metagenome-assembled genome bin X5_European_Hare | reverse complement strand
ACCGAGAACCATGGAGTGGATCCGGATATTGTAATAGACAACGATCCGGTGAAGGAGTATGCGGGTGAAGATCAGCAGTTAGACAGGGCCATAGAAGAGGTGATGAAACAGTTGAAAGATCGGAGGCCGCTTCCTGACAAAGCTCCGGCACCCCGTGATTTCAGCAAATAAGAAGTTGTTTAAAAAAAAACTTTTTTATGAATCTTCTCAAGACAGGCTGTCAGTGGCGTGTGATTCCAAAGGATTTTGCACCTAAGTCGTCCTCAGATTGGATGAGCGCCCGTCAATATTAGTGACCTTCCAACCCAATTGCCATAACATACATTCGCAAAAAGAAATAGGGTATAACTCATTGAGTTACACCCTATATTCCTATTTTTGGTTGTCGTTGTCTGTCGATACTTACTTCACTTCCTCAAAGTCTACGTCTGTCACTTCGCCGTCTTTGCCGTTGCCGCCTGAATTTCCCTGGCTGCCGCTTTGGCCGCTCTGGCCGCCTGCATTGCCCTGCTGTGCTCCGGCATTGGCTGCATTCTGGATATCTGCAGAGGCTGCCTGCCATGCTTTGTTCAACTCATCTGTAAGTCTGTCGAGCTCTGCCACATTGCCGGCCTTATGAGCCTCTTTCAGTTTATTTGTAGCCTCTTCGATTGCAGACTTCCTGCCGGCAGAGATTTTATCTCCATACTCTTTAAGGTTCTTCTCCGAGGTAAATACCTGGGCATCTGCCGCATTAAGCTTATCAACCCTTTCGCGCTCCTCTTTATCACGGGCCTCATTTGCCTTTGCTTCATCTCTCATTCTCTTTATCTCCTCCTCTGTCAGGCCGGAAGATGCCTCGATTCTAATCTTCTGCTCCTTGCCAGTAGATTTATCCTTGGCTGAAACATTCAGGATACCGTTGGCATCTATATCGAATGCAACTTCAATCTGCGGAACACCTCTCGGTGCCGGTGTTATGCCGTCGAGGTGGAACTTGCCAATGGTCTTGTTATCCCTTGCCATAGGTCTTTCACCCTGAAGTACATGGATTTCTACAGATGGCTGGTTGTCTGCCGCAGTACTGAATATTTCAGACTTGCGGGTAGGAATTGTTGTATTGGCCTCTATAAGTTTTGTAAATACTCCGCCGTAGGTTTCAATACCCAATGAGAGAGGAGTTACATCCAGCAGGAGGACATCCTTTACGTCACCTGCCAGAACACCGCCCTGAATGGCCGCACCGACTGCCACTACCTCATCCGGGTTAACGCTCTTGTTAGGCTCTTTGCCAAAGAATTTCTTCACAATCTCCTGTATTGCAGGTATACGGGTTGAACCACCGACCAACAGTACCTCGTTAATGTCCGACGCACTCAGATTTGCATCTGCCAAAGCCTTGCGGCACGGCTCAATGGTCTTCTGGATAAGGTCATCGCACAATGCCTCGAATTTCGCGCGGCTCAGGGTCTTTACAAGGTGTTTAGGAACACCGTCTACCGGCATTATATAAGGCAGGTTAATCTCGGTAGAGGTCTGGCTCGACAGCTCAATCTTCGCCTTCTCGGCAGCCTCTTTCAACCTCTGAAGAGCCATAGGATCCTTTGAAAGGTCTATGCCGCCATTCTCACTCTTGAACTCATCTACCAGCCACTCTATAATCTTATGGTCGAAATCGTCGCCTCCAAGGTGAGTGTCACCATTGGTGGATTTTACCTCAAACACGCCGTCCCCCAGCTCCAGAATTGAAATATCGAATGTACCGCCACCAAGGTCGAATACTGCAACTTTCGTTTCCTGACTCTTTTTGTCGAGGCCATACGCAAGTGCGGCGGCCGTAGGCTCGTTGATGATTCTTCTTACCTTAAGACCTGCAATCTCACCGGCCTCTTTTGTAGCCTGTCTCTGTGAATCATTAAAATAGGCAGGTACTGTTATGACCGCTTCTGTAACCTCTTGTCCAAGATAATCCTCGGCAGTCTTTTTCATTTTCTGAAGAACCATTGCAGATATCTCCTGCGGTGAATACATCCTGCCGTTGATATCTATTCTTGGTGTATTGTTGTCTCCCCTTACAACTTTGTAGGGAACCCTTTCAATCTCCCTTGTTACATGATCGTACTTCTCACCCATAAATCTCTTTATGGAGAAGATGGTGTTTTTAGGATTGGTGACAGCCTGTCTTTTTGCAGGATCACCTACCTTTCTCTCCCCGCTCCCTGTAAATGCCACAATAGAGGGGGTCGTTCTCTTGCCCTCACTGTTTATAATCACAGCAGGCTCGTTGCCTTCCATTACGGCAACACAACTGTTCGTTGTTCCCAAGTCAATGCCAATAATCTTTCCCATAGTATGTTTCTCCTTTTCTTGATTTTCTTTTTTACCTCTCCTTTCGGAGCGACAATGGGAACTTTCGCCAAGATTGTGCCAAAAAGTAAAACTGACATATTGTCGTATCATGTTGTTGCATATATCATTTTTAAATAGTTCCTTTGTCTGTCAAAATTGAAACGGATATGTCTACAGAAGGAACCGGACGTGTTTTAACAACACATAGACTGCTCGAAATGAAAGAGCGCGGCGAAAAGATAGCAATGCTTACCGCCTATGACTACACATCTGCCAAAATAGTGGATGCTGCAGGGATTGATATAATTCTGGTGGGGGATTCTGCCGCCAATGTCATGGCAGGGCATGAGACGACTCTTCCAATAACCCTTGATCAGATGATTTATCACGCCCAGAGTGTAATGAGAGCGGTAAAAAACCCCCTTGTCGTTGTAGACCTTCCATTCGGGACATATCAGGGAAACTCAAAGGAGGCGCTCCACTCCGCTGTAAGAATAATGAAGGAGTCCGAGGCAGACGCCGTAAAGCTGGAGGGGGGTGTGGAGATAATGGAGTCTGTCCAGAGAATCCTCTCTGCCGGAATTCCCGTAATGGGCCATCTGGGGCTGACTCCGCAATCGATTCATAAATTCGGAACTTATGCCGTAAGGGCAAGAGATAGGGCGGAGGCCGAAAAGCTTATGGCAGATGCCCGCGCACTTGAGGATGCCGGCTGTTTTGCCATTGTACTGGAGAAGATTCCGGCCCTGCTTGCAAAACAGGTTACAGAGGAGCTGAAAATTCCTGTGATAGGTATAGGTGCCGGCAGATATTGCGATGGCCAGGTACTTGTAATGCACGACATGCTGGGACTGAACAACAAATTCTCTCCCCGTTTCCTTCGCAGATATGCCAACCTTTACGAAGAGTATCTCAACGCATTCAAAAACTATGTGGCAGATGTAAAGAGCTGCAATTTTCCCGATGATTCAGAACAATATTAAAAGGAGATGGAACAACTTTACCGCCGGCTTTCAGACACTGAATTTAAAGAGGTGACTGCCAGAATACTATATGAAGACAATCATCTCTTTATCTTTAATAAACGCCCCGGAGAGATTGTACAGGAAGACCTTACCGGAGACGAATCCCTGGAGCAGCTTATAAAATGTTATATGGCACAACGCGGTAACAAACCGGGTGCAGTCTTTCTTGGTGTGCCTCACAGGCTTGACAGACCTGTCGGGGGAATAGTCATTTTTGCAAAGAGCTCAAAGGCACTCGGGCGGATGAACGAACTCTTCAGAACCGGGCAGGTCTCAAAAACCTATTGGGCGCTTGTCTGTAAAAGACCGCCGCAAGAAGAGGCGTTGCTTACAGGCTACATTACAAGAAACGAAAAGATAAACAAATCCTATATCTGTGAAAAACCAAGAAAGGGGGCAAAGGAGGCAAAACTGGAGTATAAATTGATAAAGTGTACCGACAGATTCTTTCTTCTTGAGGTAAAACTGCTCACAGGCAGGCACCACCAGATAAGAAGCCAGCTCTCACATATAGGGTGCTGCATAAAGGGGGATTTGAAATATGGCGCCCCCCGCTCAAACTCCGACGGAAGCATTTCGCTCCACTCCCGTAAGGCCACCTTTACCCATCCTGTAAAAAAAAGCAAGATTGAAATAGTCGCCCCACTGCTTAATGAGGAGTTTAAAAGAATTGTGGAAATGGAGTAGGGCCGATAGGGTAGCGGCTAATAGAGAAACCTCTCAACATCCTTTCCCTCGGATTTCAACTGCCTGATTATTGTAGAGGAGATATCGTACAGAGGAGCATTCAAAAAGAGAGTTCCGTATTTTTTACAGAGCGACTCCGTGTTGAATCCCTTGCGGGGATAGACCAATATCTTATAATTCTGCAGAATCCGCTCCCATTTGTGCCACTCCTCAATCTTAGAGAGATTATCTGCCCCCATGACAATTACAAATTCCGTCTCCGGCTCGCTATTGTGCAGATACTCCAGCGTATTATAGGTATAGTTGGGTTTTGGCAGACTGAACTCTACTGTGGAGATAGAGACAGGACTGCCGTTATGCTCCCTTTTGAAACGTTCAATTGAACGGGTAAGCCTTTCAAGCCTCACCTTTTCGTCTGCCAGCGACAGCTCCCCGCTTTTAAAGGGATTTTCCGGGGTGAGAACAAAGCGCAGCTCATCTACATTGCAATGTTGCAGCACGTATGCTGCAATTGCCACATGGCCGATATGCAGCGGATTAAAAGAGCCGAAGTAGAGGGCGCAGACCATTTGTGACTATACCTTTTTTCTATAAAACTTTTCGACACACTCTTCTGCCTCCTTAAGGGCGCTCTCAAGATTGTCGTTTATGATAATTCTGTCGAACCCTGTAGAATAGGCAAGCTCCTGAGAGGCTTTTGCCACCCTGCGCTCTATTGCTTCGGCCGAGTCTGTTCCCCGCAGAAGCAGCCTCTCCCTGAGCACCTGCACAGAGGGAGGCCGGATAAAGATTGCAAGGGCGTGGCTGCCATAAAGCCTCTTTATATTCATGCCCCCCTTTACATCTATGTCAAAGAGAATGATATGTCCCTTGCTCCAGATTCTCTCCACTTCGCTGCGCAGGGTGCCATAATAGAAACCGCTATAGACCTCCTCATACTCTACAAACTCCCCTCTTTTTATCTTCTGCTCAAACTCCTCCTTTGAAAAGAAATGGTAATCCACCCCATCTTTTTCGTTCCCTCTCGGGCTGCGGCTTGTGGCCGAGACAGAAAACTCCAGATAGGGAAACTTCCCGAGCAGATGTCTCACAATGGTGCTCTTTCCCGCTCCCGATGGGGCGGAAAAGACAATTGCCTTGTTTTCGCCTGAGCTCTCCATTAGAAATATAACTCCTCCTCCTTTTCTATCTTTGAAAATTCAACGATAAAGCCGGCTATTTTCTCTATGCAATCTTTCATGAAGATTTTTCCCTTCTCTGCCGTTGCACCCTTTGGGTTTCCCACTCCGGTATCTTTCGTTACATAAATCCATCTTCTTGGCATCCATGCCCACTTTTCGCGAAATCCCTTGATTTTCATTTTGTTCTCTACACCGTCTCCCGCCTCTTCTAAAGGCAGTACACTCTCTGGCATTATGGCCTGCATAGCGGCGGTCTCAAGCTCTCCGGCATGGTCTCCCTGCTCTGTAAAGTAGTCATCTCCGTTACACACTTTCCACCAGTTTACGGTGCAGATCATAATTTGAGGCACCTCTACGCTGAGCTCCCTTATCATTGGCTGGAAATTGTTGCCTCCGTGTGCGTTTAATATTATCAGCTTGTTTATTCCATTCTTTATAAGAACCTCTGTCACATCCTTTATAATCATCTTCTGGGTTGTAGGATGCATGTTCATACAGAGCCTTACCTCCATCTGTCCCGAATTGACTCCAAAAGGAATCGCCGGCAGAAGAACGGGTTTCCCACCCCTCTCCCAAGCCAGCCTGGAGGCTTCGTATGCAATGTTTTCGGCCAGAAAAGTATCTGTGCCGTATGGAAGATGCAGGCCGTGGGCCTCTGTGCAGCCCCATGGCAGAACGGCAACCTCATATTCCCGGTTCCTTACATCTTTCCAGTTGTTTTTCTGCAAGTTAAATGATTCCATAGTTGCTTGTGTCTGAACAGTTATATTCTATGCAAAAATATTCAAAATATGAAAATATTTTTAATTTTGCACGGTTTTTGAATGGAAATTCTACCGGATTTTGAGGAAAGATAGTTTATTAACAGCATAAAATTTTATCAAAATGGTATCTTACAAAGAATTAGGATTAGTAAACAGTAGAGAAATGTTTGCTAAGGCAATCAATGGCGGATATGCTATTCCTGCATTCAATTTTAACAATATGGAGCAGATGCAGGCTATTATCCAGGCTTGTGTCGAGAAAAAATCCCCTGTCATCCTTCAGGTTTCAAGCGGTGCGAGAAAATATGCAAACCAGACAATCCTCAGATATATGGCTCAGGGAGCTGTAGAGTATGCAAAAGAGTTGGGTTATGCCATTCCTATTGTACTTCACCTTGACCATGGTGACAGTTTTGAACTTTGTAAATCATGTATTGAGCTTGGCTTCTCATCTGTAATGATAGATGGCTCACATCTGTCTTACGACGAGAACGTGGCTTTGACAAAAAAGGTTGTGGATTATGCCCATAAGTACGATGTGACGGTTGAGGGTGAGCTTGGCGTACTTGCAGGTGTTGAGGATGACGTAAAGGCAGAGTCTCACACATATACCAGGCCTGAAGAGGTTGAAGACTTTGTAAAGAAGACCGGTGTAGATTCTTTGGCAATTTCGATTGGAACATCTCACGGAGCTTACAAATTCAAACCGGGTCAGAAACCTCAGATACGTCTCGATATCCTTGCCGAGATAGAGAAACGCATTCCGGGCTTCCCTATAGTATTGCACGGCTCATCAAGCGTACCTCAGGATATAGTCGCACAGATTAACAAATATGGCGGAAAACTCAAGGATTCAATTGGAATTCCTGAGGATCAGTTGAGAAAGGCTGCAAAATCAGCAGTATGCAAGATTAATATAGATAGCGACGGCCGTCTTGCAATGACGGCTGCCATTAGAAAGGTATTTGTCGAGCACCCTGAGGAGTTTGACCCTCGTAAATACCTCGGGCCTGCAAGAGAGAAACTTAAAGAGCTCTATATGCACAAGATATGTTGTGTGTTGGGTTCAGAGAACAAAGCATGACCCGAATAGTGTCATGGCAGAGGCGGCAGAGTCTTGGATTCAGCCGCCTTTTTTTAAATCTGTCAAATTGTCTTAAATGAGACTTGGCAAATAATTTGAACGGGGTAGGCGGAAAAAGGGAGAAAATATTATGGTACGGGATAAGGAAAAAGTAGAACAGGAAAAGAAAAACGGGTCTGCAGAGAACCGGTCGCAGGAGCGGAAATCCCCGGACAAGGCAGAGAGAAAGGGAAAGAGGGAGATGGAACCGGAAGAGAAGGTTCCCGTTCCGGAAGAGAAGGATTCCATCGGAGAGGCGGACAGGAAGTATCTGGATATGGAGACACAGTTGCAGGAGTACAAGGAGAAGGCAGCACAGGCTAATGACAAATATGTTAGAATGGCAGCGGAATTCGATAACTTCAGGCGTAGAACCGCCCGTGAAAGGCTGGATCTTATAAATACCGCATCTGAAGATGTCATAAAGGGTATTCTACCTGTTCTCGATGATTTTGAAAGAGCTATAAAGGTGCTTAAGGAGTCCGACAGTTCTTCGGCGGCCATAGAGGGTACCGAGTTGATTTACAACAAACTCTTCTCCTTTTTCAAGAGCAGGGGGCTTTCGGTAATCGAAGCTATGGGCAAGGAGCTGGACACAGAGTATCATGAGGCTGTGGCCCAGCTTCCTACAGAAGATAAGGAGAAAAAGAACAAGGTAATAGAGATTGTACAGCAGGGCTACATGCTTAACGGCAAGGTTGTCCGCTATGCTAAGGTAGTGGTTGGAGTGTAATAAAATGGCAAAGAGAGATTATTACGAGGTCTTGGGAGTAGACAGGTCTGCTTCGGCAGATGAGATCAAGAAGGCCTACAGGAAGATGGCCATAAAATATCATCCTGACAAAAATCCGGGTGATAAGGAGGCCGAGGAGAAGTTTAAGGAGGCCGCAGAGGCCTATGATGTCCTTAACAATCCGGAGAAGAGAAAGAGGTATGATCAGTTCGGACATGCGGGCTTTACCGGAACTGGAGCATCAAGTGCTGGTGGCTTTAATGCGGGCGGATTCTCAATGGAGGATATTTTCAGCCAGTTCGGAGATATATTCGGCGGCCATTTCGGCGGTTTCAGCGGCTTTGGCGGCTCTTCACGGGGAGGCAGGACCACCAGGGTCCAGCGCGGCAGCGATATAAGGATAAGGGTCAGGCTCTCGCTTAAGGAGGTGCTCCATGGTGTAGAGAAGACAATAAAGGTAAACAAACTTGTCACTTGCCCCGATTGCAACGGTCGCGGTGCAAAATCAGAGGCGGACATAAAGAGCTGCGAGCAGTGTCGCGGGACAGGAGTGGTTACACAGGTTGTGCAGACAATGTTCGGTCATATGCAGAGCCAGACAACCTGCCCTAAGTGTAACGGCTCGGGAAAGGTTATTGTAGCCTCTTGTGCAAAGTGCTCCGGCAGCGGAGTCGTGAAAGCAGAGCAGGAGATCTCATTTAAGATTCCGGCAGGAGTGGCTGAAGGAATGCAGCTTACGGTAAAGGGTAAGGGAAATGCCGGCAGATACGGAGGTGTAAATGGAGATTTGCTTGTTGTTATAGAGGAGGAGCAGGATAAGGAGCTGCAGAGAGACGGGAACGACATTGTCTATTCACTCTTTATAAGTGTTCCCGAGGCAATCTTGGGAACCAATGCGGAGATTCCTTCCGTTGATGGCAAGTTAAGGATAAGGCTGGAGCCCGGAACCCAGTCGGGAAAAATCCTCAGATTGAAAGGTAAGGGTATTCCAGATGTGAACGGATATGGTGTAGGAGATCTGCTTGTATATGTACAGGTCTGGATTCCTAAAAATCTCACCTCATACGAAAGGGAGGCTATAGAGAAGTTAAAGGGCTCAAAATCCTTCGACCCTAAACCCTCTTCAGATGACAAAAGCTTCTTCGACAGAATAAAAGGAATGTTCAGCTGATGAAACGGTGCAATTTTTTGTTTAAAAGCGGTGTTGTAACCTTTATTACAGCACTGCTTTTTCCTTTTTATATGGCGGCCAGGGAGAGTGAGAGGTTCAGACTCAGCTATCCGCTCAATGTGCCTATGAGCCTTTCAGGAAATTATGGAGAGCTGCGCTCCAACCATTTTCATGCGGGAATAGATTTTAGGATAGGAGGTGTTGTGGGTGCCCCGGTCTTTGCTGCGGCAGAGGGATATATCTCCAGAATAAGTGTCTCCCCCTCAGGATATGGAAATGCGCTCTATATAACCCACTCCGACGGCTATACGACTATTTACGGTCATCTGCACAAATTTGCAGACAAGATTCGTGAATATGTTATTACAAGGCAATATGAGACAAAGAGTTCGGAAATCGATTTAACCCTTGACTCCACCATTTTCCCTGTAAAGAGGGGCGATTTGATTGCCTTTGGCGGCAATACCGGCTCATCGGGAGGGCCTCACCTCCATTTTGAAGTGAGAAAAGAGGAGAAGACTCTGAATATTGCAATATCTCCGCTCTTCCCCATGAAGGATGAGAGAGAGCCTGTAATAAGAAGGGTAACCTTTACCGGTTACACAGTTAAGAATGGAGTTCCTGTTTTCTTTCCGATAAACAGGCCGGCAGGCGGTTCTGCCGTCATTTCCCTTCCGCACCTTAGCTATTTGGCAATAGATGCGGTGGACAGGATGCAGGGAAGCAATGCCATATTTGCAGTGGGGGAGTATAGCGTTATTTTAGACGGAGAGATAATATTTGACTTTGCCATAGGAGAGGGGATTCCCCTTAATGAGAGCCGCTATCTGAATTCACTTATAGATTATCCGCTTAAGAGTAAAGGGGGACACCGTATGGTAAAGAGCTATATTGAGCCTGGAAACGGTCTGCAATATAAAATGAGCTCCAGAAACGGGGGTCTGATTGTTCTGGACGATAATGCTGTCCACTCGTTGGAGATAGTTGTAAGGGATTATAGTAACAACAGCCACAGGGTAAGCTATAAGATAAGAAAGGATGAGGCAAAATTTGCGGGGATGGTTAATGATACACTCCCCTCGAAAGGGAGCTTTATGGCATGGCATCTGCCCTCTATCTATAAAAAGGAGGGATTCCGCTTCTCCATGCCTGCCGGAGCGCTTTATCGCCCAATCTATTTTAACGCTGAGGCAGACACCCTTCCTCACAAAGGACTTCACTCAAAGCTATGGAGAATTTCTGGTTATCAGACGTACGGTCTACACCTTCCCGCGACCCTTTCAATTAAGTACGAGGGTCCCGACTCCCTTAAAAACAAGGCGTTGATAGTTCTCCTCTTGCCATCGGGAAGGATTCGGGGAATTGGGGGTGAAATAGGGGGGGACGGATATGTTACATCCGGGATTTATCAATTTGGCAGTTACGCCGTGGGGCTGGACAGTGTTCCCCCAAGAGTAAGACCCGATTTTACCAATGGAGCAACCCTCAGACGTGACATGCTCGGTTTTGTAATAGATGACACTCTGTCGGGATTATATAGTTATAATGTAGAGATTGACGGCCATTGGGTTCTCTCTCTCTTTGATGCAAAAAGTTCCAGACTTACGGTGGATTTGAAAACGGCAAGGATAATCGGGGGTGCAGGACATGAACTTATAATCAGGGTATGCGACAGAAAGGGGAATGAAACGGTTGTAAAAAGGAATTTTAAATGGTAATTTTATACCCGCTTGGGTTTGCTCTTTATGGAAAAGTATACATCTACGGGAATTGCCTACGATATAGAGAAAGGGGTGGATATAATAGGGCTTATGTCTGGCACCTCATTGGACGGATTGGATATCTGTTATGTCCGTTTCAGGTTTGACCGCTCGAAAAAGAGCGGGGGAGAGTGGAAATATGAAATTTTAAAGGCTGAGGATGAGAGTTATCCGCCGGAACTGAAGAAGAAGCTTGCCACTTGCCAGAAAATGACGGCGGAGGAGTATGCTCTGCTTAACTCAGATTACGGCATCTACCTCGGAAAGAGGGTAAGGGCATTTATGGAGAGAAACGGGGCAAAGCCCCACTATATTGCATCTCACGGCTTCACTCTCTTTCACCAGCCCTCAAAACGCTTTACAGCCCAGATTGGTTCGGGGGCGGGCATTGCGGCAGAGACGGGGGTGGATTGTATCTGCGACTTCAGGAGTACCGATGTGGCTCTGCACGGCCAGGGCGCCCCTTTAGTGCCGATAGGAGACAGAAACCTCTTTTATGAATATGATTACTGTCTTAACCTTGGGGGCTTTTCGAATATCTCCTTTGAGGGGGTTGAGATTCGCAACGGCAAGGAGGTGGCAATAAGAGTCGCCTATGATATTTCGCCTGTAAACTATGTGCTTAACTACTATACAAGAGGTGTCGGAAAGGAGTATGACAAGGATGGAGAGATAGCCCGTAGCGGAAAGGTGAATGAGGGGTTGCTGCAGAGGCTTAATTCGCTGGGATTTTATTCGGTTGACGGACCGAAGTCCCTTGGAAGGGAGTGGGTGGAGCGAGAGGTATTTCCTCTTATAGATTCCTGCAGCCTTTCGGTTGAGGATAAGCTGGCCACCTTCTGCGAGCATGTGGCAATGCAAATCTCCAGACATATAAAGGGGGGCAGGGTGTTGCTGACAGGAGGTGGGGCATTGAACATCTACCTGGTTGAGCGGATGAGGGCGAATGCTCCGCAATGTGAATATATAGTGCCCGACAGACAGAGTGTAAAATTTAAAGAGGCGCTTATCTTTGCTTTCCTGGGGGTACTCTATGTTGTCGATATGCCAAACTGCATGAGCAGCGTTACGGGTGCCGCATATAATTGCATAGGGGGAGCGCTTTATAAGGCGGGAGGCACTGTGCGGGGATAATTTTTGCATTTTATTTTGTTGTTTTAAATTAATTTTCTACCTTTGCAGTCCAAAATACAGAAGCAACCTCTTGCAATAGATTGGAAATTGGAAATGTTGCACTTAAATCAAGTAAAAAGTAAAGAGATGGATTTAATAAAGATTGCGCAGCAGGCTTTTGCCGGTGAACCGAAAAATTATCCGAATTTCAGGCCGGGAGATACAATCACCGTTACATATAAGATTAAAGAGGGTGACAAGGAGAGATTGCAGAAGTTCCGTGGGGTTTGTATTCAGCAGCGTGGCACAGGAGCTACAAAGACATTTACAATCCGCAAGGTTTCAAACGGTGTAGGTGTCGAGAGAATTTTCCCTTATGAATCTCCGTTTATTGAATCAATAGAGTTAAACAAAGCCGGTAAGGTTCGTAGAGCTAAAATCTTCTATCTTAGAGGCCTGACAGGTAAGAAAGCTCGTATCAAAGAGAAGACTTTCGTTGCAAGAAAAGTTGCCGGCACCTCTGAAAGTGCAGAATAGTTCAAAGGCCCCGTAGCTCAACTGAATAGAGCATTTGACTACGGATCAAAAGGTTACAGGTTTGAATCCTGTCGGGGTCACCAAGGAGCGTCTTTCAAGGACGTTTTTTTTCATAAATACCCCTCCTATGGCCGCAGGAGAGGAACTGGTTTTTTAAAGTCTTTTAGAAATTTCGAGGATTTTGACTGTTTTTGACCCTTTTCCCGACCCCCGTCTTGACCCAATGAATCCCATGCCGTATGGCAGGAACAATATCGTCCTTAATACGAGGAATACTGGCAAAGTCTGCCCTGTTTGCAAGCAAACAGCGGCTGCTCTTTGAATGTGCTGCCCTCTTCGAGGGGGTCAATATCATAAGAATGGGGGTCAATATCGTAAGAATATACAGCGAGGTGCGCATCATGACAGAGAAAAACAATGACAAGGCTGTCAGATCAGGTATAAGAAACGGCTTCAATAGACTTAGGTCGGCAGGGCTTGTCAGTGATGGCACGAAAATAGAGAGATGCCATACAAGAATCACAAGAGTGGATTCATCAAACAGGAATGATATACTTCAAAAAGCAGAACGTTATGAAAATGAAAGAAGACAGAAAGAGAACGGAGGTTCCGCAGAAGGACGTAACGGAAGAGCCGGAGTTCGTAACAGGGAACAGGCAGGGCTCCTCGATTACATTCGTCTTGCCGTCAGAAAAGAGAAAGGCGAGAATATAAGGACGGACGTCGAAAAGCTCTTCGGCATGGTGTCCGACGTCCTCAACTCACGCAGGAGGAAAGTGAGCAATAACGAGAGTCTAAAGGAAAAGATAGAAGACATAGCCTATCTGATAAGCATTGAAGGACAAGGCGAGAGAATGTTGAAGATACTCTCGCAAGGTTCAGGAAAAGGTATAATAACACAGATAAAGGACGAAATAAAGGATTTGTGCTGATATGGGAGCAAGCTGTATAATAACGCCAAAGGCAAAGAACGGCAAGCCGAGCAAGCTGTTTGCCGACACCTACAGACACACCTCTGACAGGGAGGTCTCTAAGACCGTATGGGGTGTAAATGATTTGAATATCAAACTACTACTTCTATTTTCAGTTTACCGCCGAGCCCACGCTCCACAACATCATACAAAGTTTTTAGCGTGATGTTCTCACCGTCGTTTTCTACTTTTGAAATAAAAGAGCGCTTCTTGTCAATCCGACCGGCAAGATTGGCTTGTGTCATTCCCTTTTTCTCT
>X5_European_Hare__coassemble_184_pt1 | contig 17270 bp, 11 predicted proteins | sample X5_European_Hare__metabat2_low_PE_003 | metagenome-assembled genome bin X5_European_Hare | reverse complement strand
AAACTCCACAAGAGGTCGCCTCGTTGACCGGATTGGCTGTGGATGATATTGTGTAGACAATTGGCTTCGCCCAAATTGCTTGTAATGGGATAACTTTGTTATCGTGTCACATCTTAAATATACATGACTGACCTCCACTTTTTTCTGACTTCGTCACTCAGAAATCAGACATTTTATAATTTGTTGATATTAAGATATTTGCTAAATTTGCTTACCCCGATTTGGGGTACGCATTGACGAAGTCAGAAGAGGTGAAAACACACTCTGAAATTACGTGACCTTTCGTGAAATGGCATTTATTAAAGATTTTCCACGCCCGAACTGTGTATCGTGGATGAATTTTGACTAAATTTGTAGAGGTGTGCCACCTGATTAAAAGTCTTGTCATGAAAAGCAGAAAGAAGCAGAATTTATTTGAAACGCCGGCTGGAACTCTTAAAGTTCAGCATCTTGCCCATTTTTCCCTCTTTCTTGAATGGAATGGAGTAAAGGTATATGCAGATCCCTATAGCGATTTATACGACTTTTCCGGAATGGAGAAAGCAGATTTGATTCTTCTGACCCATGCCCATACAGACCATTACGACTGTAAGGCAATAGCCGGCCTTGTAACTGAAAAAACGGAATTTGTGGTGAGTAAAGCTGTCGGGTGGATACTTAATGGAGAGGTTGAAAAGGCAGATCCCTCTACAAATCGGTCAAATATGTATGAAGAGGTGCCTGTTACAAAGAGGTGTAGGGTAACTGTGCTGGAAAATGGAGAGAGTGCAGTTGTAAGGGGAATAGAGATAACCGCCACCCCTGCCTACAATATCGAGAACTTTAGAGATAATGGCAATCCTTTCCATATTAAAGGGGAGGGGAATGGCTATCTGCTTAATTTCGGTGGTTTTAAGGTTTATATTGCAGGAGATACCGAAATTATACCCGAGATGGCCTTATTCAAAGGGGCGGACATTCTCTTCTTGCCTAAAAATATGCCATATACCCTCTCCGATGAGAAGTTTATAGAGGCGGCCAATATGCTTCATCCAAAAAATCTCTATCCGGTACACTACTTTCAAATCGAGCCTCAAAGTCTTTTAGAGGGAATTTCCGACGATATTACCCTTTATGTAGATGGAGTGGCCTATACCAAATAATATAGTATGACCGACAGAATTATAGAGTGCGTACCCAATTTCAGCGAGGGACGCAATGGAAAGGTAATAGCGGAGATTGCGCGGGTCATAGAGTCTGTAGAAGATGTAAAGCTGCTGAATGTAGATCCGGGAGAGGGGGCAAACAGAACGGTCATGACCTTTGCCGGTTCTCCTGAAGCGGTTGTTGAAGCGGCATATAACTCAATTATAAGTGCTTCCAGGTTAATTGATATGAGCCTCCATCATGGAGAACATCCAAGAATAGGGGCAACAGATGTCTGCCCACTTGTTCCCATTAGGGGGGTGACTATGGAGGAATGTGTTGCCTATGCAAGGGAGTTGGCAAGAAGAGTAGGAGAGAGCGGGATTGCCGTCTATTGTTATGAAAATGCCGCTTTCTTTGAAGAACGCAGAAACCTTGCAACCTGCCGTGCAGGCGAATATGAGGGAATAGAGAGAAAGATGGCCGATATTCGTTGGAGGCCTGATTTCGGGCCTGTTACATATAATGAGCAGGTGAGAAAAAGCGGGATTTCGGTTATAGGGGCAAGAGAGTTCCTTGTTGCCATAAACTTCAATCTGAATAGCGACTCTGTTGAAACAGCCTCGGAGATTGCAAAGGATGTAAGGGAGAAGGGCCGGAAAATTGTTGAGAATGGTGTTGAGCGGTGGCAGAGAGGAACCCTTAAGGGATGTAAGGCCATAGGGTGGTATATTAAGGAGTATGGGCGGGCACAGGTTTCAATGAATATAACCGATTTAGAGGCGACTCCACTACACATAGCCTATGAAGAGGTGAGCAGAAGAGCCCGTGAGAGGGGTGTTGAGGTAACAGGTTCGGAACTTATAGGATTGCTTCCTAAGAGGGCTTTGCTAAGGGCCGGAGAGTATTTTTTCTCAAAAAGAGGGGGGGATGGTCCTCGGGACGAGGCTGCTCTTTTACAACTTGCCGCAGACTCTATGGGGTTTGCAGATCTTGCCCCTTTCGACTATAAAAAACGGGTCATAGAAGAGTTGTTATAGCCTTACAGCAAAGGTCAGGGTGCTGAAAAAGTCAAGGGACTGTGCCAATCTGAAATGACACAGCCCCTTTTATTGCTACGCCTGTTGGCGCTTTTACTCCTGTGAAAGCTTTTTGTAGGATTCGTAACGCATCTTTGCGAACTTCTCCGTCAATCCAAAGAGCTCACCTGCCTCTTGAGGGAAGGTTTTAAGCAGTGAGGCATATCTTACCTCACCCTTAATGAACTCCTGGAATTTGCTCCAATCCGGCTCCTTGCTGTCGAGGGTGAACGGATTTTTGCCCTGCTCCGCCAATGCAGGATTGAATCTGTAAAGATGCCAATATCCGCACTCTACGGCATTCTTCTCTTCACGCTGGCTCTTGCCCATGCCCGCTTTAAGACCATGATTGATACATGGAGCATAAGCGATTATGAGTGAAGGGCCGTTGTAAGCCTCAGCCTCTTTAAGGGCATTGAAGAACTGCGCCTGGCTTGCACCCATGGCAACCTGTGCCACATATACATAACCATAGCTTATAGCCATCATTCCAAGATCTTTCTTACGGATTTTCTTGCCTGAGGTGGCAAATTTTGCAACTGCTCCCGCAGGGGTCGATTTAGATGACTGGCCGCCGGTATTAGAGTAAACCTCTGTATCAAGTACAAGCACATTTACATTTTCACCGGAAGCGAGAACATGATCCAGTCCGCCATATCCGATATCGTATGCCCAGCCGTCACCTCCGATAATCCACTGGCTTCTCGATGCAAGCAGATCTTTATATTTCAGAATATCGTTGCATACGCCGCATCTGCACTCTTCCATCATAGGAACAAGCTTGTCTGCAAGTTCGCGGCTCTTTTCTGCATTATCCCTGTTGTTAATCCACTCGGTAAAGAGAGCCTTAAGCTCAGCAGGGCACTCATTGCCCTCTATGCCCTCAAGCATAAGATCGGCGATTGTGCTTCTGAGTTTGTCTACCGCAACTTTCATTCCAAGGCCGAATTCCGCATTGTCCTCGAAGAGGGAGTTTGCCCAGGCCGGACCTCTGCCGTTTTTGTCTGTGCAGTAAGGTGATGATGGGAATGAACCGCTGTAGATAGATGAACAACCCGTTGCATTTGCAATCATCATCCTCTCTCCAAAGAGCTGGGAAACGGCCTTTACATATGGAGTCTCGCCACAGCCCTGACATGCTCCGGAGAACTCGAAGAGAGGCTGTACAAATTGCGAGTTCTTCACATTCTGTGTCTTAGGAAGAATATCGTCTTTATAGCCAATTGTAGAATGCATATAATCGAAGTTACTCTGCTCCACCTCCTGAGAAGCGGCGGCAGCCATCTCCAATGCCTTGTTCTTTGCAGGGCAGACATCTGCACAGTTGCCGCAGCCGGTACAATCTGCAGGATCTACCTGTACGGTAAAGTAGTACTCCTTAAGAGACCCGTTGCCTTTTGTCCTCTTAACACTCTCAGGAGCCTTTGCAGCCTCCTCCGCAGTCATGATAAACGGACGGAGCGCAGCGTGAGGGCAGACAAATGAACACTGGTTGCACTGGATACAGTTCTCGGGTTTCCACTCAGGAACATGAGTTGCGATACCGCGTTTCTCAAATGCGGCAGTACCTGCAGGGATAACACCGTCTGCCGAATCCTTGAATGCACTTACAGGAAGGTCGTTTCCATTCTGTGCATTTACAACATCGGCTACTGTTCTTACCCACTCGGGTGCAAGACGTTTATATGAATCAGGCACGAATTTGCCGTTTACAATATTCTTCCACTCGAAAGGAATCTCAACCTTTACATACTCTGCACCTCTGTCTACAGCGGCATAGTTCATCTTCACCACATTTTCACCCTTCTTGCCGTAGCTCTTGTCTATGGCATGTTTCATCTCTGCCACCGCCTTCTCGTAAGGGATAATTGCCGTAATCTTAAAGAATGCAGATTGGAGAATGGTATTGGTTCTGTTTCCAAGACCTATCTCTTCGGCTATCTTTGTAGCGTTGATTATATAGAAATTGATATTCTTTGATACAATCTCCTGTTTGACAAAATCAGGAATACGTTTGAGTGTCTCTTCCGTATTCCAGAGACTGTTGAGCAGGAAAGTGCCGTTTTTCTTGATACCCTTCAAGACGTTATATTTTGTAAGGTACGACGGAACATGGCAGGCCACGAAATCCGGGGTAGATACAAGGTACGGTGAAGTAATAGGGTTATCTCCGAAACGAAGGTGCGAGCAAGTGTAGCCGCCCGATTTCTTTGAATCGTAATCGAAGTAGGCCTGGCAATATTTAGAGGTGCTGCCACCTATAATCTTAATTGTATTCTTATTTGCACCGACTGTACCGTCTGATCCCAGGCCGTAGAATTTACACTCGTAAATTCCCTTCTTTGCAAGTTTTATCTCTTCTCCTACAGGGAGTGACTTAAATGTAACGTCATCTACTATTCCTATTGTGAAGTCATTTTTAGGCTCTTTTGACTTAAGGTTGTCGTAAACGGCAATAATCTGGGCAGGGCTGGTGTCTTTAGATGAGAGACCGTATCTTCCTCCCACAACGGTAACCTTCATTCCAAGATCTGCAATCGCAGCCTTGATATCTGTACAGAGTGGTTCTCCTACTGACCCCGGCTCTTTTGTCCTGTCAAGAACAGCAATCTTCTTGACTGTAGACGGTAAAGCTCTTGTAAAATATTTTGCAGAGAAAGGACGGTAAAGTCTTACAATAACAAGACCGGCCTTCTCGCCTTTGGCTGCAAGAAAATCTATTGTCTCTTTTACAGTTTCCGTTACAGAGCCCATTGCAATAATGACATTCTCCGCATTGGGATCTCCGTAATAGTCGAACGGAAGATAGTGGCGGCCTGTGAGTTCGCTAATCTCGCCCATATACCTTGCTACTATATCCGGAAGTGCCTCATAATATGAGTTGCAGGCCTCTCTGTTCTGGAAATATACATCTGAATTTTGTGCCGTACCCTTTGTTACGGGTGCATTGGGATTCAGGGCCCTTGCACGGAATTTTGCCAATGATTTGGTACTTACCATTCCTTTAAGATCTTCTGCCTCTATAGCCTCTATCTTCTGTATCTCGTGAGAGGTTCTAAAGCCGTCGAAGAAGTGTACAAATGGAATAGATGACTTAATTGCCGACAGATGGGCGACTGCGCCCAAATCCATTGCCTCCTGAACGCTTGCAGAGGCCAGAAACGCAAAACCTGTCTGTCTTGCGGCCATGACATCTTGGTGGTCTCCAAAAATTGAGAGAGCATGGGAGGCGAGGGCTCTGGCAGAAACATGGAAAACGGCAGGAAGTAACTCTCCTGCAATCTTGTACATGTTTGGAATCATTAGCAACAAGCCTTGTGATGCTGTAAATGTAGTCGTAAGTGCACCTGCCTGCAATGAGCCGTGAACTGCACCTGCAGCACCGCCTTCGCTCTGCATTTCCATAACCTTTACAGTCTCTCCGAATATGTTCTTCTTTCCGTATGCAGACCACTCATCTACCAGCTCTGCCATTGTTGATGACGGAGTTATCGGGTAGATTGCTGCCACTTCGCTGAACATATAGGCTATATGAGCTGCGGCAAAGTTGCCATCGCAGGTGATAAATTTTTTCTCTTTAGCCATAGTATGTTATTAAAGATTAAATATGTGAGTTAATTATTAGTTGGCAAAACAAAACCCAAATCTCTTGAATATTATATTTTTGGAAAGTCAGCTATTGATGCCCTTCGACTCGGGCATTTGGAGCAATCTTTTTAATCAGTCCCTGCAATACCGTTCCCGGACCTAACTCAACGAACTCATCCGCCCCGTCGCTGACCATATTTTCAACGCTCTGTCTCCATCTTACCGGAGCTGTAAGCTGCATAAGCAGATTCTCCTTAATCTCTTCAGGCTCAATATGCGGTTTTGCATCTACATTCTGGTAAACAGGGCAGACAGGCCTGCCAAACCGCGTCTGCTCAATGGCCTGTGCCAGTTCTACTCTTGCAGGATCCATAAGCGGTGAATGGAAGGCTCCGCCCACCGCCAACACAAGGGCTCTTTTTGCACCTGCCTCCTTGAGGGCTGCACACGCCTTGTTTACAGCTTCGATCTCACCAGAGATTACAACCTGTCCGTTGCAGTTGTAATTGGCTGCAACCACAACTCCCTCTGTAGAGTTGCATATATCCTCTATTATCTTATCTTCCATTCCTAAAACCGCAGCCATTGTAGATGGTTTTATTTCGCAAGCCTTCTGCATTGCCATTGCTCTCTGATAGACCAGTTCAAGACCATCCTCAAATTTAAGGGCTCCCGTCGCGACAAGTGCGGAGAACTCACCCAACGAGTGGCCCGCCACCATATCGGGTTTAAAATCGGCGAGTGTTTTTGCCAATATGACCGAGTGCAGGAAAATTGCGGGCTGGGTTACCTTTGTCTGCCTAAGCTCTTCGGCCGTGCCTGAAAACATAATGTCCGTGATTCTGAACCCTAGAATTTCATTTGCCTTTTCGAAAAGTTCTGTTGCCTGCAGGTTGCTGTCATACAGTTCTTTGCCCATGCCTGTAAATTGGGCCCCCTGACCGGGAAAAACAAATGCCTTCATCTTTTTGTCGTTAATCTTTTATGAAGATACCTATATAAATGAAACTACAAAGATATATATAATTTCGATAAATTAACTAAATTTGCAACCGTTCTTGCCTCTGTAGTTTAAAGGATAGAATATGAGATTCCGGTTCTCACGGTGGCGGTTCGATTCCGCCCGGAGGCACAAAAGAGCGCCACTGGCATGTCTGTTTGCCGGTGGCGCTCTCTTTTTCCGGATATTTAACTGAAACGGGATTACTCTATAAAACCAAGGATTTCACCCTTCTCCACCATATCTCCCTGCTGTGCGCAGATTGCCACAATCCGGCCGTCTGCAGGAGAGCAGATGGCTTCAGGCCCGTAAAATGCCTGTACATAACATACCGGTTTGCCAGCCTTGAATTCGGTCCCTATGGCAGGAGCAGTGGATTTGTCTGCCACATCGTACTGCCAGATAACCTGTCCCTTCACCGTTGCCTGAACGGGTTTTGCATTAGGGAATTTTGCAACAAGTGCGTCAATGTCGAACTTAGGCATCTCAACGACAGGGCGTGTGACAACTATAGGCGCTCCCGCCTTTGCCTTTGCTGCTTCAAGCTCCTGCTCGAAACGTTTCTTTGCCACACCGCTCTTATAATCTCTATACTGCCTTTCGTGCATGGCAAACTCAAAGAGCTCCTCATCGTCCTGGCCTCTCTCCCAGCCCTCATCCTTAAGCATTTGCTCGAACTTCGGAAGCTCGTCGGGGAAGGCATCCTGAGGGTTGCCATCGTAGAACTCAAGCCCCTTGCTTTTGACAATCTCCAATATCTCCGGTGCAAGAGGTCCCGGCAATTTGCCGGTCTTGCCAAGGATCATGTTCATTGTATCCTTGTCTATTGTTGTCCAGCGCGGCTCACCCTTGAGAGTGTGCATTAGGTTCATAAGGGCGGTATTCTTTACATATTGGCTGAAAGGTGTTACTAGTGGCGGATAGCCAAGGCGTGGCCATACATATTCTACCTCCTGGAAGAGCATTACCGTTAGGTCGTTAATTGAAAGTTCCTTTTTGCCCTGATTTCTGAGTGAGGCGTTGATTGCGCTGTGGAAGCCCTTGAGATCTGCCATCATTGAACCCATCATACCTCCAGGAAGGCCGCATCCTACCAGCAATGATGAGGATTTATAATTGCCAGGCTCTATAAAGTAGCCCAGATAGTCATCTATAAAGGTCTGGGTCAGCCTTCTTGCCTCCATATAGGCATCCATATTAATATCCTTTACAAGGAATCCCGCATCCTTAAGCATTGCCTGAATGGTTATGACATCGGGGTGGATTTTTCCCCACGAGAGTGGCTCCATTGCCACATCTATATATTCTGCACCGGCTCTTGCAACCTCAAGCATAGAGGCAACGGAGAAGCCCGGACCCGAATGGCCGTGATATTGAACCGCGATATGAGGATATTTATCCTTTATGGCCTTTGTAAGTCTGCCAAGAAAAACAGGACGGCCTATTCCCGCCATGTCTTTAAGACAGATTTCATCGCATCCATACTCTACAACCTTGTCTACAACACCCATATAGTACTCTACGGTATGTACGGGAGAGTGGGTGATGCTTAGCGCAACCTGAGAAATCATTCCCCCCTTCTTGGCCCCTATTACAGAGCCTTTAAGATTTCTATGATCGTTAAGGCCGCAGAATGAACGGGAAATGTCTGTTCCCTGTTTTTTCTTTACCTTATACATCAGGAACCTTACATCCTCCGGAACCGGGTTCATTCTAAGTGCATTAAGACCACGCTCCAGCATGTGGGTCTGGATTCCGGCCTTGTTGAATGGCGCTGTCCACTCCCTTACTGCCTTGTTTGGATTTTCTCCAAAGAGCAGATTTACCTGTTCGAATGCTCCTCCGTTTGTCTCTACACGGTCGAAACATCCCATTTCTATTATTACCGGTGCAATTTGATTAAGTTGGTGAACTTTAGGAACATATTTCCCCGATGATTGCCACATATCCCTGTATAGCAGGGAGAATTTGATTTCACGAGCCATAAATTAAAAGTTTACTGTTAGCATTGTTTTATGTCGGTTATTCAACATTCAACAAAAATAAAAAAAATCTTTAACAGAAGATTTTCACCATGCAGCCATTTACCGTATTTTTTTGTTTTGGAAAAAAATTCTATATTTGCATTCGCTTTCGACGGTGAGGGCAGATTACACGGTGGTTATAGCTCAGTTGGTTAGAGCGTCGGTTTGTGGCACCGAAGGTCGTGGGTTCGAGCCCCATTCTCCACCCGGAGGGTGTCCGGTCATTCCGGGCATCCTTTTTTGTATCTCTTGCCCCAATCTCATTTTAAATCGTTAAATTTGCCGGATGCTATATGTATGCAGATAGCGGATGCGTGTGAAGAAGGGGGCTGACTTTGCAATTCTAAATCAAAAAGAGATGGGCATTGACTGGAAAAGATCAAAGGAGAGGTTGCTGGAGCTGATGCGACGGAGAATCCTTATCCTTGACGGTGCAACGGGGACCATGATACAGAGGTACACCCTTCCCGATTCCGATTTTAACGGCGACAAAGGCAACAACGATATACTTAACATTACAAGGCCCGACATTATAGCCTCAATCCATCGTGAATATATAGAGGCGGGGGCAGATATAATAGAGACCAATACCTTTAGCGGCAATGTCATCTCACAGGCGGAGTATGAGTGTCGGGATTCTGTATATGAGATAAACTACAGAGGGGCGCTTATTGCAAAGGAGGCTGCTATGGGAAGCGGAGCCTTTGTTGCCGGAGCAATGGGCCCGACCATAAAGATGCTCTCCTTTTCTCCCGATGTAAACAGACCCCAATATAGGGAGGTGAACTTTGACCAGATGCGCAGCGCATATACCCGACAGGCTGCGGCACTGATAGATGGTGGGGTAGATCTTTTTCTTGTAGAGACCATATATGACGGGCTTAATGCAAAGGCGGCCCTCTCTGCAATAGAGGAGCAGAAACGCAGGAGGGGAGTCGATATTCCGGTCTTTGTTTCGGCCACAATAAATGATAAGAGCGGAAGATTGCTTAACGGGCAGCAGATAGAGTCTCTCTATACGGCACTAAGCCACTACGATATTACGGCATTCGGGCTTAACTGCTCCTTCGGGGCGTTGGATCTTATGCCTTTTATTGAACAGGTGGCAGAAAAGTTCTTTTTTGGGAGAGGTGTGCCTGTCGCAACGCTGCTATATCCGAATGCAGGACTGCCAAATGAAATGGGACAATACAATGAGACCCCCGAATTTACGGCAGAGTGTATAAAAAAGGTGGCCCAAAAGGGGGTGATAAATATTGCCGGCGGATGTTGCGGAACGACTCCAGACCATATAAGGGCAATAAAGGAGGCACTCGAGGGGGTCGCTCCCCGCAGACTTGAGGGGAGAGAGAATCCCCTTTCAAAAGAGCTGTGGGTCTCCGGCCTGGATGCTTTACAGATAGAGAAGGAGAGAAACAACTTTGTAAATATAGGCGAGAGGACAAATATGGCCGGTTCGGCAAAGTTCGCAAAGCTTATAAGGGAGGAGGATTATGCAGGTGCGGCGAAAATTGCAGGAAAGCAGATAGAAGAGGGGGCAACTGTAATAGACATAAATACAGATGATGCTATGACAGACTCTGCCTCCAATATGGAAAATTTTCTCCGGTATATCGGCAACGACCCCGACATTGCCAGGGTTCCCTTTATGATAGACTCTTCAAATTGGGAGACACTGCTTGTGGGACTTAAAAATTGTGCGGGAAAGGCAATTGTAAACTCCCTGAGCCTTAAGGAGGGGGAGGAGGAGTTTGTCCGCAAGGCCACAGAGGTCTACCGTCTGGGAGCGGCTCTTGTTGTCATGGCTTTCGACGAAAAAGGACAGGCCGTTACCTTTGAAAGAAAGATTGAGATTTGCAGCCGCGCCTACGACATTCTTACAAAGAGGGTGGGATTTGCCCCGTGTGACATAATTTTCGATGTAAATATACTTACCATAGCCACTGGAATAGAGGAGCATGACAACTATGCGGTAGATTTTATAAGGGCGGTGAGGTGGATAAAACAGAACCTGAAGGGGTGCAGGACCTCCGGAGGAGTTTCAAACCTCTCATTCGCCTTCAGAGGTAACAACAAGGTCAGGGAGGCGATGCACTCGGTATTTTTATATCATGCAATAGCGGCGGGGCTTGACATGGCGATTTTAAACCCCTCCATGTTACAGATTTACGACCGGATAGAGCCCGAATTGCTCCATACTGTTGAAGCGGTGGTGCTGAACGATGCCTCGCTTCTGAAAAGGAATCTTCCCGTGGGGGAGACCCCTACAGACCTGCTTATAGAACTGGCAAAGAGGATAAAGGAGAGAGAGGGCGGTGCGGCGGATCGGGGGAAAAGTACTCTGCAGAACTCTCCGCAGTGGAGAGACAGGCCTCTTGTGGAGCGTATTGAGTATGCCCTTGTAAAGGGTATCTCCGATTTTATGGAGGAGGATATGAGAGAGGCGCTGTTAAAATATAGTAGCCCGATAGATATAGTTCAAGGCCCTCTTATGGAGGGGATGGAACGTGTGGGGAACCTGTTTGGCGAGGGGAAGATGTTTTTGCCCCAGGTGGTGAAGAGTGCCAAGGCAATGAAGGTGGCCGTCTCAATATTGCAACCCGAAATAGAAGCTTCCCGAAGCTCTGTTCCAGGTTCGGGCAGAGGGGTTGTGGTTATTGCCACGGTAAAGGGAGATGTGCATGACATTGGAAAAAACATTGTGGGGATTGTTCTCTCATGCAACAACTTCGAGGTTATAGACCTTGGGGTCATGGTCGACAATGAGAAGATTATCAATACCGCTATAGAGCATAGGGCAGACATAATAGGGGTGAGCGGCCTTATTACCCCCTCACTTGAGCAGATGGAAGAGCTTTGCAGACAGATGGAGAGCAGGAAGGAGGAGATATTGGAGAGGGTGGGTCATCCTATAATTTTAAATGTGGGAGGCGCCACAACTTCATCGCTCCATACCGCCGTAAGACTGGCTCCGCTTTATAGCCATTGTGTCGTTCATGGGCACGATGCTTCAAAAACCGCAGCCATCTGCAAAAGGCTTATGACCTCAGACCGGTATATTGCCCAAATCAAGGCGGAGCAGCATAGACTTAGAGAAGAGTATGGCAGGAGCAGGCTTAAGTTTTACCCTTTGGAGAAGGCAAGGGAAATGGCTGCAAGATTTCCTGAGGAGTCATTCAAACAGGCAGAGCGTTATGGAAAGGAAAACTTTTTTGCGGCAGATATAACTCTAGGCGATCTGGTCCCCTATATAGATTGGACTCCCTTTTTCAACTTCTGGGGCTTTAAGGGAAGGTACCCGCAACTGCTTTACGGAGAGCAGAGCAGCCAGACAGAGGAGCTGTTTGGCCAGGCAATGGATAAAATTGCGGAACTCTCCCTCTCCGGAGGCATTGATGTGGGGGCGATTGTAAAGTTTTATAATGGCTATTCAAAGGATGAGACCCTCTATATTTTAAGGGAGGGGGCCGACAGCGAAGTGGCGGCTGAGATTGAGATGCCGCGCCAGCTCGACTCCAACAGCAGTTTCCGCTCTGCGGCAGACTACTTCCCTCATTATCCAAAAAGTACTCATGTGGGGCTGATGGTTGTAAAGGCCGAGATTACAAGAAAGGGGGATGCAGAGGGCAAGGATTTTGATTCGCTCCTTATGGGAAGTCTGGCGGCCAGATTTGCAGAGGCAGCAGCCAATTGGGCTACCGGGCAGCTCTCCTTCGGGCAACATGTTGTGAGGGCCGCCATAGGTTACGATATGGTCCCCGATCATGCCGTAAAACGGATTCTCTTTGCCCTTACAGATGCGGAACGCCGTTTGGGGGTCACCCTTACAGAGAGTAATGCAATAATTCCGTCGACCTCTATATGTGCAATATTGATAGGTCATGAAAATGCGGAATATTTTGATATAAAAAAGAGATAGAAGAACATGAAGGTTAAAGATATATTATTGAAGAGCAGCAGGCCCTTTGCCACGTTTGAACTGGTTCCCCCCTTAAAGGGGAGCGACAAAAAGAAGCTCTATTCCGCTTTGGAGCCCTTAATGGAGTTCAATCCTCCCTTCATAAATGTTACAAGACACAGAGACGAGGTGGTCTATAGGGAGACTCCGGATGGAAATTACAAAAGGGTGACCATTACCAAACGGCCCGGTTCGGTGGCAATTGCCGCTGCAATAATGAAACGGTTCAAGGTTGAGGTTGTACCGCATGTGATATGCGGCGGGGCTACAAGAGGGGAGATTGAAAACACCCTCTTGGATCTTAACTTTCTCGATATCCAGAATGTGGTGGCACTGCGCGGAGATCCTATTCCCGGGGAGAAGAACTTTACCCCTGTTGCAGGGGGCTACTCACACAGCATAGATCTTGTAAGGCAGATTGAGAATATGAACAGGGGTATATACCTCGATGATACTTTAAAGGAGACTGTCCCTACAGATTTCTGCGTGGGGGTTGCCGGCTATCCCGAAAAGCATTACGAGGCCCCAAATCAGGAGGTGGATATTGCCCGCCTTAAAGAGAAGGTAGATGCCGGGGCAGAGTATATTGTAACCCAGCTCTTTTTCGATAACCGGAAATATTTCGATTTTGTAAAGAGAGCCCATGAGGCGGGGATAGCGGTGCCGATTATTCCCGGAATAAAACCTATCTCCACAAAGAGGCATATAGAGCTTTTGCCAAAGAGCTTCTCCATAGATATTCCAAACGTTCTTATGAAGGAGCTGCTCAAATGCAAGGATAACGAAGCAATCTATAGGGTGGGACTGGAGTGGTGCGCAATGCAGTGCAGGGAATTGCTCGCCAAAGGGGCAAAGGCAATCCACTTCTATACAATGAGCAAATCTGATAATATCATTGAGATTATAAAGAGAAGCTTTTAGTCTGCAGACCTTGCAGGTACTCCAAAAAACTCTTCATGCAGTACTGCGACGGCTCTTTTCGCATCGCTCTCTTTTACGACGGCGGAGACATTCAGCTCCGAGCCCCCCTGTGCGGTTGCCACAACATTAATCCTATTGTTTCCAAGGGCGGTAAAGATTCTGCCGGAAATGCCCGGCGTCATTCTCATTTTGCTCCCCACAACTGCTATGATTGCCATATTTTCCTCTATGGAAGCATCTATATATGAATCATGTATTGAATCTGCCTCCAACCCCTTCTTTATTATTGAGAGTGCCCTCTCTCCATCCTCTGATTTTACTGCAAAGCTAATGCTATACTCAGACGAGGCCTGTGAAATGAAGATTATATTTATCCCCTTATCTGCCATTGCCCCAAATAGTCTGTAGGAGGTTCCCACCTGCCCCATAAGGCCGTTGCCAAAGACTGTGACAAGCGAGACTCCCGAAACTTGGGTTATTCCGGTTACAGGTCCGCGGCTCTTTTCATCGCCCTTCCTATTTATAATGGTGCCCCGGCCGGAAGGGTTAAAGGTGTTGAGAATTCTAATTGGAATTCCGCTTTTTATTGCCGGCCAGATTGCAGGGGTATAGAGCACCTTGGCTCCAAAGTGGCACAGCTCCGCCGCCTCTGCATAGGAAAGGAGCGGGATGGTGCGGGCCTGAGGGGTTATATTCGGATCGCAGGTCATCATGCCGTCTACATCTGTCCAGATATCTATTGTTTCGGCTCCCACAGCCGCTCCTATCATTGCGGCAGAGAGGTCCGACCCGCCCCTTCCAAGAGTGGTTATATAGCCCTCCTCTGTTTTGCCGCAAAAGCCCGGAACAATGGCCAGTTTTTTAAAGTCTTTAAAGGTATCAACCACTTTGGTACAGGTTTCGTTCCACAATATTCCGAAGCCTTCTTTGCTCCTTTTTGTAACTATAAGCTCTCTTCCATCTACCCTTACCGCATCTTTGAACATGCGGGTTATCATCTTCGAGGAGAATTGTTCTCCCATTGAAAGAATATGCTCTTCCAGTCCTTTAAGGTTGTTTTTCATTACAGAGACACTGCTTAGAAGATGCTCCAGCTTCTCCAGATCTTCGTCAAGCTCCTTGAGAAACGCATGGTATTCCGATTTTGTGAGGATACCTTCTGCAAGTGTGATATGTTTCTCTCTGATTGTCATGATATCCTCCTTATAGTTGCCACCGCTCTTTACCGCCTTTGCAAACATCTCTGTCAGCAGGCTTGTAACGTCGCTGATTGCCGACACTACAACTATGCAGGGTCTGTTTTTCTTTTCTACAATCTCTTTAAGGGTGCCGAGAGCCTTCAGGCTGCCTACCGAGGCGCCACCGAATTTTAGAACCAACATCTTTTTTAATTTTGTCCGGGTTTAAGTGTGGAATATATAGAAAATCACACCCCCAATGGGGTAATGGTCTTGAAAATTGTAACTATGTGGGATGTACAATTTTCAATGCTGTATGAGTGTTTTTGCTTCATAGCAGGAGCAAAATTATAAAATATTTTCAAATCGCATAACAAATCGTAACAAATGTTCAATAAATTTTTTCTACTTTTAGCTGTCGAAACATAAATTATAAAATCATGAATATAATCTATTCCATTACCAACAGAACCTCTTCGCTTATAAGAGGCATAGTTTTTTTATTGTTGGGATTTCTTCTTGTTATAAGACCGGAGAGCATGTTGAATTTTATTGTAATGATACTTGCGGCACTGCTGATAGTCATCTCTGTTATCTCTATCATATTAATGTATAAGGGGAGCAGGAAAGAGATAGGCGGCGGCTTTACACCGCTCTCCTATTTCTCCTTTGCGGCAATGATAATAAGTCTTGTTTTTGGAGTGTTGCTCTTTGCCTTCCCGTCATTTTTCACAGAGATTCTTGTGCTGCTTTTCGGTCTGTTTCTGCTTCTGCTTGGCGGTACCCAGATTGCAAATATGGTGGTAAGCGCCAAATATGTAAGGCTTCCTCTCTGGCTCTATGTCTCACCAATCCTTATTACAATATCAGGTGTGGTCTGCTTTTTTCAGCCGTTTCAGGCCAAGACTGCCATTATAATCTTTTTTGGAGCGGTGGTAATGCTTTACGGAATCGTGGAGATTATCTCCTCTGTAATGTTGAGGAGAGTGAAATTTGAAAAGAACGGCAGTTATGTAGAGGTAAAGAAAGAATCAGGCGAGTAGCTGTCAATAGATTAGATAACCTGCCAATCCCGCAAGGATAATGGTCAGGATGGGGTTGAGTTTCAGCCATTGCCCGGCAGCAAAAGCGGCGATAAAGAGGAGAACGCTATAGATATCTGTAAAGTTCTCCTTTGTTACAAGTATTCCAGCCGCTGCTGCAATCATACCTATGACAACCGGTCTTAGCGCCTTCATTATCGGGGGGAGCATATTCCCCTCTCTGAATTTGGCAAAAAGCCTGCAGATTGTAAGGATTATTATAAATGAGGGAAGGGTGACGGCCATTGTGGCTACTGCCGAGCCTAAAATGTTCCCTGTAACGGTATATCCAATGTATGTGGCACTGTTGATTCCTATAGGTCCGGGGGTCATCTGGGAGATGGCCACTATATCTGTGAACTGGTGCGCCGTAAGCCAGGCATGTTTTACCACAACCTGGTCCTGAATAAGGGAGAGCATTGCATATCCCCCTCCAAAGGTAAATATGCCTATTATAAAGAAGGTGCAGAACAGTTCCGGATAGATCATCTTCTGCCTCCTCTCCTTTTATTAATGTAATCTATTGAAAAATAGCCTGCTCCCACTGTCAGCAATATATATATCGGTGAAATGTGGAGAAAGAGAATTGCAGCGGTAGTGGCAACGGCAAGCAGTCCTGTATAGAGGTTCAGCCTTGCCTTTTTTGCCATATTCACTACCGGAACAGCTATAAGGGCTACAACCGCCGGTCTTATGCCCCGGAAAATCTTCATTATGGCGGGGTTATGGCTGTAGTTAGTGAAAAAGAGGGCGATAAGCAGGATAATTACAAATGACGGGAGCACACTGCCAAGGGTTGCTACCACACTTCCCTTTACTCCCTTAAGCCTATAGCCTAAAAAGATGGAGATATTTACAGCCAGTATCCCGGGGGCGGATTGGGATATGGCAAGCATATCCATAAAATCTTCCTCCCCGACCCATTTACGCTTTTGTACAACCTCCCTTTCTATAATGGGAATCATGGCGTAGCCTCCTCCCAAAGTAAAGGTCCCGATTTTTGCAAAGCAGGTAAAAAGGTCTATATAGATGTTTTTCATTAAGGGCAAAAATAACAACTTTACTATTTATGACAATTTTTTCATTAAAATTTGTCAAATAAAAAAAATAAGCATACCTTTGCAACCCGCTTTGAAAAGACAGTGTTTCGGGCGAGAAAAGTTCATTGATAGCATTAAGACAAACAGCAAGAGTATAAGGAAGGTAAATACTTTGTCAATACTTTTAGTAATTCGGTCAGGACAGGCTGGAGATATAAATAATAATTATACAATGAAGAGTTTGATCCTGGCTCAGGATGAACGCTAGCGGCAGG
>X5_European_Hare__coassemble_179_pt1 | contig 18715 bp, 13 predicted proteins | sample X5_European_Hare__metabat2_low_PE_003 | metagenome-assembled genome bin X5_European_Hare | reverse complement strand
TCATATAGAATTTGGTTAATAAATGGTTTCTAATGTGTAGAAATCTAAGGTTCGTCTGATTTGATCACCTATTTTGGTCTGTAACCATTTATATTTAAATGAAGATTGCTATGCGGGAAAATTTGAAGTATCCGTCCGAAGAAGTACACATTGACAAAGTGAGAGGCACCTGACATAGATTTACTCTACACCTGCGGCAGACCAGTTCCCCAGAAGAAGATCCGAGAAGTCCTTTTTGCCCAATTCATATTCCGGCATTCTGCGGAAGACATCTTCCAACCAGCTCCTTTCGTCAACGCCGTGGGCTTTGCAGGTGGCGAGCAGGGAATAGACCACGGCAGCCCTTTGTGCAGCATCGTCATCGCCACAGAACAGATAGTTCTTCCGGCCGATGGCCAGTGGCCGGATACTGTTTTCCACGAGGTTGTCCATCCTGTAGCGGCCGTCGGTGATGTAGAGGGAGAGTTTCTTCGGGATAAGATTTCTCCTGTCGCAGGGCCTTTCTGCGTTCGTAGTCCGGCTTTCCGATGTAGAAGAGCGCTTCGTTTGCGAGCTTCTCGTTTTCGTTCCTGGCCTCGAAGAACTTGCGCCTGGCGTGGGCCCAACAGGCGAGGACATGGGCCCGCAGCAGATCATATATCGGTTTGATCTTCCCGACTACCGCCTTGAACCAGTCGCTCGTAACTCTTTATCACCCGGTAAAAGGGAAGATGATAGACATATTTGCTGATGATAATGTCCGCCAGCAGGGTGGCATCGGCCATGCACTTGTGGAGAGGCGCCGGCGGCAGAGACGCTATCCGAAAAACAGGGCGGTCAGGATTCTCCACCTGAAGTACTGGCCGGCGGGGATGCCTCTCTCTTCTAATACCTGCTTGATGGTGATGCCCTTCTTGCGGCTCTCAGCTTGGATCTCTTCAATTTGTTCTCGTGTAATCATGATATAATTGTCTTAATGCCGCAAATTTATATCATGCTGGTGCCAGGTACTACCGTACTTCTTCGGACGCTTAGAAATCTCTTCAACCTTTTGAAGAATGAGTGAAGGGAAATACGAAAAGAAAACCAAATTATAAGCAAAAAAAAGGAGCCGATCCTGAAAGGCCGCTCCTTTATCTTTTCAAACTAAATCTGCTACTTTATAAACTTTTTCAAGATAATTGTGGAGTTATGGCCACCAAATCCGAAAGTATTGCTCATAGCCACATTAACCTCTCTCTTGCGAGCCTTGTTCAATGTAAGGTCCATCTTGTAATCTATCTCCGGATCTTCTGTCTCGAAATTGATTGTAGGGGGAATGATCCCGTTTTGCATTGCATCTATGCAGGCAAGAATCTCAATTGCACCGGCTGCTCCGAGCAGATGCCCTGTCATTGATTTTGTAGAACTGATGCTCACCTTGTAGGCACTTTCTCCAAAGACCGACTTTATGGCCTTCAGCTCGGCAACATCGCCAAGAGGGGTAGATGTTCCGTGAACATTTATATAATCCACCTCCTCTGCCTTTACCCCCGCATCTTCAAGGGCAAGCTGCATAGCCTGAGTAGCGCCGTGCCCATCAGGATGCGGAGCCGTAATGTGATGTGCATCGGCTGTCATACCATAGCCGGCAACCTCTGCATAGATTTTCGCTCCGCGTGCGATGGCATGGCCATACTCCTCGAAGATAAGGATTCCGGCACCCTCTCCCAATACAAAACCATCTCTGTTCTTGTCGAACGGACGGCTTGCACTCTTATAATTTTCATTATTTGTGGAGAGTGCCTGGGCAGAGTTGAACCCTCCCACACTGGGGATTGTAATACCTGCCTCCGCACCACCGGTTACAATAATATCCGCTCTGCCTAATCTTATTAAATCGAGAGCATTGCTCATGGCATGAGAAGAAGAGGCACAAGCCGAAACCGTTGCGTAGTTAGGCCCCATAAAGTCATATTTTATGGAGATATAACCTGAAGCCATGTCGGGAATCATCTTGGGTATCAAAAAAGGGCTGAAGCGGGGAACATTACCACCCTCGCTAAAGCCCATTATCTCTTGAGTAAGAGTCTCTATCCCGCCGATTCCCGAACCGACCACGACTCCTACCCTGTCTTTGTTGATTTTGCCCAGATCCATGCCGCTGTCTGCTATAGCCTCATCGGCGGCAATAATGGCATACTGGCAAAATCTGTCAAGCTTACGGGCCTCTTTTCTGTCGAACCCGAACTTTTCAGCCTCGTAACCTTGTATCTCACAAGCAAATTTAGTCTTAAAAAGAGAGGTGTCGAATCTGGTTATAAGAGTGGCTCCACTGACTCCATCATTCAGATTTTTAAAATATTCCTGAACATTGTTTCCCAAAGGATTGATGGTACCTACTCCTGTAACTACTACTCTTTTTAATTCCATTACTTATAGAGTTGATAATTATTTCTGGTTTGCCTCAATATATTTGATGGCATCGCCAACTGTTGAAATCTTCTCGGAAGCATCATCTGGAATCTGAATGTCGAATGCCTTCTCGAATTCCATGATAAGTTCTACTGTATCTAATGAATCTGCACCCAAATCCTTTGTAAAACTAGCCTCAGGTGTAACTTCAGCAGGATCAACGCCTAATTTATCAACGATAATCTCCTGAACTTTTGAAGTGATATCTGCCATGATAAAAAAATTTTAATTAATTAATAAGTTTATGAATTTTAGTAGTTATGTCCGTTTCATTACGGGGTGCAAAGGTAGCAATTATTTTCTAAATAAAAAATCTTATATTTGCACCCACATTTTCAACGACATAGAGCAAATATGAAAAATCTTGCAATCTTTGCCTCGGGCAATGGAACAAACGCAATAAATATAATCAACTTTTTCAATTTTAACAAAAAAAACAACGGTTCTGCAAGTATGGAGGGGCAGACCGCCAATGTAAGGATTGTAATCTGCAACAATGAAAACGCATATGTCCTTACCCGTGCGGCAAATGCGGGAATAGAGAGCGAAGTTTATGGAAAAGAGGAACTTACAACCTCCCCTTCAAAAGTTATGGAGAGGCTGTCGCAACTTAAGACAGATTATATAATATTGGCGGGCTATCTGCTTAAGATTCCGAATGAACTTATAGAGCGGTACAAGGGGAGAATCCTCAACATCCACCCGGCACTGCTTCCAAAGTTCGGAGGCAAGGGGATGTATGGAGAGCATGTACACAAGGCTGTAATTGCAGCGGGCGAAAAACGCTCGGGAATTACAATCCACCTTGTAGACGAGAAGTACGACAACGGACAGATTCTCTTTCAGGCAGAGTGCAGCGTAGAGGAAGGGGAGAGCCCCGAAAGCCTTGCCGCAAAGATTCACTCCTTGGAGCAACGCTACTTTCCCCAGGTTATCGCCAGCTTTATAAAGAGTGCCGATAATTCTTCACACCCTCTTTAAGAAAGGCCACAAACTCTTCAATATCTGTATTATACCCTCGTGGAGCAGCCAGCTCCCTCTCGTTATTATCAAGTAGGATGTAGTATGGCTGGGCATTTACACCGAACTTGTGCATCATAAAGTTGGAGTTGATTTTACCAAGGCTCTTGAGCACCTTTCCATTGGCAAGTGTTACCCACTCCTCTTCCGGCAACTGCTTTTTGTCATCGCCGTAGAGAGCCACTATTACATACTCCTCTCTAAGAAGCTCCAACACACGGCTGTCGCTCCAGACAACAGATTCCATTTCGCGGCAATTCACACAACCGTGGCCGGTAAAGTCTACAAAAAGCGGTTTGTCCACCACCCTTGCATACTCCAGCGCCTCCTGATAGTCGAAAAAGCCCTCTAAGTCGTGAGGCAGGTGGAGAAAATCGGAATATTTTCTCTTTCCGTCTGCCTGACCGGTTGCCTTGCCGCTGCCCGGGGTCATAATAAAGTCCTGTGAGGCAAGAGGCGGAAGATAGCCGCTAAGTGCCTTTAGAGGAGCGCCCCACATTCCCGGAATCATATATACCACAAAGGCAAAGACTATAATGGAGAGCAGCAGTCTTTTTACGGAGAGATGGCCTGAAGGAGAGTCATTTACAAATCTTATCCTGCCAAGCAGGTAAAGCCCCAAAAGGGAGAATATTACTATCCAGAGGGAAAGATAGACCTCTCTGTCAAGGATTCCCCAGTGATAGGTCTGGTCTGCAACGCTCAGGAACTTAAGACCCAACGCCAGTTCAAGAAAACCCAGCACCACCTTTACGGAGTTAAGCCACCCTCCCGATTTCGGAAGGTCCTTAAGCAGGCTCGGTGCAAAGGCAAAGATGGTAAATGGCAGGGCAAATGCCACAGAGAAGGCAAACATTGTAATGACGGGCTCCCATATCTCCCCCTGTGTACTCTTTATAAGAACAGAACCCACAATAGGGCCTGTGCAGGAGAATGAGACAAGCACAAGGGTAAGGGCCATGAAGAAGACCCCTATAATCCCGCCTTTATCTGATTTGGAGTCTGCCTTATTTACAAGCCATGAAGGCATTGTAATCTCAAAAGCTCCGAAGAAGGAGGCTGCAAATACCATGAATATTGCAAAAAATATAAGGTTTGGAATCCAATGGGTGGCAATCCAGTTAAATATGTCGGCCGTTACGGCATCTCCCCCCACAAAGTAGGTAACCACTATTATTATGGCAATAGGCAGGGTGTAGAGAGCCACTATGGAGAGACCGTAAAGCATGGCCATAAAGCGGCCGCGGCGTCTGGTGCCGGAGTTTTTAAGGAAGAAGGAGACAGTCATGGGAACCATAGGAAATACACAAGGCGTAAGCAGGGCAACAAAGCCCCATGCTATTGCCTCAAGAATGACCGCCCACAAAGAGCCGCCACTCCTTCCGGCACCAGACGCCGCAGCGGCGGCATCGGAGAGCCCCTCCGCCACCGCACCCGAGGCAGCCGGAGCTGCCCCCGCGGCCGCCTCTCCGTTCCCATCAATGGCAAGCGTTATACTCTCATCTGCAGGAAGCAGACAAAAATTATCTTCGCTGCAGGCCTGCCACTCAATTGTGGCAACAATATTTCCCCCCGAAGGCACCTTCACCCTCTGGGTTATGACCACAGGAGAATGACATACCCCCACTTCCATTTCAAAGGAGCTGTCGTAACTCTTCTCAACGGCACTCTTAATCTGCATCTCACCCACAAGCTCAGCCCCCTCTGGAAGAAGCAGCTCAACAGATGTGGAGTTAGGCCCGCCATTATACTCCTCCATATCATAAATATGCCATTCCGGCTCCATGGTAGCCACAAAAGTGAGTTCGTATAGAGTCTCCCCCACTCTTTCCGCACTTGCCTTCCAGGAGACAGGCTGCTCAAAATATTGCCCTGCAGCCTCAAATGTAAAGAAAAGAAGCAAAGAGAGGGCAATCCCTCTCGACAGATGAAAAATTTTGCCGTTCATTATATTATAAAATCTATTGAGAGCCCCGCTGCTCTCATAATAAAACAAAAAAGAGGGTGACCGGCATCATCCTCCAAAATTTGTGCTCGGGACGGGAATCGAACCCGTACGAACATTTCTGTTCACAGGATTTTAAGTCCTGCGTGTCTACCTATTCCACCACCTGAGCCCACTGTCGGAGGGCAAATTTAAATAATGATTATAAAATTTCAAAAAAAATCACTTTCCCGCTAATTGGTTCTCCCTGTAGCCTTCAGATACTCGACCCACCTTACATAGCCGTTAATCCTTGCCTCTATCTGCCGCTGCTCCGCCTGCTGCCACATAAGCTGCGCCTCCAGCAGGTCTGAAAGTCTCTCTGCCCCCGCCCTGTACTGGCTCTCACTCATCCTCAGGCTCTCCGTTGCCGTGCGGAGCGAAATCTCTGCAAGCTCTCTCTCAAGAAGTGCCTCGTCAAGATTATTTGCAGCAAGAGTTATCTCCAGTTCCATAAGCTCATTGCTCTCCCTCTCCTGCGAAAGCGTCTGCTCATATCTGGCCCTTGCCGCCTTAACCTTATTCGCCTTTGTTCCAAAATGGAAAATAGGAATAGAGAGCCCGATGCCCGCCGTAAATCCCCAATCTCCAAAAAAGTTCTTATCATTTAGCTTAAAGCCATGCATATAGCCATAACTTCCAAGGAGCGCCAGCTGTGGCAAAGATTCGCTTCTTGCCATCTTCACCTGCTGACGCGCAATCTCGCTCTTCTTCTCAAGCATCATAAATTCAGGCCTTGCAGAAATATCGGCATCTGCCGCAATCTCCTCCGGGAAAGGGGGAATCTCTTCGCTAACCTCTATCCTCTCCCCGAGACGCCGCCCTGTCAAATGGCAGAGATTCATTGAGGCCAGTCTTATTCCATTTTCCGCCCTCCTTACCGCCAGCAGACTCTCATTTAATCTTACCTCAACCTTCAAAAGGTCGTTCTTTGATAAAATTCCGTTCTTATAGCCGCTCTGCACCTCTTTAAGCAGGTTTGTAACAAGAGTGTTATATTTTTCGGCCACCTTCTTAAGCTCATTTGCCTTTACCAGGTCCATATATGCTCTTGAGGTCTTTACCACAATCTCCGCCTCCTCTACCCTTATACTCTGCCCTGCAATCTCCGAAGCATATTTTGCCATTCTGTAACCTGAACGCACCTTTCCTCCCATATAGAGTGGCTGCCGGAGCGAAACCGCAGCTCCAAAGAGCCAATCCACATTATAATCCAGCTCAATTCCCGGGAAATAGGCAAAAGAACCGGTAGGAGCCCCTGTGGCACCCATGACCGGCAAATTCCCGCCGGGGATTGCAATCGAGCCCTTGGAGGTGGAATAAAGCCCCATTCCGGAGAGCGAAAACTGAGGATAAAAGTTTCCCCTTACACTTTTAAAGTCATAAAGGGCTGCCTCCACAGAGCTTTTTACGGCAGCGAGAGAGCTGTTGTTCTCCTTGGCCAATTCAATACACTCCTCAAGTGAAAGGCGGCTCTGCCCCGCGGCAGAAGCTACCGCAAGAAACGGCAGCAGCACCGTTGCCCAAAATCTCATATATTTTCTTTTTTCCATATCTTTTTTCCTGACACTATCCGACTATTTAAATCTGCCCGCCCTATCCCAATCTATTTGATTTTTATCTTAAAGAAAATCGCATAGAGTATAGGAACAATTATAAGAGTTGCAAGTGTACTGAACAACAGCCCGCCCATTATTGTTGCAGCCATAGGGCCGAACATTGCATCGCCAAGCAGCGGTATCATTCCAAGTATCGTGGTCAGGGAGGCCATCATAACGGGGCGCAGCCTGCTCTCTGCACTGGCTATAAGAGCCTTTGCCGGTTCCACACCGGAGGCTGTCTGAGCACCGATTTCATCCATTAGCACAATACAGTTCTTCATCATCATTCCCACAAGACCAAGAGCCCCCACTATTGCACAGAAAGTAAAGGTCTTTCCCGTAACAAGCATTACCCCCACTATTCCGACGGCAAGAAGAGGTATACCGCAAATTATTATAAGCGGCTTTTTATAATCCCCAAAGAGCAGGATAAGAATTGCAATCATAAGTATGATTCCAAGCGGCACCTGTTTGAAGAGATATAGCATGGTCTCATCGCTTGCCCCCTTCTCTCCTTCCCATAAAAGGGTATAACCTGCAGGCAGGTCAATTGCCTCAATCCTATCAGCTATGGCAAGACGGGCCGCCTCCGTCTCAATCCCGGGCACAGGGGAACACATTACCTTCTGGGCTCTCTGTCCGTTATACCTTGGCACCACGGGGTCTTCCCAGCCTACCTCTACCCCTCTGCTCACCTGCTTAAGAGGCACGGTCTGCAGCAGTGCCTCCACCATATCCGCCTTCTCTATATTTCCCGAGCGCAGCTTTAAAAGCAGATCCTCATTAAGAATACCGTTAAGCCTTGGCAATGCAGAGAAAACAGGCATATCGTTCAGATTATTTACAGGAGAACCGTCATCCTCTGTACACTTTATATATATGGTATTTTTATCTGTTCCGTCATAAAATGTTCCCACCGGGATTCCGCCTGTAGCCGTAAGGAGAGAAATTGCCATATCAGACCTGCTCAACCCCGCATATCGCGCCTCAGACTGGTTATAATCCACATCCAAAACCGGGACAGAAGGCTCCCAGTCGGTTGTAATAAGGGTCACCTGAGGAGTTCTCTCCATAATGGAACGGGCACTGTCTGCCAAAGCATGAAGCAGACTTGGATCGGGTCCGGTAAAGATCAGCTCAATAGGATACTTTTTATACATTATATTATATCTCTTAAGCTTAAGATAGGCATCGGGGTATCTGGCAGAGAGCTCATTCTGAATCTCATCCATATTCTCCTCCAACGCTTTTGCAGAGGTAAAATTTATAATAAGCTCCCCATAAGAGAGAGATGGGGTTGCAATGCTTCTCACCAGATTATATCTTGCCGGAGTCCCACCTATTGAAGCGGCAATCTCCTTTACCTCGGGGCGTTGTTTAAGGTAGGCCTCAATCTCCTTTAAATCTGCCATTACCTTTGTAGAGTTTGTCCCCTCAGGCAGCTTATACTCCATATATAGCTGGTCATAAACCATATCCGGGAAGAAGCCGTGCCTCATATATTTATAACCCCATATACTTAGCCCAACAAGCAGCAGCGCGACAGTTATAGTCGCATATTTATGCTTAAGCCCAAAATATAGCCCTTCCCTTAACCAGCGGTAGACAGGGCTGGCATAAAGTTCCTTCTCCTTTTCTCCGCTCTTTGGCTTCAAAAGGCGGTCACACATAAGAGGCACATGGACCAATGCCAGAAACCAGCTTAAAAGCAGCGAAACGGCCAGGACAATGAAGAGATCCCTTACATATACGCCGGCGGTATCGGGAGAGAGAAAAATCGGGAAAAAGGCGAGAATGGCTATAATGGTAGCCCCCAACAGAGGCATTGCCGTCTTCTTTCCAATTGAAGTAAGAGCCTCCATTCTCGGTTTCCCAAGTTTCATCTCTATCAGAATTCCATCTACAATGACAATGGCATTATCTACCAGCATTCCCATTGCCAAAATAAACGCTGCAAGCGAGACTCTCTGCATAGAGCCATTTGTAAGACCAAGGAAGAGGAACGACCCCACAACAATCATTACAAGACTTATCCCTATTATAAGGCCGCTGCGGAACCCCATTGTAAGCATAAGTATGGCAACCACAATAAGAACAGACTCAATAAGGTTTATCATAAAGGTAGAGAGTGCATCCGTTACCCTTTCAGGCTGATAAAAGACCTTATGTACCTCCACTCCTGCGGGAAGGCGCGTCTTTCCCAACTCTTCAAGGGCCTTCTCCACCCCGGCTCCCACCTTTACAATATCTGTCCCGGAAGCCGCCGCCACTGCAAGCCCCAGTGCCCGCTGCCCCTCATAAGTCATGGCCTCACGTACCGGCAGGGCATAGTCATGCTCTATCACGGCAATATCTCCAAGCCTGAGCTGGTCATCTTCATGCCCCTGGATAACCATTCCAGCTATCTGCCCGGCTGTTCTGAACTTATCTGTAACGCAGACCCTTATTCTATCATCGCCATTATCGTAATAGCCGGCATAATAGGTGGAGTTCTGCCCGTTTAACGTTGCAAGCACCTCTGTAGGAGAGACTCCCAAGGTCGCCATCTTTCCCAGATTGATCGAGATATTTATACACTGCTCTCTCTCTCCGTAAATATCTACCCTTGCAACACCTGGCAAATCATTCAGCACTCTCCTAATCAGGCCGGTATAATCTGCAAGCTCCTCCTCCGGAAGCCCCTCTCCGGTAACGGCATACATCATTCCGTATACCAGCCCGAAATCATCCTTTACGGTAACGGATACTCCCGAGGGAAGAGTTCCTTTTATATCATTCACCTTACGACGGAGCATATCCCAGCACTGCTCCACATCGGAATCGGGAGTAACGCTTTTAAGCTCAACCTGAATAATGGCCATATCGTTATAAGAGAGACTTGTAACATTATCTACATCTCCCATTGTCCTGATGCTCTTTTCAATGGGATCGGTCACCTCCATTTCCACCTCATGTGCCGAAGCTCCGGGGTAGGTGGCAACTATCATGGCCATCTTTACCTTTATCTCGGGATCTTCAAGCTTGCTCATATCGTAGGCAGCGCCAAGCCCGCCGACAAGGAGTACTGCAAGAAGAAAATAAATCAGCTTCTTGTTTGAAAAGGCCCATTTGCCGAAATCAATCATAACAGTCCTCCCACATTTGATTCCGATACCTTTGGCATAATCCTGACCCTATCCCCCTCATGGAGTGTATGCACGCCTGCAACCACAACCTCATCTCCTGCCGCAACGCCAGATTTCAATATGGCATAACCATCTAAATCCAAGGATTTTACACTTACTTCACGCTCAGTAACGGCACCATCTCCGCATAGCCAGAGGTAACTTCTTCCATCCCTTGAAAAGAGAGCCGATGCCGGCACCCTTGTATAGAGCGAGTCGTTGCTATATGAACTAATCTGCACAAGAGTATTCATTCCGGCAGAGGGGTAGCCTCCGTCGTTATTTACAAATCTCAGTCTCATGGTATACAGCTGATTGGCATTTGCCTTCGGCGCTATGCTTACCGGCCTGAGTTCCATCCTTTTACCGGGTATGAAGTCAAACGAAGCCGAAAATTCCCTGAAATTCGCCCTGTTTATATACTCCGATGCGGGAATGTTTATCTCAACTTCCGGCGCTCCTGCAGATATAATGGTTATAACGGGCATTCCCGCCGCCACAACAGAGGCCTGCTCCATTATACGCTTTTGAACATAACAGTCAAAAGGGGCTCTCAACAGGGTGTATGAGAGCTGGTTTCTGGCATTTTCCAGTTTCGCCTCCATCTGTGCGAGGCCATATCTGGCATTATCGTAGAGCTGCGGAGTGCCGGCACTGTCTGCATATATGGCAAAGACTCTCTCTGCCTGTGCCTTTACATTCGCATGCTCTGCAACTACAGCATCATATTGTACCCTGTAATCCTTATCATCCATTATGGCCACAATCTCCCCCTCCTTTACAAACTCTCCCTCCTTTACCGGAATCTGCTGCAAAGTACCGCTCACTTTAAAGGCCAGACTTACCTCTTTGGCCGCCTGGACCCTGCCGGGGAACTCTGCAACCTCATGTTGCATACTCTGCTCCACAAAAGCACTCTTTACTGTCTTCTCCCCTTTCTGTCCCCTTTCAGAGAAACCGCAGGCAGCAAGCAACGGCAAAATAACCAGTGAAATAACAAATTTGCAATTTTTCATATATCCTATAGAATTTACAAAATTTCGAATGTTCAGGAAACCGACTCCTCTTTTTTAAGAATCTTCACAAGAATCTTATCTATCCTTACTCCATCCATATCTACAACCTCAAAGCTGAAGTCATTCCACTCCAGCTTCTCTCCGCTTTGGGGAATATGCTCCAAAAGCTCCAGAACCAGCCCTCCCACCGTATTGTAATCTGTCTCCTCCGGGTCGTAAAGCTCCTCCCGGTTAAAGTAGGAAAGAAAGTTATAGAACTGGCACTGCCCGTCTACAAGCCACCCGTCTCCCTCCTGCCTCTTTATTATCTGCGGCTCTTCATGCACATTATCCAGCGAACCCACCAGCCCCTCCAGAATATCCTTAAGGGTAACAATACCCTGCATTGAACCAAATTCGTCATATATAAAGGCGTTGCTGACCTTCTGCCTTCGCATGCCCTCAAGTGCCTTATAGACACTCATGTTCTCATGAAAGGCAAGCGGTGCAGCCATTGCCTGGGAAATATTGAAGCTGTCGTCTTCGAGCCTGAATACAAAATCCTTGAGCATGGCCACCCCCTTTATATTGTCGAAACTCCCCTCTATTACCGGATAGGCACTATAGGCATTGCGGCTCACACACTCCTTTATCTGGTTGCTGTTCATAGATATATCAAGGGCAACCACATCTGAGCGGTGTGTCATAATAGAGCTTACCTTAAGGTCTCCCATAAGAAATACCCGCTCCACAATATCCTGCTCCACCTCCTGCACCTCTCCATCTTTTGTTCCCTCCTCAATGAGAGACTTTATCTCATCCTCCGTCACCTTACTCTCCTGCGAACTTATATGGAGCAGTTTAAGAACCCCGGAGGTGCTCTTTGCCAGAATCCAGACAAAAGGAGAGGCTATAAGCGAGAGAAAATACATAGGTTTTGAAACGACCTTTGCCGCTTTTTCGGCCACACTCATTCCTATTCTCTTTGGCACAAGCTCTCCAAAGATAAGGGTAAGATATGTTACAAGTACCACTATTATGGCCTGCCCCACAGAGTGGGCAACGTTCTGCGACAGACCCCACCCCTCCAAAATCCCCGCAAAATCATCTGCCAGAAGATTTCCGGAAAATATACCGGTAAGAATGCCTGTTACCGTGATTCCTATCTGTATGACAGATAAAAAACGGTCAGGCTCCTCGGCCAGCTTCAAGGCGGTCTTCGCACTCTTGCTCCCCTTCTTTACATCATTGGCCAGACTGGATTTTCTTGCCGAAACAAGTGATATTTCAGACATGGCCAGAATTCCGTTCAGCAAGATCAAGAGTAGAATTATAATAGATTCGTTCACCCGACTACGGAATTAAAATTCACATATTCATAACTTATATGCAATATTCATAAAATTTCTCAATATCTGCAAGCAGTTTGCGGAAAATTATATTTCCGGGGCACGCCTGCAAAGTTTCACAGAGGAAATAAAGAAGGCTGTGCCGTAATTGAAGTTTTACGACACAGCCCCTCTCTTTATACGGAGTTTCAACTAAAAACCAAACTCTGCAGGGAAGACAATTATCTCTTTTCCCGGATTCGGATTAAATATAGATTTTTCATTGTTATACTGTACTGTCAGCTCTATAGTATACGGGGCTGTAGATGTAACCTGTATATCTTTTATCAATAGATGTAAAGTTCCGTCTACTCCAAGAGGAGCCAAAGGGAGACCTGTGCTTGGATTCCCGCCTGAAAGCCATTTTACATTTTCACCGTCGAATTCAAAGATGAAATTGTACCCGTCTACGTATGGCGCCACAACCTGGAAATAGTTCCCCTCTTCCGCCTTTAAAATCTCTTGTGGCATCTCGGCCTGCCCATAATAGGTATCAATAAAGAGACTGTAATATGAACCCTCACCAATAGACTTATATGTGAGCTGTTTCTCAACGGTCAACGTGGTAGAGCCATATCCGTTTTTGGCCACATCGCCCTCATTTGTTATGGCAATCTCAATATTTGTTAATGGATCGATTGTGTTGTAATCAAAGCTGAACTCTATATATGCCACATTTTCTCCTGCCGCAAAATCGTATGAACTCCCTGAAGGGGTAAAGATTCCCTCACCTCCCGCTATTTCTACGGGAACAGATGCCGCATTTTCCACGTTCCCTCTATACAACGGAATGGAAATTTTATTACCCGATTCACCTGTAATAGGTGTAAGGGTCAATTCTTTTGAGGCAAAAGTGGCCTGAACCGAAGGGTCAAGATTAAAATCAAAGGTAGAGCCCTCCTCTTCCTGGCATGCCCCCAAAGAGAGGGCAAAGATCAGTGCCAAACCATATAATAGTAATTTTCTCATAATCTGAATCTCATCAAAAATTTATTCTCTATTCTTATTAGTAATCCATAGGATTCTGGTCTGTCTCGGGATTCAACGCCTTGTTTCCGTTGAACTCTGTCAAAGGAATGGCATAGATAAATCCGTCGTAACGTGCATCATAGTCAATTGGATATCCATCTGTCAAGTGGTTGTTATTCTCCTCTGACCCAAAGCTACGGTGCATGGGAAGCTCCAATCTCTTAAGATCATGCATTCTTGGCACCTCACCCCAAAGTTCTATTCTACGCTGGAAAAGAATATAATCCATAAGAGATGCTATAGAAGATGAGGTCTCGGTTGAAGGAACATTACTCTCCGGATACCTCTTCAGGTTATTCTCCCACTCTGTATCGCGGTTTTTTGTAACCAAAGCCACATACTCCTTTGCCGTGGCGTAATCCTTGTAGTGGCATGCGGCCTCGGCTACTATAAGTGCCATCTCCTCTGCTCTCATAAGGATATAGTCTCCGGTACCTGCGGCAGCATTTTTATATACAAGCTTATGCTGAATATAAGGCTTTTGCATAGAAGGAAGGTCAGATTTCGGATCGGCCTTCTCAGGAGCGGTCCACCATTCACGGCGGATGTCTGTCTGCGGAATCTGCTTATAAAGCCATGATGAGATAAGATGCTGTGCCTCTGCGTATGTACTTCCGCAATCCGCATCCATGTGGTTGTATATGCCGTGAGTTCCCAAAGATTGATCTGTAATGATTTCCAGGCCCCACATTACATTTTTGGCACCTATATCATTTACGGTTGATGTAAAGTCCATATTTATTCCCGGCTTTTTAAGCGCCTCCTTGGCAGCTGCCACAGCCTCTTTATAAAGGTGCTGTACCATAAAGGCTCTTGCCTGTATACCGTATGCCACATATTTGTCTATATGTGAAGCATGTTGCTGTGTAACGGAACTGTTATTGAAATGGTTCAATGAAGCGGTCAGATCTTCGTTAATCAGGTTATATACATCCTGTACGGTACCTCTTCCCTTCCCCTCAGATGAGGTGGTGGTAGGCTCTGTATAGAGCGGAACACCTGGAAGCGAAGGGTCATTCTGCTGATAGTTCTGAACCAGCCAGAGATAACAGAATGCCCTCATCGCGTATGCCTGGCCAAAAAGAGAATTTGCCAAATCCGGATTATTCTGGAGCACCTCATCATTTTCATGCGCAAGTATGTAGTTTACATTGCTTATAAGAGTGTAGAAAAAATTCCAGCACTGATATTGACGGCCCGCACTGCTGGTGTAATCTCCAGAGATCAGGTAGGCATAATCCATATAGAACCAGCCCGCACCCTGAGCGTTCATAAGCCTGTCTTCAGCCATTAAATCCTGTGCGGCGATATACGCCATAATACCGCCGTTTTCATCATTCCAGGCGCTTCCCCAGCCTGAAATATACATCATTCTGTATATACCGTTCATGGCACTCATGGCATTCTCTGCAGAGGCAAAGATTGTAGTTTCGTCGGCCGTGGTTGTAGGGGAAGTGTTCAAATGATCATTACAACCAAAGGTCATTGCAAGAATAGCCGCCGAAAATAGTGTATATATAAATTTCTTCATCATCATTCTCCTAATTAAAAGTTAATGTCTACTCCGAACGATACTGTTCTTTCAGGAGTGTAGCTATATCCCACGCCGCCGGTAAAGTTGTATTGAGGATCCATCCCCCTACGTGCAGAGAGAAGCAGAAGGTTATCTCCCGAAAGTGTAAATCTTATTGATTTCATATTAATTGCCCTCATCCATTTTTCAGGAAGCGAGTAACCTACTGAAAAGCTCTTTATTGCAAAGTATGAGGCGGAAATGAGGTTATCTGCCGTATAGGAAATCTTGTTGCGGCCTGAAATATCTATCCTTGGAATAGAGGTAATGTCGCCCGGCTGTTTCCAGGCCTTCTGCCTGTCTACGTGAGCTGCCGTTCCTGGATAGGTATTATAGAGAAACTCATAATAGAGACCATCCAACATTTTGCCCCCTATAGAGTAGGTACAGAAGAGACTGATATCGAAGTTCCCTATTCTGAACTGATTGTTTATAGAACCGTAGAGATCTGGAATACGGCTGCCGCATACCTCTCTGTAATTCTGGGCCGTAGACTGGTTGGTTGTGGTAGAGTAGGTTTTCTCTCCTGTCTGTTCATCCTCTGTCCAGGTAAGATATAGTTTGTCTCCCGTAGCGGGATCTACCCCTGCCCCCATAGGCAGATAGAATGAGTTCAACTCCTCCCCCTCTTTAATGATTGAGCTGCTGCCCACAATCGGCTCCCCATCCTCTGTAAGTTTGAGTATCTTATTGCTTACGGTAGAACCCATTACGGTCATATTCCAGTTGAATTTATCTTTCTTTATAATATCTCCGGAGAGGGTAAACTCAAATCCGCTGTTGCGCATGCTTCCAATATTCTTGTTATAACTTTCAAAACCGAGCGACATTGCAAGAGGGTAACTCATAAGCATATCTTCTGTCTTCCTATTGTAGTACTCCAAGCTCGCAGAGAGTCTGTCAAAAAGTCTTCCCTCTACTCCCACATTGAAGTTGCCGTTCTTTTCCCATTGCAGATCCTTGGTCTCGAGTTTGCTGACTACAGAGCCGCTCATGTTTGAGTTAGGATAACTTATACTGTAGTAAGCCTGCCATGCATAGAGCGAACCAATCTGGTCATTACCCTGCACACCATAGCTCGCCTTGATTGTAAGGTTATTGAGCCATCTTACATTTTTAAGGAAATTCTCCTGAGAGATTCTCCAGCTTGCACCTACAGACCAGAAATCTCCCCATCTGTTATCTTTATGGAATATAGAAGATGCGTCGCGGCGGTAACTTGCAGAGAGATAATACCTGTTGTCGAAGCCATAATTTACACGGCCGATGTATGAATCTATACGGTAGTCATTTGAATAACCGCTGGCATCCTGCAAGGTGGCAAATCCATTAAGTTCGAATATGCCCCCTACAGCCTGCCCCGACTTTTGTGCAGAAAGATACCGGTAGTTATAATCATAATATTCATGACCCAAGAGCACATCTATATTGTGTTTCCCAAAATCTCTGTTATATGTAAGCAGCTGGTTAAAGGTATAGCTGAAAAGGCGTGAATTTCCATTTGCAAGCAGCCCCTTTACAGTGACTCCGTTCCCGAAATCAGGATTATAGAAAGTGGTTGATCTTGAATTGGTATAGTCAAATCCAAAATTTACGGTAAACTTGAGTCCGCGAATCGCTCCGTCTGCAAGACCTCCAAATTCCACATAGGATCTTGCGCTCAGATTGTCTGTAAGGCTCTCATATTTATCTTCATAGAGGTTGGCAATAGGATTCCATCCCGGAGAGGCTCCTGCAGGACGATCGTTACCCCAGTCATATTTAGGGTTTCCGTTTATGTCATATACGGTCTGTCCGTTGGCATCCTTTTCATACATAGGATAGATAGGCCCCATATTCTGTGCAGTGTAGAATACGTTGCTATATGCGCTTGACGAACCGCTGCTTCCAAGTATTGTGCTGTTGGTCTTACTGTTGGCAAAGTTTGTATTCAGCCCGGCCTTAAACCACTCCTTAATCTTTGTATCTACATTTGCCCTTGCAGAATATCTTGTAAACTTTGTAGAGATTACAAGTCCGTTCTGGTCGAGAAAACCTAATGAGAACATATAGTTGGTTCTGCCTGTACCTCCGTTTACACTCAGCACATACTCCTGGCGGAGCGGATTGTCTGCCATTGACTCATCGAGCCAGTCCTCATCCCATTTAAGGGTTGTTCCCTCTTTGATTTTACCCGTTGCAGGGTCAATCAAATCTGCAAGCTCGCGTGAAAACGGATTATACCGGCCGCCCGCCCAGACATTTGATTTTATAAATGACTCCATGGCTTCGGCTGCAAGTTCCCCTCCGGTATTGCCGCTGGCAAAGCTTTCTCTAAGGTAGTATCCATAGAGATCCTCGGTCCACTGGTATGAGTCCATGGTCTTATAACGGGGAATTGCACGTGAAGCAATGCTCCAGTTGGCCTTTAACTGCACATTAAGAGTTCCCTCCTTTCCACGTTTTGTAGTTATCATGACAACACCGTTTGCACCGCGGGCTCCGTAGAGAGCTCCTGCAGAGGCATCCTTGATAATGGTCATAGACTCTATATCGTTAGGGTTGATTGCATTCAGCTGACCATCGTACGGAATACCGTCCACTACATACAGCGGCGAGGTCGATGCACTTATCGAGCCAAAACCACGGATTATGACAGAGGCTCCCGATCCCGGCTGCCCTGAACCCGAGGTGGAGATAACGCCTGTTGCCATACCGTCAAGCGCCTTGGTTACATTGGCGACCGTTCTTTTCTCCAGCTTTTCAGAGGTGATTACCTCCGCCGAGCCTGTAAAGGACTCTTTCTTTGCCGTACCGTAGGCAACCACCATAACATCATCTAACTTTTCGGCTTCCGGCTCCAAGATTACATCTATAAGAGAACGGCTGTTTACCGCCTCCTCTTTTGTTACGTAACCTGTAAAGATATAGACCAATGTGGCATTGGCAGGTGTTTCAATGGTGTACCTGCCATCCATGTCTGTTTGGGTACCGGTTGTCGTACCCTTAATCTGGACATAGGCGAAAGGAATTGTTTCGCCAGTCTCACTGTCGCGGACAGTTCCCTGTACCCGCAGACTCTGTGCCAATGATACATTTGCACAAAAGAGCAGCACGAGGAATGCCGTTAATAGTTTAATACTCTTCATTTGGTTAATAATAAGGTTAATAATAAGGTTAATACTTGCATTAATCATTCTATCTCCATTACTGTTGCAAGGTATGGTTCGTTAGATTTGACCACATATTTCTTGTTTATGACCATCGATATTTGAATGAAATTTGTTATATGGGAGAGTTTGAGTAAAGAGTGAAAAATCTTAAAGATTTTTTGTTTTTTTCAATATTTTTAACAACTTTGTAAAATGGGGGGAGGGTATTGTTATGAAATTTAATGTAAAACCTCTATTATCCAATGAATTTCAAGAATTTGCAATTAAAATTTATTGTTACCTTTGCGCCCGTTGCGCCGGCAAATTAGGTGTATAAATAAAACGAACCTTAGATTTCTACACATTAGAAACCATTTATTAACCAAATTCTATATGA
>X5_European_Hare__coassemble_178_pt1 | contig 18943 bp, 18 predicted proteins | sample X5_European_Hare__metabat2_low_PE_003 | metagenome-assembled genome bin X5_European_Hare | reverse complement strand
TCGATACAGGGGTCAGACCGAGTATGTCGTCCGCCACACCCACGCACAGCATCAGCGTCATGACGCAGACCACGGGGTAAAGCCCGGAAATACCGGAGAAAATGCCGCCTACAATCATTGCGGCAAGCATACCGACGAACACGGCCACGCCGCCCAGCACCGGAACGGGTGCCTGTTGCAGCTTGCGGCTGCACGGCTTGTCCGTGATGTCCTTCTCTATGCAGATTCTAAGAACGTGCCGGTAGACCAGGGCTGTGGTCACGAAAGCGACACAGAGATACGCGGCCATTGTCAGACAATGTGTCGTCTCCATTATAATCGGGGGGGGTAATTGCCATATAATCAGTGTATTGGCTATCTGTCATTCTTCCGGGGCGGATTTCCTGCGCATTCCACTAATATCTCTCGCAGCATTCCATAGGCCTCCCTCGCGTAGGGGTTCAGGTCCTTGCGCATGGTAAGTTCACCAAGGATGTCAATGGCGCAATACGACAAGTTCCCGCTCGTCGAAAGGGACGCCGCAGGCAATGCAGCTCGGCAGCACTTACCGGTCAACCCATGTGTAAAGCTCGCACGGGTGATTGCACGGTTTATTCCAGAATCTCTATCAGGTCTGGGCTCACCTCCACGGCGGCAGTCAGAAAGGTTGGGATTTCGACCAGCAGCCGGCGGCGTTTCGAGATGCGCACTGAGAGCAAACGGCCCTCGTAGCCGTCGAGGCCGCCGCCGATGACACGTACGCGACAGCCGAGCATTTCCGGAGTTATCTCGTCCGGACGGAAATAGCACGGCTCATCGGCTTCCGTCACGGCACATATAAAACGTTCCATGTCCTTGTCGGGTACAGTTATCGGCAGACGGTAGCCGCCGCGGGCGAAGCGGTACTGCAGGTTCGCTATGCGGGCGACGGCGGCATCGAGCCGTCCTCGGGTCTCGCGTACGAAGAGGAGATCCTGCAGGAAGGGGACTCTGCGGCTCACTCTCCGTCCGTTATCCGTGAAAAGCCGCCACGTCATGGGAGTGAATACCTCAAAGCCCTCGTCTGAGAGCGTACGGTAGGCCGGGTTCCTGGAGTGGCTGCGCGAGAGGTCGCGCAGCGCATACCACAGCGGGATCGCTGCAGGGTCTGCATGTTCCATCTTCATTCAAGGCAAAATCTTCTAGTCCTCCGAAATTCAGAAAAAACTAAATTTCGCAGTCACACGCCGTCAGAAAAAAGCCCCTGGCGGCGGCCATTCCAAAAAATCTGTCTTCCGTTCTCATGAAACGCAAGGCAATCCGGCGGTTTTTTACCAGACCTTCCCCTCCGTGCTTTCCCCCGCCCGCGACGGGCGGAAAAACCGCCTTAAGGCTACCGTTTTCCAGAGAGGGAAAACGGTAATGAGCCACAAAGGTAATGAAATTTTATTGTTTGGTAATAATAAAAAAAATAATACTTGTGATTTGAATTTGAAATTTTGTCCGGAAGTTTGACTGCAGCTGCCGAAAAAGTGGACACGGAAGGGTAGAAAAAGAGAGGATGTTGTACTTTGACAGGACAGAAGATGCGTACCGCACATGGGCGTAAGCCGTTCTGGCTATTGCAAGTGGAAACGTTGCGCCCCGATGATAAGGGAGGCACTTTCCCTTACAACAACTCTCTTCACCCTCCTGGATATTGAGGTAAAAACCTCGTATGGTATTGTTCCAAGAATCTTCGCAAGATCAGATACTTTAGGGTTTTCTCCAAAGATGGTTACCGTATCTCCCACCTTTGCCTCTACTCCGGTTATATCTATCATACACATATCCATGCAGATATTTCCAATTGTAGGCACAAGTTTTCCGTTAAGCATGAACCTGGCTTTTCCACACCCCAGGTGGCGGTTTATTCCATCTGCATAACCTAAGGGCAGAGTTGCAATTTTTGTAATTCCGTTGGAATGTAGTCTGCCATGTCTGCCATAGCCTACGGTCCCATCGTGAGGTTCAAGCTCCTTTATCTGCAATATCTTGCATTTAAGACTGGCAACAAATTCAAGGTCAGGGTCATTTAAGAAACCCTTTTCATAAATTCCTATACCCAATCTTACCATATCGAACTGATATTCGGTAAAGCGCTCTATTCCGGCTGAGTTAAGCAGGTGGCGGATTGGCTTGTAATCCAAAGCGGCATCTATTTCGGAAGCCATCTTTTTGTACAGCTCTATCTGACACATTGTGAAGCGGTCGTGCCGAGGCTCATCAGCCGCTGCCAGGTGCGAATAGACAGATTGCACCCTTATCCTTGTTTTTTTTTTTCAGAAACTCCAGCAGGGCAGGCAGCTCCTTCTCCATAAATCCCAAACGGTGCATTCCGGTATCCAACTTTATATGAACAGGATACTCTTTGATTTCCAACTCTCCAAGGGTAGAATTGAATAGCCTTAGCGACTCTATATCAGGAATTCCAGGCTCAAGCCCGTACTCTATAATCTCTTTATAATAATCTGTTCCGGCAGTAAGTATTATTATAGGTTTTTTAATCCCCCCTTTTCTCATCTCAATTCCCTCTATGGGGTGGGCAACGGCAAAATAGTCTGCCCCTGCCTCCTCCATTATCTGTGCAAACTCCACTCCTCCATGGCCATAGGAGTTGGCCTTGATTAGAACAAGCAGTTTTGTGGCGGGTTTTAATTTAGATCTGAAGTGTCTGTAGTTATGAATGCAGTTGTCATAGTCAATCTGTAGCTCTGCAAAGGTTTCAAGGTCAGTTGTCATAATATTATTCTCTTCCTGTCTTATAAAAACTGCAATACCAGTCATAAAATTCGCGGATACCCTTTTCAAGCGGTGTATCCGGCCTGAAGCCAAAGTCACTCGCAAGTTTTGAGGTGTCTGCATAGGTGGTGTAGACATCGCCCTGCTGCATTGGAACATACTCCTTTACCGCCTCCTTGCCTGTAATGCGCTCTATTGTCCTTATAAACTCCATAAGGCTGACAGGTGAACTGTTGCCTATGTTATATATTCTGTAACTTCCCTTTTCCGGAGTACTCTCAATAACCTTTACAACCCCCTCTATGATATCATCTATATAGCTGAAATCCCTGCTAAGGTTGCCGTTGTTGAAGATCTTTATCTTTTTCCCCTCAAGAATGGAGCGCATGAAGAGGAAGGGAGCCATATCGGGTCTGCCCCACGGACCGTAGACTGTAAAGAATCTCAGCCCCGTTGTGGCCATTCCCCATTGACTGCTATAGACATGGGCTATAAGTTCATTCTCCTTTTTGGTTGCGGCATAGAGGCTTTGCGGGTTATCTGTCCTGTCATCCTCCGAGAAGGGAACTTTATTATTGTTGCCATATACGCTGCTGGAACTGGCATATACGAAGTGGCTGACAGAGTGTAGTCTGCTAAGTTCAATCAGGCTGGCATAACCCACCACATTGGAACGGATATATGCAGAGGGGTTTTCAAAGGAGTAGCGGACTCCGGCCTGAGCGGCGAGGTTGCAGACAATCTCGAACCTCTCCTTTTCAAAGATTTTTTCCATACTCTCCGTATCTGTCAGGTCATTCCTATAGAAATTAAAATCTCCCAACTCCTTAAGACGGCTCTCCTTAAGGGTCGTGTCATAGTAAGAGTTTATGTTATCTACCCCTGTAACATCATGACCCGTTGCCATTAATCTTTTGCAGAGGTGAAAGCCTATAAAGCCGGCGGCTCCTGTAACCAATATTTTCATTGCTGTAGATTATCTGAATATAATTATTGTACTAATTCCGTATCTATATGTTTCGCACTCCTCTATCATCCGGGCCAGCTGCTCATCCTTTGCAATGTGGGTACTCTTAAGGAAGAGGATAGAGTTGTGCAGGGCGGGAATTTGCTCCTTTGAAATCTCCCTTATCTTAAAATTCTCCCTCTCCTCTTTGCTCTTTCCCTCCTCCTTTAAAAACTGCTTGAAGTAGACGTCGAAGTTCTCGGAGGTATGGAAGTTATAGTGGAGATAGTCTGAGATGCCATACTCCTCTGCCTTATCAAGGACGAAGGCGCAGCCCTCCTTCATTCCTATATATTTATTAAGGGATGGGATTGAAAATGAGGCGCAGAAGATAAAGAGCAACAGCGAGATTGTAATTGAATCTGTTGCCCTGAAAATTCGCTTTTTATAGAGAGCGAAAAGAGACAATGTTCCTCCGGCCAACAATATAGAGGTGTAAGAGCATAGCGGTGCGGTCAGCTCTATCTCTGGAAGCGCAAACTTCTGTGAGATTGGACCCATAAGGCAGGAGAGGGCAAAGATGGCTATAAAGAGAATGGCGACAATTGCAATGGTTCCCTTCATTAACCCGCCCGGTCTCCTCTCCATTATCATTGCAGTAAAGTAGATGAGGAACGGAAAGGCCGGCAGCAGATAAATCTCCAATTTTGAGCTTATAAGAGAGAGCATTACAATTGTCGAAAAGAAGATTGTAATGAAAAAGCGTATCAGCGGATCTTTCAGAAGCCTCTGTCTATATGCGGTTATTATTGCCGCAAATGTGAGCAGCGACCATGGTGCCATTGTAAACCAATAGGTTATAAGGTAGTAGTAGATTGGTTTTTTATGGTGGAATGCATCTGCCGCCCTGTCTATTGTCTGGTGAAACAGCAGATTGTAGAGATAATCTTTGTCTCCGTCAAGATAGACTCCTGTAAACCAGAGGGCAGAGAGAAGCGACAGTAACAACCAGCATCTCCATCCCAAATATCTGCCGATACTCTTAAGCCGGCCGCCTGTTCCCAAAAATATCACTATTACAAGGAGAGGCATTATCAGCCCTACTGGCCCCTTTGAAAAGAGGGCAAGGAAGATATAGAGGGGCAGCTGCCACTGCCATCTTCTATATTCTGCGCTTCTTTCTCCAGAACATCGGGAGTCATACTCATACATTCTGTAAAAGGTGTATAGCGCAAGGGTAATGAACATGGTCATAAGCATATCCATTCTCAGCACAATTATAGAGGCCAGGAAATAGGCGGTTGTAAAGAGCAGTAGCAGTGCGGAACATCTGCTGCTCTCCGAGAGGGTGCGCTCCGTAAATCTGCCCATGACCCATGCTGTCACAAAGGCGGGAATTACCGAGAGGAGCGATACGCAGAGCATTATATGCTTTCCAAAGAGAATTCTGTACAACATTACAAACCAGAAGTAAAGTGGCGGTTTGTCTGCATATTCGGCTCCATGGTTGTAAAAAGCGAATATATGGAAGTTCTCTATTGCCTCGTCTGCAATGCTGAGATATTTTAACTCATTGTTTGCGGCAAAATCTCTTAAAATGAGAATCGGCAGAATTGCAACGAATATCAGGGCAAAGCAGATCCATTGTTTTTTCATTCCCTCTTCTTGTTTGAGTTGCTCTTATATAAAAGTATCAGATTTCTGGTATAGGAGATAAATCCAAAGGACTGTCCCAGTATCAGCACGGGATCCAGACGGAATATTCCGTATGAGACAATTATGGCGGAACCTGCAAGGGAGATAATCCAGAAACCTGCCGGAAGAAGGGAGGCGCGGTGTCTTCTGGAGTAGACAAACTGATAGACAAATCTTAGTGTAAAGATAACCTGCCCCATTGAACCGTAGATTACAAGCAACGTGGGAATCTCCGTCTTATTAAGGCACTGCTCCACGAAACAGCCGAAATCCGACAGGATATAGGTTACTCCCGCAACCGGGGTGGCAATGATTATCAATCTGAAGATAAAGGGAATTTTTTTCCATACCTTCTTTTCATTCAGATTCCAGATATATACATAATAGGAGATGACCTGCCCCAGCATAATTGCAAAATCGTTGCGCAGAAAACCGTAGATAAAAAGCATATAGGAGGCTATAATGCTCAGTATCCAGAATATCGACGGAGAAACCACCCTCTTTGCCCTTTCAGACATTATCCATTGCACCAATATCCTGGCCGAAAAGAGTGCCTGTGCAAAAAAACCTATAATGTAGATATATGCGCTCATAAAGGGCTTACGATTCTATGTTGCCGGCGGCCACATTGTAATTTATATATCTCTTTTTCATCCATCTATAGGCGAAGCAATCCTTAAAGGGAGATATCAACCTATTCCATAGATTATATTTTGAGACTCCCGCCTGTCTTGGGAAGTGTCTTACTGGAATCTGCATTATCCTTCCCCCCTCCTGCAGCTGAATAAGGGCAGGAAAGAATCGGTGCATACCGTTAAACATTGGAATACGTCTGGCATATTTTGTCTGGAAAACCTTAAGCGGACAGCCTGTATCTATTGCATTGTCGTGGGTCATCATTCTTCTGAAGCCGTTGGCGATTTTGGACTGCAGCTTTTTAAAGAGGCTGTCCTTTCTGTTGGCCCTGATTCCCATTACCAGAGGATACTCGGCCGCATGCTCAAGCAGCAGGTTGAAATCCTCGGGTGTTGTCTGCAGATCTGCATCTATATAGCCCACATAATCAGAGAAGGTGTTGTCGAACCCCGCCTTAAGGGCCCCGGTAAGCCCCGTATTCTTTTCAAGTGCAATATAGTAGAAGTGTTCATTCCTTTTACATACCTCCTTTACCAGTTCCAATCCATTATCCTTTGAACCGTCATCTATGAAGAGAACTGCCGTAGAGGGGATTAAAGCCACCTTAAGATAGTCAGTGAAAACCTTTTCCAACCTCCCGATATTATCCTCTTCATTATAGAATGGAACAAGGATAGTAAACTTATATTGCGCTGTCTTGTTCATCTTTTCTCCGTCGGCTGTTTTTAATGCAATTGTATATTTTTCTCTTTAAACTGTTCATAATCATACTTTGTAAGAGGCAGCTCATCTATCCTTACACTCTCTTCATGGTCTGTGAGGTATCTTCTTGGCACTGTCTCGAACTCTTCAGAGCACAAAGATAGTTTAGAATTCAGATATTTTGTCTCAATCGAGGCCAAATCGGCCAAAGTGTGGAAAATCGCGCTGCTTGTAGAGAGCGGAAGGGTACTGTTATCAACCATATTCTGCCACTTCTCTCCGTAATGCTCTTTATAGGCAGGAGAACTCCATGCCACAAACGGCACATGCATCTGGTAAAACGTGGGAATCGGTGAGGCATGGAGGAATCTCCCTCTTCTGTCATCGAAGAGATCTTCGCCATGATCTGAGGTGTAAAGGCAGACGCTTATGCAATTTTGCCTCCTGATGCTCTCTATCAGATTATAAAGCACCCTGTCTGTACTTAAGATTGAGTTGTCGTAGCTGTTGATAAGCTCCTGTTTGTACCGTATTGAGATATTTTCCGCCACATCGGGCTTAAATAGAGCCTCCTCTTTGTCGTAACGCTCTTCATATCTAAAGTGCGACCCGTAAAGATGAGCCACTATAAAAAGATTGGAGGCGGTACTGTCGATAATTCTTCTTAATGGCTCAATCATTAGGCAATCATGGCTGTTACTTGCAGAATCCTTTATTGAAAGTGCAATGTCCGCCTCTTTAAAGTAATTGGCCATAAGGGTGTGGTGATATTCATGGTTGGTAAGGTAGACGGTTTTAAATCCGGCCTCCTTGAAGAGTGTTACAAGGCTTTTGCTGCTGTAGGTAAGGGCATAATTCTCTGCACTTGCCGGAGTGAGAATCATAGGCACGCTCTTATGGGTGGTGTTTGACTGCGAGAGCACGTCCCTGAACTTCAGCAGCCCGGGCAGAGTGTCGAGCATAGGGGTTGTGTTGCGCCGGTAGCCATACATCCCCCAGTTGTCTGCACGGGCAGTCTCCCCAATGACCAGCATATATATTTCGCGTCCGTTCTCCTTAACGGCGGCGGGCCTTTGTGCCTGAAAGGTAAAATCCTTGGAAGTGACGGGGTAATTCTCTATCCTTTTCCACTTCTTTACCGCATAATCAAGGTTGTAGATTACATTGGCCGGATAGAGGTCATATTTTATACGGAATCCGTCTGTCTGCCCCCCGGCTATAAACATGAAGAAAATCCCCGCAACAAGAAGTGCCCCTCCGGAAAGCAGCGCCCTCTTTCTGAAGAGCGGCCTTATCGCCCTTTTGTTTCCTACAGAGGTGATAGCAAGGCAGATTGTCGGAATATACACTATCAACATAAAGAGTATGACAGGCGCGATACTCCCCAACAGCTCTCCAGCTTCCGTTGCACTTGTGGTAACAAGGTTCAGAAACATATCCGTTGCAATTATAGAGTTGCCGTAGAGTTTAAGCAGTACAAGCTGGAAGGCATCCAATATTATTTTCGGAATAAGAATAAGGAAAAAGAGCCCCGGTTTTTTCGCGGCTGCAAGCAGCAGCATCTGGGCCGCAATAGGAACAAGCAGAAAGGCTATTCTTGCGCAGCAGGTCATCCGCTCTGTTACCGCAAGGGCGCAGTTGGTTATCATAAGCACAATGCAGAAAAGTATATATAGCCGCTCCTGATTGTGTGCAAAGGTGTTTATCGCACTCTTTATATTTTTTAGAATTTTCATTAGAACGCCTCGTTAATACTGAACATAAAACCCGATTGCCCCTTCTTGCCAAATCCGTAATCCAGACGAACATTCATCCGCTTTTTGAACTCCCATCTGTAACCTATGCCATAGTTCGGAAGGAAATGGCTCCATTGAAAAGGCCGCTTCTTTCCCCAGATTGTTCCACATCCTCCCCAGATTGCAATGCCGTGGCGGTTGTATATCTTCTGCCTGTACTCCACCTGCATTGAGAGGGCATTGTCATCTCTGTATCGCCCGTCGTAATAACCTCTCATACGGTTTGAACCTCCAATGGTCGCCTTCATTGTCCATGGAACGGTACCGTATTGCAGTTCGGAGTATATATCGAAGGCAAAGACCGCACCCTTCCACGCCTGCCGGTAATAATCGAAGGTAATGGCAGTGCTGAAAAAGGGTTTCCCTTTAAAGTCAGTGTACCCCTTCTGGAGCATCTTTACAAAGATTCCCTTGTATGGATTTGGAATGAAGTCTCTGGTATCGTAGGAGATAAGGGTTCCGTAACTGAGGTAGCGGGTTGTCTTCTCTTCTCTGCCAAGAAGAGAGAGACCAAAGTCGTCGAAATCGGAACCATGAATAAATTGGAATCCTACAGAGGGTCCCATATATAGCCCATCGGCAAGCCTTATCATAAAGTCCGCCTTTATTTCGGCCTGTCTTCGCATATATTTGCAGGCGTTGGCATCGTTGTCTCCGTTGTTGAATCCTATCCCCCAAAAGGCACTCGGAAAGGAGAAAAAATAGAGGGTATAATCTATCCTCCAACTCCCTCTTTCAAAGATATTGTTCCCCTTTATGCCCAGCAGATAGAAGCCGGTGGTTGTAATATCTCCATAAAGGGAGATATTCGAGTCGGGAGTAAGCGAGTCTTTGCGATGGGTATTGTAGACCCCCGCTGCAACCAGACCCAACCCCAGTTTTGTGTCTGTAGAGTAATGCGGCCCTCCTATAAGGCTTATATCAAACTTTTTGTTGCTTGTCTTGTTGGCATCTGCAAAGTAGCTGTATATCTTTTTCCAGACACTCTTTTTCTTTACTACATCCTTTACGGTAATTACCTCGACGGTGTCCTGCTCCATGGTGTAGGCTGTCGCAGAATTTTCCGCTCCGCAGAGAAACGGCAGACAGAGAAAAAATCCCAAGAAGCTACTTTTCATTTTTACAGGCAATCTTTACATTATTCAATAGGCAATCTTTACATTATCTATCCAGAAGCGGTTTACAGGGTCGCCTATATATGCCTCGCCATGGCTGGATGAGAATCTTATGATAATATGGGTAGGAGTTTCATCCTTATCTGCCCACCCGATTTCCCTGATAGGGACCGACTCTCCTTTTGAATTAATTGTGTAGTTTGAGAGTTCAAACGGGATAAGACCCATATACTCTTTATAATAAGGCTCTTTTGTAATGTCGCCGTAATTGATCGGGAGAAAGTGGCCGTTGTTCCAAACGGTATCTGTCTGGGTAAAGCGGCGATAGCCTGTTCCAACCCTTTTTGAATAGACATTTCCCTGCTCATCTTCCCACCTTTTCTGCAACATCACAACGCAATCTGCATAATCGTTGTCGTGCAGCTCCTTTGGAGAGCCAAAGCCTGATGCCCTAAGACGGTTATTCCCCACAATCACCTTATAGTCGAAGGTTATCCCTTTTGGCCTGTCTGTAAAGGGAACTCCCACATCCAGTTTGGACTGGGGATTCTTCGTATTTTTTATGGGTTCCAGCATCTTTCCAAGGAAAATGGTTCCTGACGCTATCACATTCAGATTTATAAGACCTATTACCTTTACTCTCTCCATCCTTGTCTCCAGCCTTACGCAATAGCCATTATCCCGTTTCTCAGGAAAGACGGTACAGCTGGTCTTTGTCACCCCCTTGACTATAGCCATGACATTGGAATTGGACCACAGACATCCGTCCGGGTTTATATATGGAACCTCCCCTTTTATGGTATCGCCCTTTGCAATCTCATAGAGGTATCTTATATTCCCCCCAATAATGCCTGACTCCTTTATCTCCCTTACAACCCAGTCGTTGAATTCACCCCATCGCTCTATCTCATATGTAGTTTCGTCCTGTCCGCAAAGCGGGTTAAATGATGAAATGGCGGACAATATGGCAAAGATGCAATATTTACCTTTGTAACTCATGATTGAAAATAAATATTTAACTTAGTGGGCGCAATTTTTCCCCGATGAACCGGCCCGTTAAAATAACTCTATTTATTATAATAAGTTGGCTTTTAATATTCTACACTGCAGCATACGCTGCAAAGCCACCTGCAAATATAATAAAATATAAACAACCTGACGGTTCGTTTCTCTATCTTACCCTCCATGGCGACGAATATCTCTCTTACTATAAGACAACATCCGGGGAGGTCGTTGCGGCGGGAAGAGACGGTTTTTTTTACCATGCCACCATAGATGGAGAGGGAATCCGCTCCTCAGGGGCAAGAATAATTCCACAAAACAAGACAAAAAGCGGAGCTGTAGCTTCGTCTGAAAATCTACATATTTTGTCTGATTTGCGACAAAAGCGTATAAATGAGCTGAAACGAGCCTCTGTACAGGCTGCGGCCCCTCTTCCGGTGTCTGGTCACGGGGTAAAGAGGCTTTCCTATCTTGTGGTTCCTGTCCAATTCAAGGATGTAAAGTTTACAATAGAAAATCCCAAGGATTTTTTCTCCGCTCTCCTTAATCAAAAGGGCTACTCCTACGACGGTGCGACGGGGAGTGCGGCAGATTATTTTAACGAGAATTTTGGCGGAGTCTACAGCTTCTCCTTCACTGTCGCCGACATTGTAACTCTCGATAAGGAACTCTCCCACTACGGGCAAAGAAACTCCACGGCTGCCGATGCAAATGTGGAGGAACTTGTAATTTCCGTTTGTGAATCTCTCTCAACGAGTGGGACAGACTTTTCACAATATGACAATAACAGCGACGGATATATAGATAACATAGCCATAATTTTTGCCGGTACGGATGAAGCCCAATCCGCCAATCCGAATTCCATTTGGCCCCAAAGGGGAGACATCTCGTATAAAAACATCATATACGGGGGAGTAAAGCCCGGAAGTTATACCTGCACGCCGGAATTAAACTGCAATGGACAGACGGGAGAGTTCTATCCTGCCACAATCGGGCTTTTCTGTCATGAATTCTCCCATGCGTTGGGGCTGCCTGACCTTTACGATGCAAATGCCGAGATCGAAGGGCTCGCCTCTGCCCTTTACGGTTCTCTCTCCATTATGGATTACGGCTGTTACCTGAACCAAGGAAGAACTCCACCCTATTTTAACTCTATAGAGCGGGAGATATTGGGAATTGGGGAGGTTGTGGAGGTGGTTGCCGGTGAGCGGTACTCCCTTTCAGGCGTTGAGGCGGAAGAGCGGCTATACAGGCTCTCCACAGAGAATGACGGAGAGTATTTCTTAATAGAGTGCCGGAACAGAGAGAGATGGGACCGCTATTGCGGAGCAGACGGAATAGTTGTCTACCATATAGATAAATCAGATAATATCTGCGGTGGGCTGAGTGCGGCAAGACGCTGGGAGCTGAATATCATTAACTCCTATGCCGCCCATGAGTGCGCAAAGGTTCTTTTTCCTCCTACTGAAAACAGTTTCAGCCAATTAAGCTACCACTCCCCATCTCCTCTCAAGGATTGGAGCGGACGCCCCCTGGGGATCAGGCTCTCCAATGTAAATTACAATGGGGCCACCCTTGATTTCAGCGTTGAAGATGATACAAAATGGAGCAGCGAAGCGGTGGAAATTAAAAATGCGACAATCGTTCCCTATAACGAGGATGCCTACATAAAATGGAGCTTTGCTTCAGATGCCGACACCCTTGGAGGGGTTACAAACCTCTATTGGCGCAACTCTCTCTCGGGAGAGCTCTTTCATGCGACGACCAATGGCAACGACTATCTCATCTCTCCCTTAGAGCCTGGGGCTGCATATAATGTGGAACTCTTCTTTGAGAAGGAGTCAAAGGCGGGGAACCCTTATAAAGTGAAGTTTAAGAGCGATACCATAACCTCTCCATTCCCCTATCTGAAGATAAGGGGAGAGTATAAAAGCGGCGAGAGACTCTATTTGAGAGTTCTAAACAGGGGAGATGACGTACTCTCCGTAAAATATATTGTAAACGGGATGGAATATGCAGATTATATTATATTTAACAGTGTCGGCCTCTATGTTGTGGAGGCCATTGTAGAGTATTCCGACAGATCCAGAGATATAATAAAGAAGATAGTGAGGGTAACAGAATGAAAAGGGGGCTGATTATAATATTATCGCTCTTTATCACCTTCGGGTGCGAAGAGAAGTTCAAGAGCGGGAAGGAATATGCAGAGAAGTTTGTCACACTGCAGGACGATGGGCTTGTAAAGGGAGAATACTATCTCTTCAGATATACAGACCTGAACTGTCAGAGGGTCATGAATGCAAAGAGGCGGACGCTACGCTACCAGAACGATGACCAGTCTGAATATGTGAATTTTGAGTTTTCCTCTTTTCCTGCGATGACGGACCATTCGGGGGGAGCGATAGAGGTAAAGATTACATATATGGTAGGAGGGAGGAGTGTAAGTTATATGATACCTGTAGTCATACTGAAGAGTGAGGGAAGTAAATACTGGTTCTGGAGTATGGAAAACAGAATGGGAATCATAGCCGATTTCCAGGCCATAATTCCCATTCCGGAAATTTCTTGTTGCTGATTATTTCTTACTAGCCTCTACTGAAAGTTTTCTGAAATCCTTCATCATTTTGCTAATTTGCAAAGCTGCCTTCCTTGCACGCGTTCCTGCTGCCTTGTTTCCCTTAACAACCTGAGCATCAGCATCCTTGACAAAAGCTTCCATTTGAGCTTTAATTGAATCAACAAGTTCTTTCATTTTTTTAATTTTTTAGGGTTGGTTTCATTAACGCAAAATTAACCATTAATTGTATTTTTGCAAAAAAAATGTTAGTATTCAACGCAAAAGAAATTTTGGGCGCCTTTATGGTGCTCTTCGCGATTATAGATATTACCGGTTCGATACCTGTCATTTTAGATTTGAAAAGAAGGGGGGGCAAGGTTGTTCCAATGCAGGCGGTTATGGGTTCTCTTCTTCTCTTTATCCTCTTTCTTTTTGCAGGAGACGGGATGCTGGCCCTCTTCGGAGTGGATATTGAATCTTTTGCCGCAGCCGGTGCAATAATAATCTTTATCCTTGCAATAGAGATGCTCATGGGGGTGGAACTCTTTAAAAACGACAGCCCGGAGGGGAGCGCCACCATTGTACCGGTAATTTTTCCCCTGATTGCCGGCGCAGGCACGCTTACCACTCTTCTCTCGCTGAGAGCGGAATTCAGGGTTGAGAATATAATAGTAGCCATAATTCTCAATATGATTGTAGTCTATATTGTCCTTACAAAATTGGATAAGATAGAAAAGTTCCTTGGAAAAGGGGTGATTTTCGTTTTGCGGAAGTTTTTCGGAATTATTCTGCTGGCAATGGCCGTAAAGCTCTTTGTTACCAATGTCGCCAACCTCTTTTCCTAGCCCCTTTTTCCTCTTCGGCGCAGATCAACACAAAATAAAATGATAGAGACCGGTCCGGGTCAATCTGACCGGCCGGTCTCCTCTCCTTATCCATATCGGGTGATTTAATTTTCAAAAGAGTATTTCTCTCCGTATTCCATCATTTGCTTGAGGTAGTCGTTGTTGTAAATCACATTGTAATCGACAATATTTCCCTCCTTGTCTGTTACAGGAACTATGTCGGGATTAATAAAGCCCTTATAAGGCTTGAGATCAAGGGCGGCATAACGCTCCAGCACCTCTTTATGCAAATTATAATCTATATTTACCGCATAGGTCTCGATCAAGGCCTTGCCGGCCTGGTAATCCCCTTCAGACTTGATTCTCTGAATCTCTCTGAGCAACTCCCCATAAAGCTCGCGAAGGGCAGGATAGTCGTTAATTACAAAGTAGCTCTTGTTATCCCTTACAACCTTCTCTATAACATCCTTCCGGCCGCCTCTCTTCTCTTTGAGCCCGTTCTCGTAACACCATTGTGCAATCAGCTTCCTATCTTGCATGTGGGCCTGTGTGTTGGTCTTACCCAGCTCTACCCTTGTAAACTGAGTAAACAGACCATTGACCGTCTGGCTTAGATACTCTGCCTTGTAGGCCTCTCCATCGGGAATAATTCCAAGTTCGACCAGTTTGGGGTCTGCAAGATAATAGAGGGCAAAGAGGTCTGCCCTTGCCTCCTCCAATGCCGAATTATACTCTCCGAGTGCAGATGAAGAGACTCCCGGCAGCAACTGTCCTGAACCGTGGCCGAGACACTCGTGCAGGTCTGTATGGAGATTGTCTGTAATATCCCTATATCTCTTTATGAGCTCTATATCCTCCTTGCTGTAATAAAATTCGTTGGTCATATTCTTTGGAGACTCTTCCGCAGCTTTGTTATAGGCATCTGTAATATTTGCTATTGTTACCGATTTTGAACCGTAATCTTTTCTTATCCAGTTTGCGTTGGGCAGGTTTATACCTATAGGTGTTGAAGGATAGCAGTCTCCGGCAAGGCAGACGGCTGTTATGACCTTTGCCGAGACTCCCTTTACCTCCTCCTTTTTAAACCTATCGTCGATTGGAGAGTGCTGCTCAAACCACTGTGCGTTCTGGCTTATTATCTCCGTCCTCTTCGAAGCCTGAAGATCCTTGAAGTTTACAAGCCCCTCCCATGTGGCCTTTCTTCCGAGAGGGTCATTATAATCCTCTATAAAGCCATTTACAAAATCCACAACAGACTCCGTATCCTGAACCCAGGCTACATTATAATCATCCCAGCTCTTAAGGGAACCGGTCCTGTAATACTCCACAAGCAGATCTATACACTCTGCCTGTGACCGGTTTTGTGCAAACTCCTTTGCCTTTTCAAGGTGCTTGATAATCTCCTTTATGGCGTTGCCATAGAGCCCCTCTGCCTTGTAGACCTCCTCCCTTATTACTCCATTCTCCTTCACAAGACGGCTGTTAAGCCCGTAAGAGAGAGGAGTGGTATCTTTAGGATTCTCCATCTTTGCGTAGAATGCATCCGCCTCCTTTCTGGTAATTGCGCCGCTATAGAAGTTTACAGATGAGGCAAGCACCCTATCCTCCTTGTCGCCCGTATATCTGCGCCATGTATAGAGATTCTTGTCGTAAATCACAGGCAGCAGCTCTGTTGCCAGAGAATCCTGTCCTGTAGCTGAGAGCAACGTTGCAAAATACTCCCTGCCGCACTCAGGCAAGAACTTCTCCTCTGCATAGTGGTGGTGTATGCCGTTGCTAAAGAAGACTCTTTTTGCATATACTAAAAAATCTCCGTACTCCTTTGTCGTTTTATCTCCACCGTACTCCCTTATTATCTTCTCAACGGCCTTTCTAATCTTAAGGTTATATTTAAAGTTCTGGTCAAAAAGAATGTCACGCCCGCATTTGGCAGCCTCGCTCAAGTGGTAGATATAGGCTTTCTGCTGCAGTGAAAGCTCCTCCCACCCCGGGATTTTATACCTTAGAATTTGTAAATCAGCGAATTCGTCTACAATATACTTGAAGTCTGCCTCCTTCTCTTTTGGCTCATCGCATGAGGCAAACAGCAGTGAAAAACCGCATAAAATGGTCATGGTTTTTACAATTTTCATATCAGATGGTTTTAAAATTTCGTTTCCAGACAGACAACGGTCCCATCCATCGTTGCGACAATCAGCCTGTCGTTCCCCACCTTCTGCAATGAGGTAACCGCAGAGTGGGCAACCTTGTGACTCCAGACTATGGCACTTCCGTCGCTTTTTACGGCGTACACCGTTCCAAATTCAGTAGGTATATAGAGAAGTTCCCCGGTACTCTCTATTCGCGTTGGTACAAAGTCGCTTTTATAGGGCATCTGCAGGCTCCAGAGTCTGTTGTATCTCCCCCCGGAGATATCCACCGCAGTAAGGCTCCCCTCTATTCCCTTTATATAGAGCTTTTTCTTATCTGGAGAAAAGCCTGTCGACTCGCGCCCCTTCGCCTCGTTTGAAGCCCAGAGGATCTCTCCGCTCACAGGATCAAATGCTCTAAGGTAATTGTCTGAGCTAAGGACAATTACCTGCTCTTTCCGCCCGTCAGGCCCGATAAAATGCGTTACCTCCGGCCAGCAGGCTCCCGGCGAGAAATACCTTCCTTTTCCGGTGTCGAACTCCCAAAGTCTTTTGCCGTCGCAACGCCTTATTGCATAAAATTTTGCCCCCCATGTTCCTATAAAAACTCTCTCTGCATCAACGGCAGGACGGGCCTCAATGTAGCCTGTAAGAGAGTCGCACTCCCACTGCAGCTCCCCGTTCTTCAGCCTTAGGGAGCGGAACCTGCCATTGCCGCTTCCGGTGTAGACAGAACCCTCGGCCACAACCGGAGAGGCCACTATAGGGTAGCCGGTATTGTAGCTCCAGAGGAGCTTTCCATCTTTCAGACGAAGTGCATATATATTGCCGTCGCAAGAGGTTATTATTACCTTTCCCTCTGCAATATAGGGTGTCGAGAAGATTTTGTTGCCACCCTTATAGCTCCATAGCTCCTCTCCTGTGGAGCTGTCAAGCGCATATACCACTCCTGCTGTTGTAGTGTACAGGTAGGTATTGCCGCCAAGAGAGCCTTGTGAGGCGATATCTGAATTCTCTTCTCTTCTCCAGAGTTCCCTTACCTGCGGATAGAGGCCGTTTATAGAGTAGTCGGGGTTTTTAAAGTTTCCCATTTTCCTCTCTGCCTTCATTGCAACGGTCGCCCAGACATCCTTTGTCTCTCTCTTTATTAACCTTTCCCTGAAAAAGAGGGTGTCGTTTTTAAGGGTAACCAGATTGTATCCCCCCTCAGGATCTGAGCGCCTTAGAGTGGAGCGTCCTATTACTCCTGGGATTCCTCCGCCACTATAAGTTCTGTTTATATGGAGATGCCCCGACAGTATAACCTTTACATCTGCCTTATCGAGCAGCCGGTAAAGCTCCCTACCGTTGCTAAGGGTGGAATCCAGCGGAAAATGGTTTATAAAGATTATACTCTTTCCGCTCGGGGTTGACTTGATTGCCGAATCGAGCCAGACCAGCTCCTCGCGTGGAATCTGCGGTGGCCCCATACGTAACGGAGGGCCTGCTCCGCATCCTATAAGACGGTACTCCCCGACATCATAGACAAAGTGGGGCGAGCCGAATATCTTCTCAAATGCCGTGCATCCGTTTTCACTCCAGTTTACATCGTGGTTTCCTGTGGTCATAAGGCAAGGCTTGTGCAATGCCTTGAGCAGGGTATCCAGCATCAGAAACTCCTTTGTGTCGCCAAATTCGGTAAGGTCTCCGCTAATTACTGCAAAATCTACATCGGGATTGTTGTTTATCTCCTCAATCGCCTCCTTGAAATCCTCCCGCGCATAGGCAAATGAGTTGAGATGGATATCGCTAAGCCATGCAAAGGTAAATGAGTCTGCCCTGCAGAAGGTGGTGAATGCGGCTGTCAGGGCAGCCAATGCAAATAGAAATTTATTCATCTCCCGCCTCCTCTGCCGCTGTTGCACTCTCGGTTTCCGCCACATCCTTTGCGCCGCTCTGCCTGTCGCTATCCTTGCCGGACTTGCTTGAAAAGCCCTTTATATAGTTGTAGAATGCAGTGATATAGTGCCCCAGATACCTTAAGGAATAGAGCTTAAGCACTGCCTTTCTAATATAGGTCAGAGGGTTGAGACAGCTCTTTAATGCGGCATAATTTCCGGCAAGCTCCCTCCCGCTTGCCTCTATCTTATACTTTATCTCCACCTGCGCCTTCTTTAGCTGTTCAAAGGTGGTTATATTTCTGTAATCCATGGTTATAAATCGCTATCTGGAGTTGTCGTCAAAGAGAATTTTAATGAAAAATCTTACAAGACCGTTTAAAAAGAGCCTCTTTCTAAAGAGATATAGAATTCCAAAAAGAATAATAAAGAGTATTCCGACAGCTGTAAACCCAAGAGAGTCGGAGCCAAGGTACTCACCTAAAAGAAAACCGAGTGCAAGGGCAAAGAGAATAAAGGCAATAAGAATGGTAAGGGCAGCGAGAAAAATATAGAGCAGCCTGCTGCAAAAGAGCGCCATTCCCTCGACCCCCTTTAATTTTGTCTCATCAATTTTAAGTGAAATGTATTCCTTTACAGATGAGAGCATATCACCTGTGGCACTCCCGCCTTTTCCATTCTCTTCCATAGCCATGTTTTATTCTACCGACCGACAAATATATGTTTTTTTTGCCACTTCTCCTTACAGAAAATATCGAGATTGCAGGCTCTCTCTCCATTTATGGAATGGTAGGTAGAATAAAATAGCGGCAATATTAATTTTTGCCGGGCATTACATTTACCTTTACCGATTCAGCATGCTTTGGAGTGTTACTTTTCGGGGTGTTCGTAAATGTGAATGTCC
>X5_European_Hare__coassemble_175_pt1 | contig 19380 bp, 21 predicted proteins | sample X5_European_Hare__metabat2_low_PE_003 | metagenome-assembled genome bin X5_European_Hare | reverse complement strand
GGCTGCCATTTGCGGGCTGGCAATGGTGCCGCAGCCATTAAGAAACCCTATGAACACTACTACTTATGGGTTGGGAGAGGCCATTTTGCATGCCAAAAAGAGTGGGGCAAAACAGATTTTTGTTTTAATAGGAGGAAGTGCCACAAATGATTGCGGCGTAGGAATGATGCAGGCCTTGGGCTATGGCTTTACCAACAGGAAGGGGGAGGCGTTGCCGGCCCCTCTTTTTGGAAGGGATCTGGCTGGGATTGGGGAGATTCTCCCTCCCGCCGAACCGTTGATGGGGTTGGAGATTAAGGTTGTCTGCGATGTTATAAACCCCCTTTTGGGGAGCGGCGGAGCCACAATGGTCTATGGCAGACAAAAAGGGGCGGATGAGCAGACTCTTGCCGCTCTGGAGGCTGCAATGGAGTGTTTTGCCGCAATGGCCGGGGGTGATGTGGAGTTTCCCGGTGCGGGGGCGGCCGGAGGTGTGGGGTTTGCCTTTAAACGTTTTCTGGGGGCTTCTCTTATAAAAGGGGAAGAGTTTTTTATTGAACTTACAGCTCTTGAATCCCTTGTGGCCGGAGCCGATTTGGTTGTCGGTGGAGAGGGGAGCATAGATGAACAGAGCTTTTATGGAAAGATAGTGGGCTGGCTATATAATCTTTGCCGCAAATATGACAAACCGCTGCTGCTCTTTTGCGGAGTAGACAAAAGCGGTTTTTCCGCTCCGGATTGCAGGATTTTTCCCCTTAGCGATATAGAAAATGACAGTTCACGCTCAATTTCACTGGCCTACTCTCTGCTGAAAAGAAGGGCCTGCATGGCCTTCTCTTCCGGAACATTACCCGGCATGGTGTAGCTTAACCTGTGGTAAGGGGTAATTCCATATTTCTTTATAGCCTCTCTGTGGGCAGCGGTAGGGTAGGCCATATTCTTCTCCCACCCATATTGAGGGTACTCTGCGGCAATCCTTTTCATATATTCGTCGCGGTGGGTCTTGGCTAAAATCGAGGCAGCCGCGATTGAGGCATACTTCCCATCTCCCTTTACAATGCAGCTGTGGGGAATCTCCTTGTATCTGTAAAATCTGTTTCCATCTATAAGCAGATAGGCGGGTGTTACGCTTAGCTTTGCTATTGCCTGATGCATTGCCTTTATCGAGGCTCTGAGAATATTAAGTTCATCTATCTCTGCAGCATTGAGCGATGCCACCGCCCAGGCAAGAGCCTGCTCCTCTATTATTTTGCGTAACGTCTCACGCCGCTTTGGGGTAAGCTTTTTGGAGTCATCAAGCATAGGGTTTTCAAAACCCTTTGGAAGAATGACAGCGGCGGCAAAAACCGGCCCTGCAAGGGCGCCGCGCCCCGCTTCATCGCATCCGGCCTCTATAAACTCTTCATGCAGGTATGGAAGTAACATCTGTTGCCTCTCTTTTCAAGGGCAAATTTAAGGAAAGCTGTCGGACTCCATATTGTCAGTGTAGAATATTTTTTATAAATTTGAAAGTTCAACAACAAAAAAATTAACATGTAATACTTTTTGACAGATGAAAACGTATAATACGCAAAATGTAAGGAATGTTGTCCTTCTGGGCAGTTCCAAGTCGGGAAAGACCACTTTGGCGGAGACAATGATGTATGAGGGTAAAATTATAGAGAGGAGAGGAAGCATAGAGGCAAAGAATACCATAAGCGATAACACAGAGATAGAGCAGATTTACCAGCGCTCAATCTACTCGACACTTCTCTATACAGAGTTCCTTAATACAAAATTCAATATAATAGATACTCCGGGGTCAGACGATTTTGTGGGGGGCGTATTTTCTGCCTTTTCAGTTGCCGAAACAGGTATAATGTTGGTAAATGCAACACAGGGCGTTGAAGTTGGAACGGAGATTTTTGCCCGTTATGCCGTTGAACATAAAAAACCGCTTATTCTGGGGGTTAACCAGCTTGATCACGAAAAACAGGATTGGCATACAACTATTGATTCACTAAGGCAGGCCTTTGGAAACAAGATTGTTCTTGTGCAGTATCCGGTAAATCCGGGTTCCTCTTTCGATACGTTTATAGATGTCTTAAAGATGAAGATGTACCACTTTACAGATGAGAATGGTACAAGAGAGGAACATCCCATTCCGGATGATCAGCTGGAGGAGGCAAAGGCACTGCAGCAGCAGCTTGTAGAGATGGCCGCAGAGAATGACGAGGCTCTTATGGAGACCTTCTTTGAGAAGGGAGAGCTTACGGAGGATGAGATAAGGGCAGGTATGAAAATAGGAATGCAGAAGGGAGACATTATGCCTGTATTCTGTCTCTCCGCAAAGAAAGATATAGGTGTAAAGAGAATAATGGAGTTTACAATAAATGCAACCTCATCTCCTGACCATATAGAAAACGAACTTATAGACTCTTCAAGTGTAAAGGTGGATTCCAATGGGCCGACAGCCATTTTCATCTATAAAACAGCCCAGGAGCAGCATATAGGAGAAGTCTCATACTTTAAGGTCATGTCCGGGAAACTTACAGAGGGAATGGATCTGGTAAATCCCCAGACAGGTGCCAAGGAGAGAATAGCTACAATCTATGCGGCGGCAGGCAAAAAAAGAGAGAAGATTTCTGAGGTAATGGCCGGTGATATTGCCTGTACGGTAAAGCTTAAGAGTGTAAAGACAGGGCAGACCCTTTGCGAGCCTAGCTGCGACTATGTCTTTAAGCCTACCCGGTTCCCCGCACCTAAGTTCCGTACCGCAATCAAGGCAAAGGAGGAGAGGGACGACGAGAAGTTGGGCGAAATCCTCAACAAGGCGGCCGCAGAAGATCCTACAATTATAGTGGAATACTCTAAAGAACTTAAACAGACCATTTTAAGCGGGCAAGGAGAACACCAGATAAATATTCTCAAATGGATTATCAATAATGAGAACAAGATGGAGGTAGAGCTCTTTGCTCCAAAGATTCCATACCGCGAAACAATTACCAGGGCGGCAAGGGCAGATTACCGCCATAAAAAGCAATCGGGTGGTGCCGGACAGTTCGGGGAGGTGCACCTTATCATTGAACCATACGTAGAGGGTGCGCCCCAGAACAATAAATTCAAGGTAGACGGCAATGAATATACCCTTAACATAAAGGGCAAGGAGGAGTATGACCTTGAATGGGGCGGAAAACTGGAATATTACAACTGTATTGTGGGCGGGTCGATCGATGCCCGCTTTATGCCTGCAATATTAAAGGGTATTATGGAGAAGATGACAGAGGGCCCTCTTACCGGATCTTATGCCCGCGATATAAGGGTATATGTATATGACGGCAAAATGCACCCGGTAGATTCCAACGAGCTTGCATTTAAGCTTGCTGCAAGAAATGCATTTAAGGAGGCCTTTAAAAAGGCGGCGCCAAAGATTATGGAGCCTATCTATAATATAGAGATTCTTGTCCCAAGCGACTGTATGGGAGATGTTATGAGCGATTTGCAGAACAGAAGGGCCATGATTGAGGGAATGAGCAGCGAGAAGGGGTTCGAGGTGCTGAAGGCAAGGGTTCCTCTTGCAGAGCTTTATAAATACTCTACTACCCTAAGCTCTCTCACTTCAGGAAGGGCAACCTTTACAATGAAGTTTGCAGATTACCAGCAGGTGCCCGCCGAGGTTCAGGAGAAGCTGCTTAAGGCTTACGAAGCTCAGGAGAAGGAGGAGTAACTTCGGAAGTAACCAAATGGCTATGATAGAGTGTTCGGGGTTAAACAAATATTATGGAAATATCCATGTTCTTAAAGATATAGACCTAAGGGTAAAGAAGGGCGAGGTGGTAACCATTGTGGGTGCAAGCGGTGCCGGAAAATCTACCCTTCTGCAGATTCTTGGAACATTGCTTTTACCCGACAGTGGTATTTTAAAAATAGACGGAACAGAGCCTCTCTCACTTGACGAGAAGGGGCTCTCTGCCTTTAGAAACAGCCGTATAGGCTTTGTATTCCAGTTTCACCACCTGTTGCCGGAGTTTACTGCACTGGAGAATGTTATGATGCCGGCATTAATTGCTCTCTCGCAAAAGCAGAGCCGCATTTCGCTTCCTCAGGTGAGAGAGAGGGCAACGGAGCTTCTTGCCTCTGTGGGGCTGGGTGAGAGATTCTCTCACAGGCCTGCCCAGTTAAGCGGTGGCGAGCAACAGAGGGTGGCAATAGCAAGAGCCCTTATAAATGAGCCTGCCGTACTTTTTGCAGATGAACCTTCAGGAAACCTCGACAGCAAGACAAAAGAGGAGCTGCACACCCTCTTTTTTGATTTAAGACAGAAATTGGGGCAGACAATTGTTATAGTAACCCACGACAGGGAGCTGGCAAAGCGAAGCGACCGTACATTGGAGATGTGCGATGGCAGATTTCAGATTTAAAAAGTTTTGGATAAGGCAGGAGAATTGCGCCATGAAGGTAAATACAGATGGCGTACTGCTTGCCGCATGGATGAGGATAGAGCCCACTGATATCTCTATGCTTGAGCTTGGTACGGGGTGCGGGGTTATGGCAATAATGGCTGCCCAGCGCCTTTTGGCTCTACAGCCGTCTCCTTTGTCTGCATGGGTGGAAAGGGTTGTAGATGCGGTAGAGATAGACCCCCTTGCCTCTATGGATGCAGAGTATAACTTTAGAAGGGTTAAGGAGAAATTTGGCGGAGGAGTAAAACTCAATATAATAAATCTTCCGGCAAATGAATATGCCCTTAGGTGCAACAGAAGTTATGATATGCTCTTTACCAACCCCCCTTACTTTTCAAACTCCCTTGAAAACAGAGATCCCAATAGAACAGTAGCCCGCCATAACAGTTCGCTGTCGCAATCGGATATAATAAGAATTTCACTGAAACTACTTTCCGAGCGGGGGCGGCTGGCTCTGATTCTCCCATGTGAAGAGGGAAGGGAGTTTATAGAAAAGATAGAGTTCCTCCAAAGAGCGGCAAGAGAGGGGGAGATTTTTCTGGCTCAAAGCAGGGAGTGCTATATAAGAACAACCCCCAGCAAAGAGCCTAAGCGGCTCTTGCTGGAGTTTGTCTCTTTGTCTGACCGCTCCCTGCTGCCTGCATTAGAGCGTGATTCAATTATAATTCACAATGAAAGGGGCGAATATTCAGAAGAGTATATCTCCCTTACCGGAGATTTCTACCTCAATTTCTAGGTTCTCCGCCCTTACCCCTCTTATACCTGTTTAAAAGAGATTTTTTAAACTTCTCCTCCGTATTGAAAATCTTAAGGGCCTTTTCTGTGGGAAGAATCTCTTTAAACTTTACATAATACTCTCTCATAAGGTCGTTCTCCTTTGTGAAGTTAGATAAAAACTGCTCGGATAGCCTCTCTATCTCCTCTTTCCCCTTAGGCTCAGGAGAGTTTACCTTTTCCATGATATGCATATACTCTTTGCGGCTCTTGACTCTCTTCTCCCAAAACTCATTATAGAGCGGCCAGAAGAGCTCTGCCTCCCGAGGAGTCAGATTCAGGGCATTCGAAAAAAATGCCACTTTCATGGCAAGAAACTGCTCCCTTGCCTCTGCAGCGGCATTGGCAGCTTTCTCCCCCTTTTGGGGTGGAGGCGGAAGTTCTGCCGCTATAGCCGTGCCATTTATTATGGTTGCAAGGGCCAGCCCCAATGTAACAAGGGCGATTTTAAAACCGTTCATCTCTATTCGTAGGTTAAAAGTGTTACTAATGTGGTTTCAGAGAGGAGATAATTGTCTATCAACTCCTCCTCAAGGGTATTATCGGTTGTGGTGCCGAAGTCGCTATCCATTTCGGCCGTTACGTTGCTCCCTTGTGGGGTTGTACGGTTGCCCATCCCCTTTGTTGCAGTAAGCACTCCGTAACCTATTCCCACTATAATTGCAAAGGAGGCAACAAGGGCAAATGCAGGTTTAAGCTTTGTAATGAAAGAGTTGTCTTTCGCCTCTTCTTCTTCCCTTATTTTTTTTACAAGCTTCTCTTCCAATGTAGAAAAGTAGCCATCGGGAACTCTGTATGGGAATTCCTTTTTTAAAACCTCTTCTAACTCTTTTCTGCGTTTCATAACATTCTTTTACAGTTAGACTTCTTTATTTCAAAAAGGATTAATCACAATGTCTTATGCTAAAAACAAATCTATAAGGCCGGCAATTATGTGAAAAACAAATTTAGATATAATTTTCGATTTATATACCGGTGCAACAAGAGGAGTCATTCCATGATTTCTCCCGAGGAACAAGTACATAAGTTATTAGACTAGAGGTGGTGAATCATAAGCTCCACTCCGTACCCTCTTTTGTGTCTTTTACAGAGATGCCTAATTCGTTGAGCTTGTCTCTTATGTAGTCTGACCTGGTCCAATCCTTCTCTGTCTTGGCCTTTGCCCGCTCTTTCATGATTATCTCCATAAGCCCCTCTATTACCCTCTTTTCTCCGGCAGAATTCGAATAGTTTTCATCTGCGATCCCCAAAATCTCGGTGAGAACGGTGGTAAACAGCTCTGTCAAAATCTCTCTATCCCCTTCAGAGATTTTTCTCTTTCCCTCCTTTACACTGTTTATGATTTTTACAGCTTCAAAAAGGCAGGAGAGTGCAATAGGGGTGTTAAGGTCATCGCAGAGAGCGGTGTACAGGTTCTCTCTAATCTCTGAAATCTCCTTCTCCGCTTCTGCCTCTTCTGTCTTAAGGGATTTTAAGTCTGCGGCAGCCTGCAACATTCTCTTCATTCCCTTTTCGGCCGCCTGCAAAGCCTCATTGCTGAAATCGAGAGTGCTTCTGTAGTGGGCCTGCAGTATAAAGAACCTTATTGTCATGGGAGAGTAGGGCTGCTCCAGCAATTTGTGGGTGCCATTGAAAAGTTCATCGAGCGTAATGAAGTTTCCAAGAGATTTGCCCATTTTCTGCCCGTTAATGGTAATCATATTGTTATGCATCCAGTAACGGACTCCTCCCTTGCCGCGGGATGCAGTATTTTGTGCAAGTTCACACTCATGGTGGGGGAACAGAAGATCCATACCGCCTCCGTGGATATCGAACTCCTCTCCAAGGTACTTCCCGCTCATTGCAGAACACTCCAGATGCCATCCTGGAAAGCCATCGCTCCAAGGTGAGGGCCATCTCATGATGTGCTCTTTTGAGGCCTTTTTCCAGAGGGCAAAATCAAATGGAGAGTGTTTGTCTTCCTGCCCCTCCAACAGTCTGGTATTTGAGAGGGTATCATCAAGGTTCCTGCCCGAGAGCCGGCCGTAATGGTATTTCTTGTTGTAAGCCTCCACATCGAAGTAGACCGAGCCGTTGCTGATATATGCAAAACCTGCCTCCAGAATCTTCTTGACTATTGCAATCTGCTCTATAATATGGCCGCTCGCCCTTGGCTCTATGCTTGGAGGGCAGGTGTTGAGCCTGCGCATTGCTTCATGGAAATTTATTGTATAGGTCTGGGCAATCTCCATAGGCTCCAGCTCCTCCAGTCTGGCTTTCTTTTCAATCTTGTCTTCCCCGCTGTCTGAATCATGTTCGAGATGACCCACATCTGTAATATTTCTTACATAACGCACATTGTAGCCCAAATGTCTGAAAAGACGGACCAGTACGTCGAATGTTATTGCAGGGCGTGCATGGCCTAAGTGGGCATTGCCATATACTGTGGGGCCGCACACATACAAACCCACCTTGGATGGGATTATAGGCTGGAATAACTCCTTTTTGCGTGACAGTGTATTGTAAATAAATATCTCTCTGCTCATTGCGGACAAAATTTCCGCAAATTTAGTCAATTATCGGGAATCTCGCTAAGTGGCACCACAATTTTAATGGCCATAATCTCCGTTACACTCTTCTCCTCTCCTGCCGGATTGGTATATTTACCGTAACGGATTTTCCCTGTCACCTCTACAAACATTCCTTTTTTAATGGTGTTGAAATCGGGCATATATTTGCTTGACCATGCTACAATATTGTGCCAGACAGTCTCCTCTTTCCATTCTCCCTCTTTTGTCTTGTAATTTTCATGGGTGGCCAAGGAGAAACGGACCAGAGTGGCTCCTCCCTCCAACTTTACGATTTTGGGCTCCTGCCCTACATTTCCTTTCAGTTCTACTTTGTTCAATGACTTTTCCATACTCCTTTAATTTTTTATCCACCACAAATTAAAGAGAAGGGTTTTATACCAGTCGTTATTTATACGTTTATAATCGTTTAATTACGGTTAATGTTTACACGATACTCATGCGGCAGTCATTTTAAAATCCTTATTTCAATATTCCTGAATTGACTCCCGATTTTCCTGCCAGAGCTGAAGGTATAAGTTACTGACAATAGGGTTTTGCTTCTCCAGTTCCAACATGCAAAATTGGCAAACGGCAGTTATTGGTTCCATGATGAATTCGACCATCCGTCGGGATTACCTTGCGGAGAATAATACAACCTTGACACTGTCGGGTGTCTGTACCATAGATGTTGTGGTGAGAAGGATGCCATGACTACTGGAGCAGGTCGGGAATTATTACAACCTTCATCCCTTTGTGAATATATTTACAGAGATCAAGTATCTCATTGTTTCTCATTCTTATACAGCCGTGAGAGGTTCTGCCGGGAATAGAAGGGAGGAGTTCCGGCAGTGTCCCGTGAATCCCTATGCTGTTGTTTCCCGGTACGGTAAGCCTTATAAATCGGGGACCGTATGCCCCTTTTATCAGCCCCCGGCCATCTTTAAAGTCATAGTGATAATCGTGTGAGGCTTCAATGCTCTTTATTGTAAAGATTCCCTCGGGTGTCCTGCAATCTCCCATGCTCTGTTTATCTCCGTAATGTACTCCCACAGCCACATCATACTCCGCAATTACATAGGCCTCCTTGTCAAAGACCCGCAGTTTCTGCTCTGCCTTGTTTATGACAATGAAATTTCTGCCAATCTGAGACTCATATCTCTGTTGTGACTTGGCCGCCGGGGTTATGGTGAGCAGAAGAACAATTAAGGTGACGACAGCCTTTATATTGGAAATAATTTGCATCTTTTTTTGAACTTGTGGCGGATTGGCATACGGTTGCAAAGATAAGAAACTGTGAAGGATTTTTTATATTGCATATTTTATATTTCATGCATTGATCCTCTATGTCATCATTGTTTATAATGTGGCTAAATTTGAAGAGATGGAATATAACCGTTGTGTCTATGGAGAGTGAGAGAGTATGTCCGGTATGCGGTGAGAGGATTGTGGGAAGGAGCGACAAGAAATTTTGCAGCGATGAATGCAGAGTCTATCACCATAATCATGTAAAAAGAGAAAAAATCAGGGCTATGACAGGTAACAGATATTTTAATCTGTTAAGTTCCAATGTAATAAGGCTGTGTGAATATAAATCTGTCGCCTCACTGAAAATATTGGTCTTTATTTCCATAATCTGCAAAATAATACTAATTTTGGCGCATAAAAACAAGCAGCCATGAAGAGATTAGCCGCCATTCTTTTATCGATGATTTTTGCCGTTGCATTTGTCTCATGTGTTGAACACTCCGGAAAGTATAAGGAGCTTAAAGCTCAGTTAGATTCATTGCAGCGGGAGTATGGGATTCAATCAGATGAATTGGATGAGGTCTTTGCCGTACTTAACGAGGTGGAACAGGGGTTGCAGTCTATCCGCGAGAGCGAGAACATAATTACCGTTCAGGCTCAAAGCAAGGAGGGGCTTAACGTGCCTGCCGGGTCAAAGGAGAGGGTCAAAAGCGATATGCAGGCGATAAGCAAGGCCATAGAGCAGTATAAAGAGCAGATAGAAAAGCTTAAAAGAGATAACAGAATTCAGTCTGCACAATTCCAGAAGCGGCTGTCGGCCATCTCTGCAGAATTGGAAAAAAAGTCTGAGCTTATAGAGAGCCTTACAGCCCGGTTAAATGAGAAGGATGTCCAGCTGGCAGTGAAGACCGAGCAGATTGCCTCTTTGGATATGGTGGTCTCCAACCTGAAGGAGGAGGTTGAGGCATTGAGCAAGAATAGAGATGAACTTAAGGAGAAGGTGGCTTCGCAGGACAGGGAACTCTACTCTGTCTACTATATTGTGGCAACTAAGGCGCAGCTTATAGAGGCGGGGGTTCTTACAAAAGGAGGGCTCTTTAAATCGGCAAAAGTTTCATATCAGTCTGAGCAGAGCTCCTTTGTAAGGATAGATTACAGAGAAATTACCTCAATAAACACAAATGCAGGGAGAGCCAAGGTGCTCTCTGTTCATCCCGGGGATTCCTACTCGCTGGAAAAAATCAACGGAGAGGTCATTCTCACTATCTCCAACCCCGAAAGGTTCTGGGAGCAGACAAAGTATCTGGTCATCCAGACCAATTAACTGTCGGAAAATATAATGTGATGAAAACATGAGAAAATTCTTAATCTTTTTTATAGCCTCCGGGCTTTTGTCAGGTTCGTGTAATACCGGTGATATGTCAAATCCCCTTTTAGAAAAATCGACTTTAAAATATGGAGCTCCCCCCTTTGACAAGATAAGGGCGGAGCATTATCTGCCGGCTTTCAATGCCGCGGTTGCCAAGGGTAAGGCAGAGATTGATTCTATTGTGAACAATCCAGAAAAACCCGATTTCGAAAATACAATTCTGGCTTTGGAGTATGCAGGAAGCGATCTTTCCAGAATTTCAAATATCTTCTTCAACCTCAATCAGGCCAATACCGATGAGCAGATGCAGGCAATTGCAGAGGAGATTTCTCCTGTAATGACAGAGTTCAGCATGTCTATGTTGCTTAATGATAAGCTTTTCCAGAGGGTAAAGGCGGTATATGAGCAAATAGACAGCCTTGGCCTCTCTCCTGAAGAGAGAAGGCTTACAGAGGTTACATATAGAAATTATGCCAGAAACGGGGCAAATGTTCCTGCCGACAAAAAGGAGGAGTTTTCAAAGATTCAGGAGGAGCTTGGCCTGCTTGGCCTTAAGTTCAGCAAAAACGTCCTCGATGCCACAAATGACTATACACTTAATATTACAGATTCGGCACAGCTTGAGGGTCTGCCTGATTATGTTGTGGCGGCAGGTGCAGCCGAGGCGAAGAGCCGTGGTATGGAGGGGTGGGTCTATACTCTGCAATATCCAAGTATGGAGCCTTTTATGAAATTTTCTGCAGACAGAGAGCTTAGGGAGAGGATGTGGAGAGCCTCAAATTCAAAATGTGTTGAAGGCGAATTCAGCAATGAGGAGGTGGTAAAACGCATTGTGGAGCTTAGAATAAGGGAGGCGGAACTTTTAGGATATGAAAGATATTCCGATTATGTGCTTGAGGAGAGGATGGCAAAAAATACGGAGACAGTCGAGAATTTCCTTACAGACCTTCTTGTGAAATCACTTCCTTTTGCAAGAAAGGATGTGGCGCATATTCAGAAATTTGCAAATGACAACGGGCTTGAGGGCCGGCTTATGCCATGGGACTTTGCCTATTATGCCAACAAATACAAGGATGAGAAGTATCAGTTGAATGACGCCATGCTTAAACCGTACTTTAAGCTGGAGAATGTGCAGCAGGCTGTCTTTGCATTGGCAGATTCGCTTTATGGACTTAAGTTTACGGAAACAGAGGAGATTCCGGGTTACCACCCGGATGTCAGGGTGTATGATGTGACGGATACTTCAGGGCGTCATATGGCTCTCTTCTATTCAGACTTTTTCCCGCGCGACGGAAAGCGGTCCGGTGCCTGGATGACCACCTTCAGAGGCCAGGGCTGTAATAAAGAGGGGGTAGAAGAGAGACCATTCGTCTCAATAGTCTGCAACTTTACAAAACCTACGGAGAGCGAGCCTTCGCTACTCACCTTTTATGAAGTTACAACACTGCTTCACGAATTTGGCCATGCACTTCACGGAATACTTTCAGAGGTAAAATATCCTTCGCTTGCAAGCCCTGACGTGGCTTGGGATTTTGTAGAGCTGCCGTCTCAGATAATGGAGAACTGGGCGACCGAGAGGGAGTATCTGGCCTCTTGGGCAAAACATTATCAGACAGGTGAGGTCATGCCTGATGAGTTGATAGAAAAGGTAATAGAGTCTAAAAATTTCAATAGCGGCTATGCACAGGTAAGGCAGCTTGCATTCGGCATTTGCGACATGGCGTGGCATACTCTCCGCAAGGTGCCTTCTGAGAGTGTGGAACAGTTTGAAAAAAAGGCCGTTAAAGAGAGCCTGGTCATGCCACAAGTAGAGGGAACAGCCTTCTCTCCATCATTCTCTCACATCTTTGCCGGCGGTTATGCTGCAGGTTACTACTCATATAAGTGGGCAGAGGTTCTTGAGGCAGATGCCTTCCAGCTATTTGAGGAGAAGGGAATCTTTAATAAGGAGGTTGCCGGCAGCTTCAGGGAGAATATTCTCTCAAAGGGAAATACTGAAGATGCAGATAAGCTCTATAGAGCCTTTAGAGGCCGGGACCCTAAACCAGAGGCTCTTATGGAGAAATTGGGAATGGTAAACAACAGCAATGAAGAATAGCCTATGTCCGGATTTTTCGGGTGTGTTTCCCGCAACGAGTGTGTAAACGATGTCTTTTACGGCACAGACTACCATTCACATCTTGGTACAAAAAGAGCCGGTATGGCCTTTTATACAGAGGGAAAATTTGTAAGATCTATCCACTCGCTGGAAAACGGCTACTTTAGAAACAAGTTCGAGGATGAACTCCCTCGTTTCGGCCTCTCAAATATGGGAGTGGGGGTTATCTCCGATTCCGAATCGCAGCCTATTACAATAACCTCACATTTGGGGCGGTATGCCGTGGTAACGGTGGCCAGAATAGATAATATGGAGGAGCTGACGGCCGAACTTCTGAAAAAGAGATACCACTTTGCAGAACTTTCAGACTCTACCATAAATGCCACGGAACTTGTTGCCATACTTATAGGAATGTGCGGCAGCATTAAGAAGGGGATAGAGCTTGTACAGAGAAAGGTAAGGGGGTCATGCTCTCTGCTTGTGCTCACAGACCATGCGATATATGCGGCAAGAGACAGGTTTGGAAGGACCCCTATCTCAATAGGAAAGAACGATAAGGGGTATGTATGTGCCAGCGAGAGTTCAAGCTTTGCCAACCTCGGATATGATTTTGTAAGGGATTTGGGGCCTGGAGAGATTGTGCAGCTGAGTGCAGACGGAGTAAGGGTTGTGGCTCCTGCCGGCAAAAGAAAACAGGTATGCTCTTTTCTCTGGGTCTACTACGGTTATCCCTCTGCCCAATATGAGGGTATAAACGTGGAGGATTGTCGCTACAGATGCGGCGCCGCCATGGCCCGTACCGACAATGACATTAATCCCGACTTCGCGGCAGGCATTCCCGATTCGGGGGTCGGCCACGCCATTGGATATGCAAACGAGAAGGGAATCCCATATAAACGCCCTTTTGTAAAGTATACCCCGACATGGCCCAGAAGCTTTATGCCGCAAAACCAGAAGATGAGAGATCTTGTGGCCAAAATGAAGCTTCTGCCAAACGAAAAGTTTACAAGAGGGCAGAGGATACTCTTTATGGATGACAGTATAGTGAGGGGCACTCAGTTGAAAGACAATGTCGTGAAGTTGCTCGAAGCGGGTGTAAAGGAGGTTCACATGAGAATTTCCTGTCCGCCGCTTATATTTCCCTGCAGGTTCTTAAACTTTTCCACGTCGCGCAGTACATACGATCTGTATGCCCGCAGGGTAATCAGAGATATGGAGGGGAGAGATAATATTCCCGACTCTTCATACGAAGAGTATGCAGACCCGGACAATTCAAAGCATAAGGAGATGGTGGAGATAATGTGCCGCCATTTACAGCTGACCTCATTGAAGTTTTTAAGGTTGGATGATCTGGTAAAGGCAATAGGGCTTCCAAAGTGTGATTTGTGTACCCATTGTTGGGATAATAGCAGTTATATGGAGTGAAATTGATGTTGTTTTTGGAAAATAAGGAATTAGTATTATCTTTGCAACCCCGCAAAATATGCCGGGAACCGTAACCAACTAATAATGTTGGCAATGCGGTTATGTTCAATTTAAACTAATTAAAACCAATGCCTGGATTAATTGGAAAAAAAATCGGAATGACTTCCGTTTTCGGTGCAGACGGTAAAAACGTGCCTTGTACCGTTATCGAAGCTGGTCCGTGTGTCGTTACGCAAATCCGTACAGAAGAGAAAGATGGTTATGCCGCTGTACAGCTTGCCTATGATGAGAAAAAAGAGAAACACACCAGCGCCCCTATGTTGGGTCATTTTAAAAAGGCAAATACCACTCCTAAACGCAAATTGGTTGAATTTTCAAATGATTTCAACAAAGAGTTGCAGTTAGGCGATCAGGTAACCGTTTCCGACATCTTCGAAGATGGAGAGGAGACTTGGGTAGATGTAACAGGCATCTCTAAGGGAAAAGGCTTCCAGGGTGTTGTCAAACGTCACGGTTTCGGCGGTGTCGGCGGGCAGACCCATGGTCAGCACAACAGATTGCGTGCTCCCGGATCTTTGGGTGCATCATCCTGGCCTTCAAGAGTGTTCAGGGGTAAAAGATTGGCAGGCCGCATGGGTGGCGACAGGGTGAAAATTCTGAACCTTAAAGTTATCAAGGTTATTCCTGAGAATAATCTCATTTTGGTTAAGGGTTCTATCCCCGGCGCGAAAGGTTCTTATGTAATTGTGGAGGAATAAACGTCTATGGAACTATCAGTATTGAAGATTGACGGAACAGAGTCAGGGAAAAAGGTGACTCTGAACGAGGCGGTATTCGGAATAGAACCGAATGATCATGCCATCTACTTGGACATAAAGCAGTATCTTGCAAATCAACGTCAGGGAACACATAAGACAAAAGACCGTTCTGAAGTCGCTTATAGTACAAAAAAGGTTATCAGGCAAAAAGGCTCCGGCGGTGCACGTCACGGAAGCATCAAGTCCAATATTTATGTGGGTGGCGGAAGAGCTTTCGGACCGGATCCGAGAGATTACAGCTTTAAGCTCAACAAAAAGCTCAAAAGATTGGCGCGTTACTCTGCCCTTTCATATAAGGCACAGGACAATGCCATTACAGTGGTTGAGCCGTTTGAAATGGAGGCTCCAAAAACCAAAGAGTTCATCTCAATCCTTAATAATATCAAGGCGAACGAGAGAAGGGTTCTCTTTGTGCTTCCTGCCCAATCAAAAAATATATATTTGTCATCACGCAACCTGGAGAATGTAAGTGTCGTTACAGTAAATGAGATATGCACTTACAAGATACTGAACGCTACACGTCTTGTGTTTGTAGACGGTGCTCAGGACGCTCTCTATGTAGCAAATTAATAACCGAATGCGATGGAAATTCTGATTAAGCCTATAGTAACAGAAAAGATGACGATTCTGGGCGATAAATTGAATCGTTACGGTTTCATAGTTGACCGCAGTGCAAACAAATTGCAGATTAAGGCTGCGGTAGAGCAGATGTATGGTGTAACGGTTGTAGATGTAAACACTGTTAATTACCACGGAAAGAGAAAAAGCCGCTATACAAAGGCGGGTTTATTGAAAGGCCGTACAAACCACTTCAAAAAGGCGTTTGTCACCTTGGCCGGAGAAGATAAGATTGATTTCTACAGCAACATTTAAACGATGGCAGTACGTAAATTTAAACCGGTAACTCCCGGTCAAAGAAATAAGATAATAAGCGCATTCGATGATATCACCTGTACCGTACCGGAGAAGTCTCTGTTGCGGCCCCTTCGCAAGACCGGTGGCCGTAACAATACCGGCAAGATGACAATGCGCTATATCGGTGGCGGTCACAAAAGAATGTATCGTGTGATAGATTTCCTTAGAAATAAGGATAAATACAAGGCTACCGTAAAGACTATTGAATATGATCCGAACCGCAGTGCAAGAATTGCACTGGTGGTATATGAAGATGGTGAGAAACGTTATATTATAGCTCCTAATGGAATTAAGGTCGGGCAGGTTATAGCTTCAGGGCCGGGAGTGGCTCCTGAGATTGGAAACACCCTTCCGCTTTCGGAAATTCCACTTGGAACCAACGTTCACAATATCGAGTTAAAACCTGGTAAGGGTGCAGCTATGGCACGTAGTGCGGGCTGCTATGCACAACTCGCGGCAAGAGAGGGAAATTACGCTATTCTCAGATTGCCTTCAGGTGAGACAAGAATGGTGTTGGTTACCTGTCGTGCCACAGTAGGTGTAGTTTCCAATCCTGACCACAACCTTGAGTCTCACGGCAAGGCAGGGCGTAAACGTTGGCTGGGCCGCAGACCTCGTAACCGCGGTGTGGTAATGAACCCTGTAGATCACCCTATGGGTGGTGGTGAAGGACGTGCCTCAGGAGGACATCCTCGCTCAAGGAAGGGTATACCTGCAAAGGGATACAAGACAAGACATCCTAAGAAGGCTTCTAACAGGCTTATTATCGAAAGAAGGAAAAAATAGGAATTAACTTTAGATTATTATGAGTCGTTCAATAAAGAAAGGGCCTTACATCGAGGCTGGTTTAGAGAAAAAGATTCTTGCCATGAACGCTTCCGGCAAGAAGGATGTTGTGAGAACCTGGTCGAGAGCCAGTATGATTTCGCCTGATTTTGTGGGTCATACTATAGCTGTTCATAACGGTAATAAGTTTATTCCTGTTTATGTTACTGAAAATATGGTAGGTCACAAGCTTGGCGAGTTTGCACCGACAAGAACCTTTAAGGGTCATTCGGGTAATCGTTAATAATTAAAAATGAGATTACAGAAAATGGGAGCTCGTAAAAGAAATATGGCCAATAGGCTTAAAGAGATAAAGAAACAGACAGCTATAGCAAAGCTGAATGATGTTCCTACCTCTCCTCGTAAAATGCGTCTGGTTGCAGACATTATAAGAGGAGTAGAGGTGAACCGCGCTTTGGATATTCTCAAATATTCAAAGAAAGAGGCATCTAACCGTTTGGAGAAACTTCTCCGTTCTGCCATTGCGAACTGGGAGGCAAAGAATGCGGCCGACAGAAAAGAGTTGGAGAATGGAAACGTGCTGGTGCAATCCATTATGGTTGGACAGGGGCGCACCCTTAAGAGAATCAGAACCGCTCCACAGGGCAGGGCTGCAAGAATACGCAAACGTTCTAACCATGTTACAATTGTATTGGGCAAAAAAGCCGTTAAATCAGAGGAGGAGGCTAAATAATTATGGGACAGAAAACAAATCCGATAAGCAACAGACTCGGAATTATCCGTGGATGGGACTCTAACTGGTATGGCGGCAAGAACTATGCTGCAAAGATATTGGAGGATGCCAAAATCCGTGAGTATCTTGATGCGCGCCTTGCAAAGGCCAACTTGTCTAAGATTGTCATAGAGAGAACACTTAAACTCATTACCGTAACGATTCATACCGCCCGTCCGGGTGTTATCATTGGAAAGGGAGGTTCAGAAGTAGACAAGCTTAAGGGCGAGTTGAAGAATATCTCAAACAAGGAGGTTCAGATAAATATATTTGAGGTAAAACGTCCTGAACTGGATGCCAATATAATAGCCGATAATATAGCAAGACAGGTTGAGGGGCGTGTCTCTTACCGTAGAGCTATAAAGATGGCTATTGCCACAACCATGAGAATGGGTGCGGAGGGTATAAAGGTTCTCATAAGCGGTCGTCTTGGCGGTGCTGAGATGGCCCGTTCAGAACTCTACAAAGAGGGGCGTACTCCGCTTCACACTTTCCGTGCAGATATAGACTATGCTTTGGCAGAGGCCCACACAAAGGTGGGTGTGCTTGGCATTAAGGTATGGGTCTGCAACGGTGAGGTTTATGGTAAGAGAGACCTTACTCCTAATGCCGGTGTAAGCACCAACGCTTCTGTACAGAGCGGTCAGAGAGGCAATGACCGCAGAGGTGGCAGAGGTCGTGGCGACAGACGCAAAGGCGGTGCCAAACGTCCCGTAGACAAGGAGCAGGAGTAAACTGCAATATAAAAATATTATAAAGAGGACCGGTTGGATAATTCAATCGGTCTTTTTTTTCGCTTTTCTAAAGCAGCTCCATATATCAGAAAAAGCTATATTTGTAAACCAAAATCAACTTATATATGAAAAAAATAGTTTTATCCTTAATCGCAATCTTTTTTACTCTTGCCTCTTTTGCCATTGAACGCAAGGCTCCTCAAGAGGAGGGAATGGACCCCGAACGCCTTTCAAGGGTAGATGACATAATTAACGCCTCTATCGCAAATAGGGAGATACCGGGTGCCGTACTGGCTGTTGTAAGAAACGGCTCTCTTGTCTATCTTAAGGCTTATGGAAACAAGAGTGTAGACCCTGTAGAGCCTATGACGGAGAATACGGTTTTCGATATGGCCTCCTGCAGCAAGGTGGTGGGTACTACCATATCAATGATGCAGTTGCTGGAGAGGGGGTATTACCGTCTGACAGACAGAGTAGACATGTATATACCGGGCTTTAAGCCATATATAGACCCAAAAACAGGGGAGAAGGTAAATATAAGGATAGTGGATTTGCTTACCCACTCTTCGGGCCTTCCTGCCTATGTCTCTCCGGATGTTGTAATCAAGGCTTGCGGTAAAGATGATCCCGACTCTCTGATGAGCTATATATGCAGAATGAAGAGAGTGTTCAGGCCGGGAACAGATTTCCTTTACAGCTGTCTTAACTTTATTACCCTCCAGAATATCCTTCAGAAAATCACAGGCGAAAAGCTTTGCGATTATGCCCAGAAAAATGTCTTTGACGTTTTGGGAATGACCCATACCACATATAATCCAAAATTAAATGACAAAAAGGAGATTATGAAGCTTGTTGCCCCTACAGAGAAACAGGCCGATGGCAAATATCTGCTTGGCGAGGTCCATGACCCTCTTGCAAGAGTTATGAATCATGGGAATTCGGGAAATGCAGGTGTATTCTCAAATGCAGAGGATTTGGCGATTCTGGCGGCTGCCCTTATGAACGGAGGTGAGATAGATGGCAGGAGAATCCTCGGAAAACTTACTGTAGAGACTATGATAAGGGTTCCTCAGGAGGTTAGGCAGTTGGGGCGCTCCCTTGGCTGGGACAACTATTCACCTTATGCTTCAAATAATGGAAACATCTTCCATCCTACAAAGACTTATGGCCATACGGGCTATACGGGAACCTCATTTGTAGTGGATCCGGTATCGAAGACCGCAGTCATCCTCCTTGCCCACAGGGTTCATCCCGCAGATAAGGGTAGCGTTGTAAGACTCAGGGCTTTGGTGGCCAACGTGGTTGCCGGTTCAATTGTAGAATAGGGGGTGGATATTTTATAATCCGATAATATACAAACCTTTACTAAATCTGCATATCCTGATTTGGGGATATGCGGATTTTTTTATGTAAAAGTCTCAGGCAGATATTCTAGACAGACAGCCGCAGGTATCTGAAGAGGGGTAAGGTGCGT
>X5_European_Hare__coassemble_173_pt1 | contig 19501 bp, 12 predicted proteins | sample X5_European_Hare__metabat2_low_PE_003 | metagenome-assembled genome bin X5_European_Hare | reverse complement strand
GGTAGAGCACAACACTTTTAATGTTGGGGTCTTGGGTTCGAGCCCCAAGCGGATCACCAAGGAGCGTCTTTCAAGGGCGCTTTTTTCATGAATCCCCCTCTCATTGCCGCAGGAGAGGGGCCGTTTAACTCAAAGCTCCCTTTGTATTTTACAGTTGGTTTTTGTAGAGTTCTGCCATGGCATTATGATACTCTTTTTCTACATCGAGAAAAGAGTGAAGATTTGCATAGACTGAATCCGCCTCTCTGTAATAATCTATTATTGAGATTTCTCCAGCCTCCACAGCCCTTTGCAACATTGCAAGGGTGCTATACATTAGTTCAATATCATAGATGTCCATGACTGAGCGCATTTTCCGGGCATTGTATAGCAGGGTATGGATTCTCTTCTCCGTCTCAATTCTGGAATTTTCCAGTTCCAGACGGGCGGTCGCCTCCCTTGCCCTGGCAATCTTTACTTTTTTCGAATTTGAAAAGAGAGGGAATGATGCCCCTACAAGAAAACCGTTGCTGCCTGTCTCCATATCTGTGTTGCGGCGGTAGCCCACCTCAAGTTTTGGTATCCAGTTCTGCTTTGTCACCCTTACCTGCTGTGCGCCAGCCTTGGCCGCGGCTTCATTCTGCAGCAGCAGCCAGTCAGACTCCATAATCCTCCTTACAAGTTCCTGCTCGTTTTCCTCCACCTCTGTAATGCCATACTCCTTAAAATCAACGGTTACAGGGGCGTTGCCGTTAAGAGAGGCAAGGGTCTGAAGGGTGGCGTTGCGTTCAGCCTCCACCCCGGCCTTCTCCTTCTCTATATTCATGCAATCCATCTTTATCCTGTTTAACTCTATAAGGGTTGCATCTCCCTTTTCAACCCTTTTGTTGTAGAGGGCAAGCAAGGATTGGGCATTGGCCGTACGTTGTTGCAGCAGCTCCTCCACCTTATTAAAATAGACCAGGTTCTGACATGCCACCTTGGCCTGGAGCAGAATCTCACGGCGTGCGGTACGGTATTGCAAATCGAGCACCTTCTGACGGAGTCTGTTGGATTTGTTGCGGGAGGCATAGAGTGTAGGGAAATCGAATCCCTGTTTTACAACCAGTTCAGATGAGGCAACCCCATCTGCATCCCTTCTGAAAAAGGGGCTGTATTCAATTGAAGTGTTCTCAAGCGAATTTTCGGATTTGGCCTCCAGAAGTGTCGCTTCGTTTTCCTCTCTAAGAGCCTGAAGCTGCACATTATTCTCCTCTATGACCTTAAGCATTTCATCTATCTGCTGCGCCCGCATATTGAATGCCAGTGCGGCAATGAGTATTGTCATATAGATTTTCTTCATGATTGTCATTGATTTTCGGTTTTAGCCTTCTTCTTTTTATTTAAAAGTTCATAGACTATAGGAACAATAAAGCCGTTAAGGAATGTTGAGGTGAGCAGACCGCCAAGGATGACCTTGGCCATCGGGCTCTGAATCTCATTTCCCGGAAGGTCTCCTCTGAGTGCCAGAGGAATAAGTGCAAGGGCAGAGGTGAGAGCCGTCATCAATATTGGATTAAGACGGTCCAGCGACCCCTGTATAATGCTTTCGTGAAGCGATTTTCCTTCCTCTCTGTATAGTATATTATATCTGTTGATAAGCAACATTCCGTTACGGGTTGCAATACCAAAGAGGGAGATAAAGCCTATGATTGCAGGAATGCTCACTTCTGCTGTGGTGAAAAGTAGCGCAAATACTCCTCCTATAAGGGCGAGAGGCAGATTAATCAATATCACTCCGCTCTCAACGGCATTTTTAAACTGCATATAGAGCAGAAGGAAGATTATGATAATACTCATTATCGAGGCCGACAGCAGGATGCCTCTTGCACTCTGTTCGCTTTCGAACTGTCCGCCATACTCTATATGATACCCCTCAGGAAGTTCTATTTCGCTCTCTATTATCTGCCGGATATCGCCTACGACGCTGCCAAGATCGCGCCCGACGGTATTGGCGGAGATTACAATCTTACGTTTCACATTTTCGCGGTTAATTGTGTTGGGTCCTGCAGACGAGACAATTTCTGCAACGTCTGAGAGAGGGACTTTTGTGCCGCCGGCACAATCTACCATCAAATCCTTTATACGCTCCATAACGCTGCGGTTCCTTTCGTCTGCCCGTACGACAAGGTTAAAGTTCTTTCTCCCCTCGTATACCTGCGATACGACGGCTCCTGCCATATTTACATTAACGAATGTGTTGAAGTCGGCCATGGAAATTCCATATTTTGCAAGCATGTTCCTCTTGGGAATAATCTTAAGCTCGGGCCTTTCGACCTGCTGCTCCACATTAAGGTCTGCAATTCCATCTACAGAGCTTATAGACTCCTTTATCCTGTTCCCGATAGAGAACATCTTGTTAAGGTCATCTCCAAAGAGTTTTATGGCGATACTTGCCCGGGTGCCGCTCAGCATTGCATCTATACGGTGGCTTATAGGCTGTCCGATTTCAATATTGGCTCCTGTAATGGTGGAGAGCTTTGTACGAACCTCTTCCAACAGCTCTTTGTGAGACCTCTCTTTAAGCTCAAAAGGAACCTCTATTTCCGAAACGTTCACTCCAAGCGCATGCTCATCCAATTCGGCACGGCCGGTCTTGCGGGCCACTGTCTGAATTTCGGGAATAGAGAGCAGCAGCTCCTCTGCATGGCGTCCTATCCTGTCCGACTCCTCAAGTGAAACACCCGGAAGCGAACTTACATTTATTGTAAGGGAGCCCTCGTTAAATGATGGAAGGAAGCTTCTGCCAAGGGTGAAGAAGAGAGACAGTGCAGCAATAAAGAGGGCAACGGAAGAGCCAATCACAATCTTCCTGTGGCACAAAGTCCACTCCAATCCCCTTCTATAAATTTTTTTAAGCCATACCGCGACAAAGGCCTCCCTTGGAATGCCGTCTCCCTTAACCCTATTGCCCAACAGATAGCTGCACAGTACTGGGGTAAGGGTAAGGGCCACCACCGTAGAGGCAAAGAGTGCGACTATAAAGGCGATTCCCAGCGGAACCAGCATTCTTCCCTCCATTCCGCTAAGGAAGAAGAGCGGCATGAAGCTCACTATAATAATCATTGTAGAGTAGAGAATAGGCATACGCACCTCGCGTGAGGCATTGAAGACCGTCTCCAATACCGGCTTCCGCTCCTCCTTTGGAAGTAGCCTGTTCTCCCGCAGATGTTTCCAGACATTCTCCACATCCACTATTGCATCATCCACAAGAGAGCCTATGGCAATGGCCATGCCTCCAAGGCTCATGGTATTTATGCTCAGTCCCAGATAGTGGAGAGCCAGAAGTGAGACCAGAAGCGAGACAGGCAGGGCCATAAGTGAAATTACGGTAGTCCTTACATTGGCAAGAAAGAAGAAGAGCACTATTATTACAAATATGGCACCCTCATATAGCGAACTCTTTACATTATTTATCGAGGCATCTATAAAACGGGACTGGCGGAATATATCGGTAGAGATATTTATATCTTCCGGCAGATTCTTCCGCAAATCTTTCAGTGCCGCCTCCAGCCTCTCTGTCAACTCTATCGTGCCGGTCTCGGGCTGTTTTGTAACTGTAAGAATCACCGCCGGTTTTCCTCTTTCAGAGGCAACTCCCAGCCTGGGCTGCCGCCCTCCTGTCTTTACATCCGCTATATCGCCAAGAGTAATCGGGCAGCCGTTTTCGCTACGTATGACCGCCTTTGCAATCTCCTCCACATTATCTGTAGAGACAACACCTCTTACAATATATTCGTTTCCATACTCATATATTATACCTCCGTTTACGTTCCGGTTCATCTTTTCTGTTACGGAGAGAATCTCGGAGAGGGAGACATTATAATATTTCATCTTTTCAGGGTGGAGCAGAATCTGATACTCCTTTATATCGCCTCCAAGAACCGCCACCTGGGCTACACCGCCGGTGGAGAGAAGTCTTGGACGGATTGTCCAATCTGCAATTGTACGCAGATCCAACATTGAGGTGCTGTCTGAGGTGAGGCTCACGATAAGTACCTCTCCCAGAATGGAGGATTGCGGCCCCAATGTAGGCTTCCCCACATTATCGGGCAGATTATCATCCAATGTCGCAAGTTTTTCGGAAACAATCTGCCTTGCAAGATAGATATCTGTATCCCAGTCAAATTCTACCCATACGACTGAAAAACCTGTTGTAGAGGATGAACGGACTCTGCGTATGTGTGTCGCACCGTTTACTGCGGTCTCAATAGGGAATGTAACCAGCTGCTCCACCTCCTCGGCCGCCATTCCGCCCGCTTCGGTCATTACCACAACCGTTGGAGCGTTAAGGTCGGGAAAGACGTCTATCTCCGTATGGAATGCGGTATATGTGCCGCCCGCAATTAGCAGCACCGAGGCCACAAGTATAAGCAGACGGTTATGAAGTGAAAATCGGATTATCTTCTCTAGCATGGCTTACGATTTTAATGTTGGTGTGTATGTGCGGGGATTGTATTGCCGGCCGAAGCAAGCCTGACATAGATTGCGCCACGGGTCACCACCTGCTCCCCTCCATGCAATCCGCTGAGAATCTCTACTCTTTCACCGTCGCTCTCTCCCAACCTGACCTCATGCTTTTTATAACAGCTCTCATCTGTCTTCAGATAGACAAAATTTACCCCCTGCTCCTCTGTAATGGCATTTACAGGGAGTGAAATCACATTTTCTCTCTTCTCTGTAAGCAGACAGACCTCTGCATATGTGCCGGGGATTACCTCTCCCTTGCCGTCAAACTCAAATGTGACGGGAATATATGGAGAGTTATCTGCCTGATTCCTGCCATATGCTATAAGACGGCCCCCCATCTCCTTTATATTGTAAACCTTATTGCTGTATGAGGTCTTGAAATTTGCCGAACTTATCTTTGATGCAAGAGCGTAATACCTTTCGGGGAGGTCTGCCTTAAGGTAAAGTCTGTTATTTTTTACAAGCGTTGCGATAGGTGAACCTGCCGATATGTAGTCTCCCTCCCTTACAAGGCAACTCTTTACATAACCCTCTGCCGGAGAGAGCAGCTCAACTCCCTTTTCGCCTCGCTGCGGAATAGCCTCGTATGCTATCCTTGCATTTTCATAGAACGCCTTGATTGCGTTGAAATCCTTTTCGGAGACAATCTTCTCCTTTACAAGGACGGAGGCTCTCTCATACTCTTCTTTTGCGCTCTCGTAGGCGACCTTTGCCCTTTCGGCCTGATCGCCCTCCATTATATGGGCTCCTGAAATGGCAAAGAGCGGTGTTCCCTTGGAGAGGTAAAGCCCCTCTGTAACGGGTCTTAAAAAGGAGACGGTTCCGGATACGTTTGCAACAATCTGCATCTCGTCTCCGGGTGCTCCGGTTATAAAGCCTCCCACAGGAATCACTCCGTAAAAATCGCCCGGCAAAACCTGACCTGAGATTACTCCCGCGGCATTTGCCCTCTTGGGACTAATTATAATCTCATCCGGGCTGGCAACGGCGGCATGCTCTGCTTCGTGGTTGTGGATCTCTCCCTTATGGATATGGCCTTCCTCTTCATGGGGATGACGCTCTCCGTTGCCTCCATGGCAAGAGACTATAAACAGCAGACTCACAATCACTGCAACAAATCTGTTACTTTTCATGATATGTAATTCATTTAAATAATTTCCATTTCAGGAGATAAAAGTATGGAGAAAAGGGTGCAACCGTGTTGCATTTGTTTGACTTGAAATTATTATCTTCGCCCTCCGATACCTTTAGTTTCAAGGGTGCGTTTATGGAGATTGGATTAGAGAATACACTTCTTGGCGCAAAGGGGGTAAGACCCACCGCAAACCGCATTCTTGTGGTACGCACAATGCTTTCCGCTTCGTACCCGCTCTCTCTTACAGAGTTGGAGCAGATGATCGGGACTGTAGACAAGTCCAGTATCTTCAGGGTACTCAACCTCTTTGTCGAGCGCCATATTGTGCATGTGATAGAGGATGGGGGAGGAACGCTAAGGTATGAGCTGTGCCGTAGCGAAGAGTGCTCTCTCTCCGATATGCATACCCATTTCTACTGCGAAAGGTGCCACCGTACCTACTGTTTCGAGTCTATCAGGATTCCGGTAATCGCTCTCCCTTTCGGTTTTTCCATGAGATCTGTAAACTATCTTGTAAAGGGAATCTGTCCGAAATGTGCCTCAAGGGAGTGACGATGACCGCTTCAAGAAGAAATTTCAAGGAGGATTTTCTGCTTTTTGTAATGCGGAATGGAATCTCCTATACCGAAAAGGGGAGGGTGGTACTCTTCCCAGAATATGCTTTGGCGGTCGTGCCGGTTTTCCTTGAGGATTTTGAAAATGGAGCGGTCTCCCCGGAGTCTCTGCCTCAGAAGGTGGCGCCGGGAATGGATATTCTCTACCTTTACGAAGACAGGTGGTATAATGGCAGCCATATAAAAGAGCGCATTCTTGCAAGGCTGGGCCGCTTTGACTCTCTCTTTGCCAGAAAATGCAGAGTCCTTACAAACGCCTCCATAAAAAATAATCCCCGTCTTAAAAAAAGGGTGGGGGAGTTCCTTGAGCGGAATCACTCCTATGGCAATGCCAAATGTAAATATCGCTACGCCTTGGAGTATGGAGAAGAGATTGTGGCCGCTGCAACCTTCTCCTCTCCCCGTAAAATCCTCCGTAAGACCCTGGGCGGAGAGAGGGTGTATAATTCGTATGAGTGGATAAGGTACGCCTCCCTGCCGGGGTGTAGGGTTGTCGGGGGGATGGGACGGCTGCTAAAGGCATTTGTAAAGGAGATGCGCTCCACAGGACTCTCCGATATAGAGGTTATGAGCTATTCAGACAATGAATGGTCTGTGGGGGCTGCATACACCGTGCTGGGATTTAAGAAGGTGGCGTTGCGCCCTCCTGTCGAGTATTATGTAGATATGACAGACTATGAGAGACTCTCGGAGAGGAAACTCCTTAAAAAAGAGCCCTCGCTGAAAAAGTTCATTGAAACGGGTATTTCTCCTGTAGGATATTATAAGATAAAAAACAGAGGAAGCACCAAGTTCCTTCTGCAATTGGAGTAGCCGCCGCCCCTCACCCCCACGCCTTAAACTACAGTGTTGTTCTTTGTCCTGTCAAGCTTTACCGTTATAGTCTCGCCCGGTTTTGCCCTGTTTGAGATAATCGCTTCCGCCACTGGATCTTCAATATAGCGGCTAATGGCTCTTTTTAACGGTCTTGCCCCATATTGCCTGTCGTAGCCTGCATCTGCAACGAATTTTTTGGCTGTCGGCGTTATCCTAAGGGTATATCCACTCTCTTTTACCCTTTGATACAGACCCTTAAGTTCAATCTCTATAATCTTCTCCAGATCCTCTTTGGTAAGAGAGTTAAAGAGAATCTGCTCATCAAGCCTGTTAAGCAGCTCAGGGGTAAAGGTCTTGTGGAGGGCCTTGTTTATAATTTCCCTCTCATAATTCTCTCTGCTGCCTCCATTGGAGTAGCCAAGTCCTTTTCCGAAATCCTTGAGCTCCCTGCTTCCTATATTGGAGGTGAGAATTATAATGGTATTTCTAAAGTCGATTCTCCTTCCGTTACTGTCTGTCAGCCTTCCCTCATCTAAAATCTGCAGCAGAATGTTAAAGATGTCGGGATGGGCCTTCTCTATCTCATCCAACAGGACAACGGCATAGGGTCTGCGGCGTACTCTCTCGGAGAGCTGCCCCCCCTCGTCATATCCAACATAGCCCGGAGGGGCACCTATAAGCCTGCTTACGGTATGCTTCTCCATATATTCGCTCATATCTATCCTTATCAGGGCATCCGCAGTGTCAAAAAGGGTTTCGGCCAGCATCTTGGCAAGCCTTGTCTTTCCCACCCCGGTGGGACCCAGGAAGAGGAATGTTCCAATCGGTTTCTCCGGTTCCTTGAGACCCGCTCTGTTACGGAGAATGGCTCTTGTCACTCTCTCTATTGCCCCGTTCTGCCCTATAATCTTCTCCTCTAAAACAGAGCGTAGGTTCAGCATCCTATTGCTTTCGCTTTCGGCAATTCTGTTTACGGGAATTGAGGTGACCATACTTACTGCCTCTGCAATATCCTCCCTCTCTACAATATCGGGGTTCTTCTCCATTCTTATATTCCACAATCTGCGAAGCCGTTCCAGCTCTTGGGCGTGGGACTTCTCCAGGTCTCTGTACATTGCCGCCTTTGGAAAGTCCATATTCTTGACCGCAAGTTTCTTGTTCTCCCTGAACTTCTCTAATGCCTCCTCCTTCTCCTTGATTTTCCCGGGTGTCTTCAGATTTTTCAGGTGAACCCTGCTTCCCGCCTCATCCATTATATCTATGGCCTTGTCGGGCTGGCATCTTTCTGTTATATATCTGTCGCTAAGTGTAATGCAAAGCTGCAGCGCATCATCTGTGTAGAGCACGTTGTGGTGCTTCTGGTAACGCTCCTTTAAATTCTGCAATATCTGAAGTGTCTGTTCATAGTTTGTGGGTTCCACCATAACCTTTTGGAAACGCCTCTCCAGAGCGCCGTCCTTCTCTATGAACTGGCGGTACTCATCTGACGTTGTGGCCCCTATACACTGTATTTCGCCCCTTGCAAGTGCCGGCTTCAGCATATTTGCCGCATCCAATGAGCCCGCAGCCCCTCCGGCTCCCACCAGGGTGTGCATCTCATCTATAAAGAGGATTATCTCCGGGTTTCTTGAGAGTTCATTCAGGACCGCTTTCATCCTCTCCTCAAATTGCCCCCTGTATTTTGTGCCGGCTACCACAGAACCTATGTCAAGAGAGATGATTCTCTTGTTTCTAAGATTTGCTGAGACCTCTTTTGAGGCTATCTTTATTGCCAGCCCCTCTGCAATTGCGGATTTTCCCGCACCTGGCTCGCCTATGAGTACAGGGTTGTTCTTTTTTCTTCTGCCCAAAATCTGTGCAAGCCTCTCAATCTCGCGCTCTCTTCCCACAACAGGGTCAAGCCTCCCCTCTGCTGCCGCCCTTGTAAGGTCATAGCCAAAGTTGTCAAGAACAGGGGAACCGCTCCTTCTTGCACTTCTTGGCGGGATAGGCTGTTCCTGCTGCCGTGCGGCTTCTTCCTCTTCGCCCTGCGGCACCCGCTCCTCATTGAAATCTGCTCCCTCCTCTCCATTTTCATTTGAGAGAATGGCTCTGAACCTTTTGTAATCCACACTGTTCTCCTCCATAAAATCAAGAGTGTGGGACCATGCTCCGCCTCGGAAGATTGCAAGCATCAGATGTTCGGGGCCGGGAGTCTCCGCTCCAAGAGATCTGGCCTCAAGGAACATGACTTTAAGTGCGTTTTCTCCCGCCTTTGTGAGTGCGATCTTGTCTGTCTCCTCCAGCGGAACGCCGTTGCTTTTTTTCAGTTTCTGTTCCAGAGTGTTTTTAAGGGTGAATGTGTTGATTCCAAGAGCATTGAATATTGCAACCGCATTATTCTCCCTCTGGCGTAAAATGGCCAGGACAAGATGGTCTGTGGTGACTGTATAGTTACCCAGCCTTACCGCCTCCTCCCCGGCAAATGTAAGAATATCGTTAAGCTCGTCTGAGAGTTGAAGATGCATGGTTTTCATTTATATGAGGGAGAACTTGTCACCCCCGGAAATCAGGCGCCTAAATTAGCCTAATTTCCGCAATTTTCAAAAATCCTCCCCTATACAGGAAACGGAATAAGGATTGCCCGATTGAATTAACGTGATTATTTTATTGAAAATCGAAAAAAAATCCTACTTTTGTTCCTTATCTCGAATACAAATTAATAGGTTTTTAATGGAATTAGAAAAGACAAAAGGAAGGATACAGAGAATCAATATTGAGGAGCAGATGAAGAGCGCATACATCGATTACTCAATGTCGGTGATTGTATCCAGAGCGCTTCCTGATGTACGCGATGGTTTGAAACCGGTTCAGAGAAGGGTGCTTTTTGGAATGAGCGAACTGGGGCTTACCTCCGGCGGACCGTATAAAAAGTCCGCGCGTATTGTAGGAGAGGTGATGGGAAAATATCATCCTCATGGCGATTCCAGTATATATGAGACAATGGTGCGTATGGCACAGGAGTGGAGTCTGAGATATCTTCTGGTAGACGGACAGGGCAATTTCGGCTCCATAGATGGCTATTCGGCTGCGGCAATGCGTTATACCGAGGCAAGGGTCAGCCCCCTTACAGAGGAGATTCTCCTGGATTTGGACAAGGATACCGTAGATTTTGTGAATAATTTCGACGACACCCTTCAGGAACCCGTGGTTTTGCCTTCGAAGGCCCCGCTGCTGCTGCTTAACGGCGCCTCCGGAATTGCCGTGGGTATGGCAACCAATATGGCTCCACACAATCTCAATGAGATATGCGATGCGGTCGTTGCATATATAAAGAATCCTGAAATAACCGTTACGGAACTGCTCCAATATGTAAAGGGGCCCGATTTTCCTACAGGAGGCATTATCCTTGGAACCCAGGGAATAAGAGAGGCGTATGAAACAGGCCGCGGAAGGATTGTCATAAAGGCCAGGTGCAGTATAGAAGTGAGTCCGAGCGGACGTGAATATATAATTGTTCACGAGATACCTTATATGGTAAACAAGCGTGAACTTATAGAGAAGATAGCGGAACTTGTAGAGAGCAAGAAGATAGAGGGCATCTCCTTTGTAAATGATGAGAGCGACCGTAACGGTATGCGTATAGTGATAAAGTTAAAGATGGGCGCCGTTGCAAATGTGGTTCTGAATATGCTCTACAAATATACACAGCTGCAGTCTGCATTCTCTGTCAACAATATCGCCCTTGTAGATGGCAGACCTCGTCTGCTTAATCTCATACAGCTTATAAAATATTTTGTAAGACACCGCCACGATGTAATCGTGCGCAGGGCTCAGTTCGAACTCAAAAAGGCCGAGTCCCGCGCCCATATACTGGAGGGTCTTTTAAAGGCTCTCGACTTTATAGATGAGGTAATTGCAATAATCAGAGGCTCCGAGACCGTTGAGGAGGCGAAAAATACTCTTGTGGCAAGGTTCGCTCTTACTGATATACAGGCGGCCGCCATTGTCGAGATGCGTCTGAGGCAGCTCTCAGGGCTTGAGAGAGCGAAACTCAAGAGCGAATATGAAGAGCTCATGGCAAGAATCGGCAGATTGAAGGAGATTCTGGGCAGCTATGATTTGCAGATGGAGATTCTCTGCGATGAGATGGAGTCTCTGAAGAAGAAATTCGGAGATGCAAGAAGAACGGAGATAGAGCCGTCTGCGGATGAGTTCAGCCCTGAGGACTTCTATCCGAATGAAGATGTTGTCATAACCATCTCCCATTTGGGGTATATAAAGAGAACCCAGCTGCGGGAATACAGATTGCAGAACAGAGGTGGAGTGGGGGCAAAAGGCTCTACCACAAGAGATGAGGATTTCATTGAGCATATCTATGTCGCCAATACCCATAGCACAATGCTCTTCTTTACAAGGAACGGAAAGTGTTACTGGCTTAAGGTATATGAGATTCCCGAGGGTGCTAAGGCTTCAAAGGGGCGCGCAATACAGAATGTGATAAATATAGAGCCTGATGACAAGATCTGTGCCTACCTTAAGGTAGACAATCTTAAGGATGAGAAGTATATAAACAATAATTATATAGTGCTGGGCACAAAGTGCGGAGTTGTAAAGAAGACCACGCTTGAGGCCTACTCCCGTCCGCGTGCCAATGGTGTGAATGCCATTACAATCAAGGAGGGGGATGAGCTGCTGGATGCCACCCTTACAGATGGCAACAGCCAGATTCTGATTGCCGGCAAAAATGGTAAATGTGTAAGGTTCAATGAGTCTGATTGCCGTCCTATAGGCAGGACCGCCGCAGGAGTAAGAGGTATGACTCTCGATGGGGATGATGAGGTCATTGGTATGATTTCCGTTGGGATGAACGATGAGAAGGCGGCTGAACATACTCTTCTTGTTGTGAGCGAAAACGGTTATGGCAAGAAATCTCCTCTGGAGGATTACCGTATCACAAGCAGGGGCAGTAAGGGCGTGAAGACGATCAATATTACCGAGAAGACGGGCAAACTGGTGGCTCTTAAGTATATTGGAGACGAGAATGATTTAATGATAATAAACAGGTCGGGAATAACGATCCGCGTTGCGGCATCTGATATAAGGGTAGCGGGAAGGGCTACGCAGGGAGTCAGACTCATAAATATAAGGGAGGGCGATGGAATTGCGGCAGTCTGCGTTGTAAACAAAAGCGAAGAGAAACTCCCGGAGAGAGAAGATGAGTGGTTGAAAATTTAATATAACCTTAATGATACTATTTATGAAAAAAGTTTTACTTACATTGGCAATGTCGCTCTTCCTGCTTGCAGGTTATGCCCAGAGCAATGAGGCAGCACTTAAAGCGTTGGAAAAGGCAAAAAATGAAACGCTCAACCCTAAAAAGGCCACTCAGAGCGCCTCGTGGGTTAAATTGGCGAATGCCTTCAAAGCATGTTATGATGTACCTACAACGGGAATCTGGCAGGGTGAAAAAGAGATGGAGGTACAGCTTATGCTGAAGGGTCAGCCCCGTCTTTCTTCTACCACTGTTGAAGCTGCGGGAAAAACTCTTGAAATGGAGAGCTATGAAGACAAAGATCTCTATTTCGATGAGAATGGCGTTCTAGTTGCATGGAAGGTCAAAAAACCTCTTCTCGAAGGGGATATTCTCTCTCTTGCGTATGACGCATACAACAAGGCGTATGAGTTGGATTCAAAGGGCAGCGCGCAGAAGAATATTGCAGAAGGCCTTCAAGGATTGCACCAGAGTTATATCAATGACGGGTATAATGCATATACCCTTGGCGAGTATAAGGAGGCATCCGAATATTTTGGAAAGTGTGTCATGATTTCGGCCCATCCGCTTGTTAATGTTGTAGACAGTGTTTATACCTACTATACGGCCGTTACTGCGGCGGCTGCGGCTGATTATCCAAGAGCCATTGAGTATCTTGTGAAGTGTATAGAGATTGACTATGTAGAAAAGGGTGATGTCTATGCTTCACTTGCAGATTGTTACAAACATATGGGAGATACTGCAAAAGCTATTGACGTATTGAACACCGGTTTTGCCAAATTTCCTGTAAACCAAGGCATTCTCGTTGCCTTGATTAATCTCTACATGGAGAGTGGCGACCAGCCGACAAAACTCTTCGAGCTGCTTAGGACTGCTCAAGAGAATGAGCCGTCAAATGCCAGCCTTTTCTATGCAGAGGGTAATGTTTATGTAAAACTTGGTGACTATGAGAAGGCAATAGAGGCATATAACAAATCCTCCGAGATAGACCCGAACTACTTCTGGGGTCCGTTCAGCACAGGCAAGACCTATTACGATATGGCGGTAGCCATTCAAGAGGAGGCGAACATGGAGATGGATGATGCCAAATATAACGCTCTGCTTGCGAAATTGGATGGTGCGCTCGAGAATGCGATTGCCCCATTGGAGAAGGCGTTTACCCTTACAGAGGATAAAGATCTGAAGGCTTACGTTGCAGAGGTGTTGAAGAATATCTATTTCCGTTTCCGCGACAGAAGTGAGGAGTATAAGGCCAATTACCAGAAATATAACAGTTTTCTTGGTAATTAAAATTCAATGAATATGGGTTAGTGAAGGGGCTGCATCGCAGGGTGCGGCCTTTTTTCATATTCCCCTTTCCGGGGCGATTATGAATCCATTTTGCCTGTAAGCTTTTGCACCACCTTGAAGTTTGAGAAAAACTCTTTTGCAAAAACCCTTAAAACAGTATAGGCAGGAATCGCCACCAGCATTCCAAGAATTCCCGCTATATGGCCTGCCATTAAAATGACCAGAAAAATCTCCAAAGGGTGGGCCTTTACACTGTTGGAATAGATATATGGCTGGAAAAGAAAAACATCTATCATGTGGGTTAAAAAAAAGATAAGGACAAGCGTGAGGAAAAGCATCCCGATTGCCGGCTCGGCAGCCGTTCCCATTTGTGAGATAATGCCGATGAGTGTCCCTATCGCACCCGCCAAAATGGGTCCTATATAGGGAATTACATTTAGCACCCCGGAGAGAATGGCAAGCACAAAAGCCAGCCGGAGAGAGACTCCCCCTATAAAATGAAGCCCGATGGTATTGAGAACCGTAATAAAGAGAGCCTCAATGCAGATGCCTGTAAAATATCTAACCAACAGATTGTTAACGCTATTAAGCGCCCTCTTTGTATTCTCCTCGTACCTGACAGGTACAACAGAGAGAACCATATCATTAAAAGTATTGCTGTCTTTAAGGAAAAAGAAGGTGACAAAGACAATTGTAAAGGCCGAAACTGCAAAATGAGCCAGGAATGTCGTCACCGAACTGAAGGCATCTGAAAAGAGATTGAAACTAAGAATCTCCATAATCTGCTCCATTAGCATTGACTCTAAAGTAACCGAGGTGTCCATTGTAGGGAGTAGATTGTGGAGCACGATATTATATTTCATAAGTATGACCGACAGCTTCTGGTGAATATCATCGAAATTGATGCTCCCCATCTCGGTTATGATTCTTCCTGCAAGCGGAATTATAAAGAGCACAAGCAGTGAAAAGAGCCCTCCTATAAAGATAAGAGTTATAAGTGCGGAGAGCGAATTGCCAAGGTGAAACTTCCCCAATTTAAACTTTGTAAGAAAGTTCATGACAGGCTTCCCGATCAGCGAAAGGACAGCCGCTATCAATATGGAGGTGACTATGGAACTGAAGTACCATATTAAAAAGAACACCACAGCGCATACCGCACAGACAATAATATAACGGGCAAGTTTGTTCATACAATATCGCATTGACCCTTCAAATTTACTAAAACTTTTTATACTGCTGTGCGTCCCGACTTTGACTGCTGTTTTTTGTCATTTTCACAAGTTGTTATTAATCATAGATTTGAAAATTTGTAGGTGTGCCTTCTTTCCGGCATTGGGCAGTATCAGACCCCTGCAGTTTTAAAAATTTTTTTTTGTACATTTGTCAGACATGCGTAAATAAAATATTATGAAGAGCGAAAGAATTCTACTGATCTTGATTTTCGTAATGGCCGCCGGTCTTAATCTGCGGGCAGATGAAGGAATGTGGGTGCCCTCTTATATTCAGGAGAGAATTGCCGATATGCAAAGCAAGGGGTTAAGGCTTGGTGCTGAGGATCTCTATAGCATAAACGGCTCCTCCCTTAAGGATGCCATTGTTCATTTTAACGGAGGATGCACCGGGGAGCTTATTTCAGATGAAGGTCTGCTTATTACAAACCACCATTGCGGATATGGCCAGATACAACGCCACAGCTCTGTAGAGCATGACTACCTTAAAGATGGGTTCTGGGCTATGACCAGAGCGGAAGAACTCCCTAATGATGACCTTTATGTGGCCTTTCTTGAGTATATGAAAGATGTTACGGAAAAGGTACTCTCCGGTTACAGGGAGGGGATGAGCGAGAAGGAGAGGGAGGAGATTGTGGCCAAAAACAGCGAAAAGATTGTAAACAGGGCGGTAAAGAAAGGGAAAGGGCTTAAGGCAAGAGTAGCTCCGCTCTACTACGGGAACCAATATTTTCTCTATGTCTATAAGGTCTATACAGATGTCCGCCTTGTGGGTGCGCCCCCTTCATCGATAGGCAAATTCGGAGGAGACACTGATAACTGGATGTGGCCCCGCCATACCGGGGACTTTTCGCTCTTCAGAATCTATGCCGGAAAGGATAACGAGCCGGCACCCTATTCAGAGGAGAATGTGCCGTACCGCCCGAAACGCTACCTCTCAATAAATGCCGGCGGAGTAAAGGAGGGAGATTTTACCCTTGTCTACGGATATCCCGGAAGAACAAACGAATATATTACCTCAGATGCGGCAGACTATATTGCCAATATCTCAAATCCAAAAAAGATAAAACTCAGAACCCTACGCCTTGATATAATGGACAGAGCAATGGCGGCAAACGATACGGTGAGAATCCAATACTCCTCAAAGAAGGCAAGTGTCTCAAACGCATGGAAAAAGTGGCAGGGAGAGATGAAGGGAATCATAAAGATGGGCGCTGTAGAGAAGAAACGCCACTTCGAAGAGGACTTTGCCGCCTGGGCAAAGGAAAAACCGGAGTATGAGGGAATAACGGAAAAATTCTCTGAACTCTACTCCCAAAGCCGGATACTTTCGCTCCTTTCTGATTACCAGTCCGAGGCGCTTAACGCACCGGAATTTCTCCGTTATGCCGCAGGGGTGGGAGCAGACTCCGCCCTTTTCTACAAGGACTACTATAAACCAATAGACAAGGCCATCTTCATAGCCCTTATAAATGAATATGATAGAGATGTGGCAGATGAATATAAGTCCCCGTACTTCAAAGAGAAGCTTGCCCGGATGGGTTCTGTCGAAAAACTGGCAGATGCCATCTACGATAATGACTCTCTTGCTCTGGCCGCAGAGTTTTACAAGGCTGTCAACTCCTACTATAGAAGTGGAATAAAGCCCCGTCTCGATTCAATAAACAACGAAATAAACCTCCTTTATAGAAAATATATGAGGGGGCAGATGGAGTTTGACAAGGCAAGGGGAGGAAAGAAGAGCTTCTACCCCGATGCCAACTCAACCCTTAGAATCGCTTATGGAAAGGTAGGGGGTTACTCGCCCGCAGATGCGGTCTGCTATACCTATAGCTCTACAATAGAGGGAATTATGCAAAAGGATAATCCGCGCATATTTGACTATAACGTTCCTCAGAAGCTAAGGAATCTTTATGCAGCTAAGGATTATGGCCGTTGGGGAGAGAATGGCACGATGCCTGTCTGCTTCATTGCCACAAACCACACTACGGGAGGCAACTCAGGCAGCCCTGTGGTTGATGCGGAGGGTAATCTTATTGGTGTAAATTTCGACAGAGTATGGGAAGGAACGATGAGCGATGTAGTCTTTGACCCTGATCTCTGCAGAAATATAGCGCTTGACATCCGCTACGCCCTCTTTATTATAGACAAGGTGGCAGGTGCCGGTTACCTTATAGAGGAGATGACTATTTTAAAGTAGGATTCTTTGCCTCGAAATAGTTGATATATGCCCTGTTTGCAATCTTCGTTCCACCTGGGGTAGGGTAGTTCCCCGAGAAGTACCAGTCTCCGCTATGGCCGGCACAGGCTTTGTGCAGATTCTCCACACTTTGATAGATAATGCCGATCCGGCACTCCAGCCCCTCTGGAGTGACCATATCGGCTATTTTCTCTGAAATCTCTCTCTCTGTGAATGGGGCATAGATTTCCTTTACATGGTTTGCGCTGTTGTCGTGCTCCTCAAGTGCCTTCTTGCATTTTCTATAGGTCTGTATGGCAATGTCATACATGTTCCGCTCCTCCAACAGTTTCATTGCGGCACCAAATGCTATGAACTCCTCCATCCGGCTCATGTCTATGCCGTAACAGTCGGGGTATCTGATCTGGGGCGATGAGGAGACTATTACAATCTTCTTCGGGCGGAGCCGGCTCAATATCTTTATAATGCTCTGCCTTAGGGTTGTTCCCCTTACAATACTGTCATCTATTACTACAATGGTATCTTTGTAGGGAACTATACTTCCGTATGTTATATCGTAGACATGGGCGGCAAGATCATTCCTGCTGGTGCTCTCGGTTATAAAGGTCCTTAGCTTTATATCCTTTATTGCCAGCTTTTCACAGCGCACTTTGTGTGAAAGAATGGTCTTGATTCTTTCATGGCTTTCTGAGGCGTTGCAGTTGCGGCCAAGCTCCAGAATCCGCTCTGCCTTACGGGAGTCAAGGTATTGGTCAAGTCCCTCTATCATTCCCAGATACGCCACCTCTGCAGTGTTGGGAATAAAGGAGAAGACACTATTGTCTAAATCATAAGAGAGCTCCTCCAGAATTTGGGGTACAAGCAGGCGTCCCAACATTTTCCTTTCACGGTAGATATCTGCATCGCTTCCGCGCGAGAAGTAGATTCTCTCAAATGAGCATGGTGTAACCTTTGTACTCTTTGCAATGGCGTGAAACGAAACCTTCCCGTTTTTATCTATGATAAGCGCCTCACCGGGCTGCAGCTCCTTTACTCTCTCATACTCCACTCCCATGACGGTCTGAATCACCGCTCTCTCGGAAGCTGCCACAACAATTTCATTGTCAAGGTAATAAAAGCATGGTCTGATTCCCCACCTGTCTCTGAATACAAAACTGTCGCCGCTGCCGGTAGAGCCTATTATACAAAAGCCGCCATCCCACGACCTGGAGGCCTCCATTATAATCTCCTCCATTTTAAGGTTCTCCTCTATCTTTTCATTAAGCTCCTTTCCGGTGTAGCCCTGTCTTGTAAACTCCTCATAAAGCTTTGTATGACGGGTATCCAGCAGGTATCCCATCTGCTCCAGCATAATAAACATATCCGCATCGCTGCGCGGGTGCTGTCCGTCCCTTACCACATGCTTCATAAGCTCCTCCACATTGGTAAGGTTAAAGTTCCCGGCTACGCAGAGGTTTCTGCACCTCCAGTTGTTGCGCCTTAAGAATGGGTGGACATAGGAGATGCCGGAACGCCCTGTTGTGCTGTATCTTAGATGACCAAGGTAGATATCACCGATATAGGGAATATTTCCGCTCCGTTTCTCCTTTTCCTCATTTATGGCTTTGTTTACGGCCTCGAAACACTCTGTTATGGCATTGGTTCCAAGATGCCTCTCCCTGAAGATATACTCTTCGCCCGGTTTCGCCTCTATCTTCACACATGCCAGGCCGGCCGCCTCCTGCCCTCTGTTATGTTGTTTCTCCATAAGCAGATATAGCTTGCCAAGCCCGTAATGTAAATCGTTGTACTTCTCTTGATAATAGCTCCAGGGTTTCAGCATGCGGACCAGGGCAATGCCGCACTCGTGTTTGATTGAATCACTCATTCCTAAAGAAAATTCCAGAAATCAGGCGCAAATATACAATAATTAATTCTGAACATATAAGAAAGAAAATCCTCCGCACGAAAACAGCATATAAAAATCCCTCAAACGCACGATGCATAGATTGTTAGATGCAAAAATGGAAGGACTGCATTTCTGTTACTATGTCGTCTATTTGCTATTTTTGTGCTATATTTGTGTTACTATCCTGTTACCGGATTTGAACGGCTGACAGAGGAAGACACCTGACATACATCAACAGAGGCAAAAAAATTGAAAGCTCTATCTGAAAAGTATTACAGCCATTTTACAAAATGACACGTTCGTTAGAAGAATGACCAAAATCCCATTTAACCCCGAATGTGTCGTATTCCTCTTTGGTTATTGGTTCAAGCATATACATAATTCCATAACTTTGTCCTCCCCAGATACTGTAACACTCTTTCGGTGCATTTGAAACGTCAGCTTCTTTGATATGGTCTGATGATTTTGCATACCTGTTATTTCCGTCCACTCTAATAACAGTATCTGCCATAAAATTTTGATAGTATTTCATAAATATGGAACGATTGAAAGATTGAAAGGCATGCTGGTCAGCCACTCGCATCCCA
>X5_European_Hare__coassemble_172_pt1 | contig 19523 bp, 16 predicted proteins | sample X5_European_Hare__metabat2_low_PE_003 | metagenome-assembled genome bin X5_European_Hare | reverse complement strand
CCTGCCTGTTCTGACTCATCTCTTCTATCAACGCCTTCTGCGCTCTCTTCTCCTTTGTCAGTACCTTTATCTGTTTCTTCATCAGAGCCTTCAGCCATACTGTCTATGGTCTTTAAAATCTTCCTTCGTGCCTCCACTGCTTTTTCAAGATTCCTTATCTCTTCATCAGGAAGACTGACATACTCCGGCGACCCATCGTCTTTGATATAGAAAGCCTTCCCGTCTTTCAGTATCTTTGATATACCGTCAAGCTCCTTCAATGACGACGCCTCGTCTATTCCCTTCTTGCACTGCTCCACCGCTTTCTTCTGCTCGTCGGTCAAGGCCGCCGTCGCCGGCTTTCTCTCCGTATCGTCCTTCTTCCCAGACACGGCTTCATCGCCTCCCTTCCTGCCGGAATCTCCCGGCACCACGCCTTTCTGAGACTCCTTCTCCAGATCGGCATACACACCATCCATAGCATCAGCCACGTTGTTAAGAATGTCTGCATTATACGCATTCGCCTTGAGCTTGTCATGAATGGATTGTCGAAGAATGCTCAGCAGATTGATGACTGTTTCATAAAACCTGAATTCGTCGTATTCCGCAACCAGGATGCGTCCGTTTATATACCGGTCAAGGTATCATACTATTATTTTCTCAACAATCCTGATGCTGACACTTTTGCATATCACGAATATGTCTATCGTGCTGCATGGTATAACCCATACGACTACGATTATGACGCATGGCTAAAAAGCCTGTCATTCGAACCTGACTATGACTTCGTGGTAATTGTAAGAAGATATACGGACAAGAACCTCTACCGGGCGAGGAAGGCGTTCAACAAGATGATGAGGATACTCACCGAGCCTATGAAGAAACGTTAGCCGTTCATTTGCCATTGTTGTCCGTGTGGAACGGTTTTGTATATTAGCGCAATCTAACACGGAAGAACATGCCACAGTCTTACAATGATGAAAACAGATCTCAGAGCAAACATCTTACAGATGCTGACGGCAAAGAGCAACAGCATTTCACTTTCCCCAACTGGCTTCAGTACGCAGGCTTTGACACTTGGCAGAAGTCCAATCCATACGCAGAAGGAGGAGTGATTGACAGCGCGACGCAGACAGACGTGATGACTGGCGGTCCAATCCACGAGCTTGCCGTGAGGAGGACAGACCCGCGCGAGTTGATAAGGAGATATGGCACCGCCAAGGTACGTGAGGTGATGAAACGGATGAACCTGTTCGCAGATGGAGGCAGTACGGTTAACGTAAGAAGCCTGTGGGAACAGAGAACCGGACTGCCGTGGTCTGACGTGGGGAAATATTACAAGGAATACGACCGATCGAGAAATGGAAATCTCAAGCTAAGGAGCGCCTTGCTGAGAGGAGAGTATGATTATCTGAACAAAAACAGGCCTTCAACTTCCGTAAATGATGTTCCTGCGGAAGATTCAAGTCCGGGCGTGTATAATCTTTCTGTTTCTTCAAGACCCAATAGTAACAACATTACTGACACTCGGAATGTTACTACGGATGCAAATATTATGGATGTAATGCCATCGGCTGATTTGCTTTGGACTACACCAGCTGCTCTTATGCCCGTAAGGGACAATACGGCAATACGTCATGTTCCTCTTGATATATATAATAGCCTTTGGGATACCGACAATTTGCAAGAAAAGGTAAATATGAAAGCGATAGATAAGAATGATGATTTGAAATGGATGAACAAGGACCAGATTAAGGATTTACAGACACAACTGATAGAAGCGGGATTCTTATCTGATAGAAAGAATACAGATGGCACTTATGCCGAAGCGGACGGCAAAATCGGGAAAAGGACGAGGGAGGCACTTGACAGGTATTTTGACGACAGAACCCGAGAAAATAAAGATTACTACGAATCACCGATAAAATTACAAAAACAGGCATTACCACAATTACAAGTCGAAGAAAAAGAACCAGATTCTGATACTTTTGAATCAGCGCAAAGACAAAGTAAAGAAAGCGGAATCAAAGGTAGCGAACCAATGTCATTTAATGAATATATATCGTAGTGGAGGTACAGGTTTTTTTAGAAGAGTTGGTAATTTAGCAGCTGTTACTGGAAATCTTATAAACGGATTTATCTCACCAAAAGGTTCTAATGCATTTTTAAGTGAGGGTGCAAGAAGACAAATGTTAGGTGCGGCTATACATCCAGACAGTCAGGATAAAACTGGAACAAAAGGCAGTATAACAGACGAGGATCACTTGGCTCTTGGAGGTATTCAAGAACATTCTGGAGAAGAATTTCGAAGAGGTTCTGGATTTGGTGATTATTTAGATCAAATGATGACAGCACCATATCACAACATCTTTGGTCAGACAGCACAAACTAAGCAACCAGATGGTACTTATTTTGTTGGAGCTAATAAAGATAATCCAGATGCATATACTTACAACAATTATTGGAATGGAAATAAGGTTACCAAAGTCTATGGCAATGGAGAAGGTACCGGCTCACTAATAGATGCAATAAAAGCGTTTAATGAGGCAAGAAAATCAAAAGCATCCATAAAGGCGGCACTTGAGACAGCCGCATCTGTACGGGGTGTTAATGTTCAGGCTAAAGAAAAAGGTAAAAATGTAGTGACGCTTGATGATATAAATAACTACTATGATGAATATAAAAAATACCTGTCCATGTCTCCTAAAAAAAGAGCCAAAGAAAATAAAAAATTAAGGAGAGAATAAAATTTGTAGAATATGTTTTAATTACCGTATTTACTTGGATGCGTTCTATCAAACAATTCGTGATATACAATTGTGTATTTGCATAGCCAGCCACGATCTTGCAGGTATCTGAACAAACCTTCGTTGAGAACTACCTTAAACCAACCTAAATTAAATGTAGTACGACTGTATTTTGGATAAATCATTGGTGAAACAACCTCTATATCAAAATACCATGGGTTAACAAATCCGAATCCATTTGAACGTATTACCTTGCAAGGATTAAGAGCAATTGCAGATCTGTGTTCAGGGCTGCTAAGAGCGTAATCTTTATTTCCGTTCCAAGTGACGTCAATTGTTGTACCAAATGGACGATCCTCTAACTTGTAAGCAGCTTTCTCAATCTTAGAGTTGCGAAATCCTTTCGGCGTATCAAAAATTTCAACGGTATCTTTTTGCGGAAAATGAAGTCGAAAACACTCGTGTGCTGCTTCAGGAGCTAATGGCCATCCGAACATCCATACAGCCATGTGCATAGTATAGATGCTGCAGCATTCATAGAGATTGAGTTCCTTACCTTGCTGAAGTTTTACAACAGACTTCTCCTGCCCGTAAAATACATAGTAACAACCATTTGCGAATACAACTGCAAATAGTGACAGTAGGACTATCAGGCTTATCTTTATGGATTTCTTTATAGACTTTTTCATAATCAATCATTTATTGTCGTTATGTCCTTTTGCCGAAATCACGATGACTGTTGCGGTACACTCATTGAGAAAATACTTCCAAGCTTATGCCTTCAGTCGTGAGAAACTCACTTTTATTCTATATTCCAGTAATTCTCCTAACCCGTCACTCAGCAAATATATTAAATCTACGTTAAATCACAACGTTTTTTTAAATAGGCAATGTGTCAATCCTTCTTGTCCAGTCTGATGTCCTCAATGTCAAATTTTGGATGGAACCTGCATACATCAACGGCAGTACAGATTCCACTTATCGTGGTTTTGTCTGAAAACTGCCAGATTGAATAGTGCCCCTTACCCTTTATTACCGGAGGCTCGCTCCCGTATCTTCCGAGATACAAATGGTAGCCGTTGAACTTCGGGGCGCAATATGTATTGTACGATCTGTTCGTTCCGTATATCATCGGCTTCTTTCCGTATTCCTTTTCCAGCAGATCCAGAAATATCTGAAGGCTATCCTGAAGCTGTTTCACCGGACGCCTGTCATTCGTCTCTACATCGACCATCGGTATCAGGTCGGCATCTATCTTATCAAGCGCCTTCTTGAAATTTCTGAACTGTTCATGTGCACTGCTTGTCATACGGAAATAATGATAGCCGCCGACAAGCAGTCCCTGCTTCCTTGCACCATCCGTATTCTCAATGTATTTAGGGTCTTGATAAGTTGAACCCTCAGTACATTTGACATACACGAAAGCGTCTTTCGGAAGTGCTTTGGACACTTTCGTCCAATCAATGTTTCCGTTTTTGTGCTGATGCCTTGAAACATCTATTCCGTGTATATCATTTTTGTAAATTTTGTTCTCAACTGACTCAATTACATCTATCGGATTACACGTGCATTCTGTTAATAAAACTGACGACATCAATGTCAAGACTGATATTGCAAAACTCTTGTTCATAATAAATCATTTATCGTTATAATGTCCTTTTGCCGAAATCACGATGACTGTCGCGGGTTTTCGTTGATGCGGTCGTTCATATAGTCCTTACCACATCAACCCTCATACCAAGAGCGTTCACTATCCTGTAAAACGTAGCGACACTCGGTATCATCGCACCGTTCTCTATGCGAGAAATGTAGGATTTCGTTGAGTTGATGCGCCCGGCGAGTTCTGATTGCGTCACGTGCGCCTCCTTTCTGGCATTGAGAAGTATCTGACTCGTATAGAAGGCGTATGCTTCCTCGTCGAATTTTGCACGTTCCTGAGTGCCCTTTTTGCCGTACTTGCGTTCAAGAACGGCACTGTAATCATTTACCTGAAGTTTTTTGTAGATACCTGTTTTCATTGTGCCCAGTGTGGCGGTAAGCCATGCCCCCTGAGGCGAGATACGGGCGGCTTCTCCTATAGTCTCATCTATGATATGGACAATGGGTCTGGATATTTCGCCGCGAAAACGGTCTATAAAGTAGTGGTATGCATAATTTATATATACAGGCAAGACGATTGGCGAATCAACGAAAAGAGTGGTAATACATTATTGTGCCCAGGACAGGACTCGAACCTGCACATCATCTCTGACACTAGTACCTGAAACTAGCGCGTCTACCATTTCGCCACCTGGGCCGCCTTATGTGAGGGCAAAAGTAATAAATTTCGCAGTAATTTCAAAAATTGTTAAAGAAAGATTGGACTACTGATGAAAAGTCAGGCTTAATAAAGTTAATAATTGTTATCTTTGTGCTTTATAGTATATAATTTGAGCATGGAAGAATCATTGGATTATAATACGCAGAGAGAGAAATTGTTAATGCCTGAGTACGGCAGACACGTGCAGAAAATGATAAATTATGTTGCGGGATTGCCGGACAAGGAGAAACGGGACGGCCAGATAAAGACCGTGATTACCGTTATGGGAACAATCAACCCCCAGTTAAAAGAGATGGGGGACTTTAAGCACAAACTATGGGATCACATGCAGATTATCTCTGATTTCAAGATAGATGTAGATTCACCCTATCCGCTTCCCACAAAGGACAACCTTGTCTCAAAGCCTAATCCCATTCCGTTGGTAAAGACTCCGGTAAAGGCTTCGCATTACGGGCGTAACATTCAGAATATGCTTAAGGTCATAGCAGAACATGAAGACGGCCAGATCAAGACCCACATGATAAAGACATTGGCCACATATATGAAACAGCAGTACCTTATCTGGAACAAGGACTCCGTTACAGAGGAGACCATTTTTAATGATATATATATGTTGTCCGACGGAAAAATCACCGTTCCTGAAGAGGTTCATATTGGAATGGGCATTAGCTCTGAAACCCCTCTCTATGCACGCGGAGCTGCGGCAGGACGGGCGATCGGAGCGGGTCGCAGACCACAGAAAAGTGCGGCCAACAGGAAACGCCACAACAAAAAATAGCGGATTATGGCAGGAAAGGAGAAGAAGAGTGGAAAATATAATAAGGCAGAGGTAGATGTTCCGAAAAGGAGCGATGCCCTCTATCTGCTTGGCGGGCTGCTTTCGCTTGCAATAGCCATAATTACATTTGTGTCGCTGATCTCATATCTCTATACATGGGCCGACGACCAGAGTCTCTTTTCTGGAAATGATATATTTAACGCCCTTGTAGACGTGGAAAACGGAGGAGGGAAAATCGGTCTTATATTGGCAAATTTTCTTGTTACTAAACTTTTCGGTCTTGGCGCCTTCGCAATTCCCTTCTTTTTTGGAGGAGTTGCTCTTTTTTGCCTTAAAATAAAGAAAATAAGATTATTGAGATTTTTCTTCATCTCTGTATTCGGCTGCATAATCATATCTGTTCTCTTCTCGTATATTTTCTCCTACACCAAATTCGACAATTGGTTCGGCGGAGGAGCGGGCGGTTCATACGGCTATTATGTAAATGAGTGGCTTAAGGGAATGACGGGCAATATCGGCACAGGTGCAATAATAACCGTTGCCCTTGTGGCATGGCTGATTGCAATAGATAACAGACTAATTATGAAAATCAACAATTGGATCGACAGGGTATCCTCAATAAAGTCGGCCCGGCCCGCATCTGCCCAAGAGCGGCCGGCAGGAGAAACCGGCAAGGATTCCGGCAGAGAGCCTTCCGAAGAGAGCGGCAACAAGTTTGAAATAGAGCAGGACGGGGAGGATGCAGAAGAACCCGGGGTTTCAGAAACTGTGGAGAATACCCCGGCTGCCGGAGAGGATCTGCCGATAGAGATAATTTCGGCGGCGGAAAAGCCGGTTGAAAAGGGTGGAGATGAAACTCCCGAATTGGAAAACGGTGAGAAGGGGGATAAAGAGAAGAGTGAGGATTTTCTCTCATCATTCTCGGAAGAGGAGTTGCAGAAGATGTTCGACCCGCGGCTGGATCTCTCCTCATATCAGCCGCCGCCGCTTACGCTGCTCGAGGATTATAAAGACAAGTGGTATGAAGTTTCAAGGGCCGAACTTGAAAATAATAAATCCAGAATTGTAAATACCCTTGCAAACTATAAGATAGGAATTACAAAAGTATCGGTCAGGATTGGTCCTACGGTTACTCTGTATGAGGTGGTTCCAGCTCCAGGGGTAAGGGTTGCCCAGATTAAAAAGCTGGAGGCCGATATCCAACGCTCTCTTGCCGCCCGCGGTGTGAGGGTTGTAACCCTTCCGGGAACGAATGCGGTGGGAATAGAGGTGGCAAACGAAAAACCGAGCGTTGTTTCAATGCTCTCGGTTCTTGATGATTTAAAATCCAATGGGTCTAAATATGATTTGCCTATAGCATTGGGCAAGACAATAACAGGAGAGGTCTTCACATTCGACCTTGCCAAGATGCCCCATCTTCTGGTAGCCGGTGCAACCGGTCAGGGTAAATCTGTCGGGCTTAATGCTATATTGACTTCACTTTTATACAGCAAACATCCGTCTGAGCTTAAGTTTGTGCTTGTTGACCCGAAGAAGGTGGAGTTTTCTCTCTATTCAAGGCTGGAACACCACTTTTTCGCACAGCTTCCCGGAGCCGATGAGGCTGTTATTACAGATACCCAGAAGGTTATATATACCCTTAAATCTCTCTGTATTGAGATGGACAACCGGTACGATCTTTTGAAGATTGCCGGAGTAAGGAATATAAAGGAGTACAACGAGAAGTTCCTTCAGCGCAGGCTTAATCCGCTTAAAGGGCACCGTTATCTGCCTTATATTGTGCTTATCATAGATGAGTTCGGAGACCTTGTGCTTACCGCAGGGCGGGAGATTGAGGAGCCTATCACGCGTCTGGCCCAGCTGGCCCGCGCAATCGGCATTCACCTTGTAATAGCCACACAGCGCCCTACCACAACGGTCATTACCGGAAACATTAAGGCCAATTTCCCTGCACGTATTGCCTTCATGGTGCGTTCAAGCATGGATTCCAAGGTTATTTTAGACGAAGTCGGAGCCAACCAGCTTATAGGGCGTGGAGACATGCTTATATCTACCGGCGGAGACCTTATTCGTATGCAGTGCGCATATATAGACACCAAAGAGGTTGAGAGAGTTGTGGACTTTATCGCTACACAGCGCGGTTATGTTACTCCATATTACCTTCCTGAATATACCGGCGAGGATGAGGATGATTCCGATACCGCCGTAGGTGTTGTGGATTTGAGCAAACGGGATCCTCTTTTCGAAGATGCCGCAAAGCTTATAGTTATTCATCAGCAGGGTTCTACCTCTCTTATTCAGCGTAAAATGGGGCTCGGTTACAATAAGGCGGGGCGGATTATGGATCAGCTTGAGGCTGCCGGTATTGTAGGGCCTTATGAAGGCAGCAAGGCCCGGCAGGTTCTGGTACCGGATCTGACCGAGTTGGATGCCAAACTGGAAAGTATCAGGCAAATCTACGGATGATTGCCACAGAAACAACAACAGGCCAGTCTTTATCGGGTTTTTCCGGTCTATGCGGAATACCCATCACGGGAACCCCTTTAAAAAAATGATATCCGCAGGCAGTACGAGAGGGCACTGCGCCGGGTGGACAACGCATTGAAGACAATCGCGAAAAAGGCAAGACCGGATATATCCTGCCACAATTGACGCTTCTGCCATTGACAAGGCAAATGAAATAATCGTCTGTGAGCTGTAAGAAGAAATGAATAGAATGTACGCCTCATAAAAGGAGAAAATCCTGACAAAGGGGTGATTGTCAGGATTTCTTCGTACCCAGAGCCGGGGTCGAACCGGCACGGATTGCTCCACTGGTGTTTGAGACCAGCGCGTCTACCGATTCCGCCATCTGGGCATTATATCCACTAATCTCAAGAGGGTGCAAAGATAGTATATTTTGTTAAAATAACAAAACAGCTATAAAGCCCCGGATTTGTTCACTACAAAATATTTCTGTGCCTGAAGCATATTCTTTAACTCCCTGCAATCCTCTTTGAAAACACCGTCAAGAGTCCTGTTACCTCATGAATACAACGCTCTACGACAGAGCCGCCCGCAGAATTTAAAAAGTTTACCGCATCATTGGATACTCCCACTATAAGATCCGAAATGGCCGGTACGGCAAGACTCAAGACAATTACCAAAAAGAGATGTTACACTACTATGTTAATTCAGATAGTTACACTTATAAAACATTGTAAAACAGCCATAATAAAGTGACAATATAATTACAAATAACCCCAGCAACGGCCCGACCGTAGAGAGTATCTGCCTGGAGGGTGTTGCGGAATTCGATTAATGGCACTATTATTGCCTTTCAGGGATAGAAGATTAATGTAAAAACATATAGTCATGAAGCGTTTGTTTTCAATTGCAGCGGCGGCTATGTTCGGATTGATGAGCCTTGCCGCATACGCCCAGAACGGGCAGGATGAGAAACCATATATAGAGGTTTCCGCAAGAAGTGAGAGGCAGATTACTCCGGATATCATCTACCTTGACATTACAATAAACGAGGCCAGAGACAAGGGCAGGACTTCGGTCGAGGAGAAGGAGAAGCAGATGATTCTCATGCTCGAGGAGTTGAAGATAGATGTAGGAAAGAACCTCACTGTAAACGACATGAGCAGCGACCTTAAAAAGTATTTTTTAAGAAAGAGCAACATTTTGGCCACAAAGTCTTACGTGCTTAAGCTTAATACCGCAGACCAAGTTGCGGCCGTGTTCGATGCCCTTAACGGTATAGATATTCCGGATGTCAGCCTTAAGAAGATAGATGTCTCCCCCGAGCTGGAGAAGCAGGTGAGGAATGAACTTATGGCTGAGGCCATGAAGAGGGCAAAGGAGAATGCCGCCACTCTGCTTGGCGCCATTGGCAATCAGGTTGGAGAGACCCTTTATGTAAACTATTATGAATCATCTCAATCATTCGGTTCAAGGCTTATGGTACGCAGCACAATGGCCATGTCTGTGGCAGACAGTGAAGTCGAGGTGGAGGAGCCTCTTCCTTCTCTTGAGGTGAGCAAGGTTACAATCAACGTGAATGTCAGCTGCAAGTTTGCCATAAAGTAGCCGCTCTGGTTACACTTTCAATAGAGCAAAGCCGATGGTTTTTTTGGAACTGCCGGCTTTTGCTTTATTATACTTTAAATGTAATTAGTTATAATCAATCCGTTACATTTTTCATTGCCTCCCTTATCTTCCCCTCAATCTCTTCTGCCAGTTCGGGATTGTCTGTAAGGAGCTGTTTTACGGCATCGCGCCCTTGTGCAAGTCTGCTCTCGCCGTAGCTGAACCAGCTTCCGCTCTTTTTTATAATGTTAAACTCCACTCCAAGATCTATAATCTCGCCTATTTTAGAGATTCCCTCTCCAAAAAGAATATCGAACTCGGCCTTTCTGAACGGAGGGGCCATCTTGTTTTTCACCACCTTTACGCGGGTTCTGTTTCCTGTGGCATCTTCGCCGTCTTTGAGTTGTGTTACCTTTCTTACATCTAATCTTACACTTGCATAGAATTTAAGGGCGTTGCCGCCTGTTGTGGTTTCGGGGTTGCCGAACACAACCCCTATCTTGTCGCGCAACTGGTTTATAAAGATGCAGCAGGTGTTTGTCTTGCTTATATTGGCGGTGAGTTTTCTCAACGCCTGGCTCATAAGGCGGGCCTGGAGCCCCATCTTCGAATCTCCCATCTCGCCCTCGATCTCTGCCTTTGGCGTGAGTGCTGCGACAGAGTCTATTACTATAATGTCTATTGCCCCTGAACGGATAAGGCTGTCTGCAATCTCCAAAGCCTGCTCTCCATTGTCGGGCTGTGAAATAAGCAGAGTGTCTACGTTCACTCCCAATTTTTTAGCGTAGCCTCTGTCGAAGGCATGCTCCGCATCTATGATTGCCGCAATGCCGCCGCTCTTCTGCGCCTGGGCTATTGCATGGATTGCCAGTGTTGTCTTACCGCTGCTCTCTGGGCCGTATATCTCTATTACCCTACCTCTTGGATAGCCGCCTATTCCCAAGGCATGGTCCAATGCTATTGAACCCGAAGGTATGGTGGAAGCCTCCCATTGAGGCTGGTCTCCGAGCTTCATGATGGTACCCTTGCCAAAATCCTTCTCAATCTTGTCAAGAGTCGCCTGCAAGGCTTTTAATCTCTCCACATTGTTCTTCTCAACATCCACATTCTCTTTTGCCATAATGCCTCCTCTTTAAAAAATTATATATAGGCAAAGATAAACAGAAACAAAGAGCAGACCAAAACTTTTTCATAACTTTGCCGTATGAAACATAAACTATTGGGGGCCACGCTGGCTCAACTGAAAGATATAACGGCGGAACTTGGCATGCCCTCCTTCTCGGCAAGACAGATTGCAGACTGGCTATATAAAAAGCAGGTACGCACGATAGAGGAGATGACAAACCTCTCAAAGGTGGCACGCCAGAAGCTGAGTGAAAAATATATTGTCGGGGCAGATGAAATTCTGCAGGTGCAACGCTCTGCGGATGGAACGAAAAAATACCTCTTCCCATGCCACACCGGAAGTGCGATAGAGAGTGTAATGATTCCGGAACGCGACAGAACGACCCTCTGTGTCTCCTCTCAGGCGGGATGCAGAATGGGCTGCAGATTCTGCATGACAGGCCGTCAGGGTTTTAAAGGGAACCTTGAAACGGCCGAGATAATCTCGCAATTTGTCTCTGTACAGGAGAGCGGAATGCTTTCCAATGCCGTTTTCATGGGAATGGGGGAGCCGTTGGACAATCTGGAAAATGTACTTGACGCAATAGAGATACTTACGGCGGAATGGGGGTTTGCATGGAGTCCTAAACGAATAACGCTCAGCAGTATAGGCGTTATGCCGCAATTGGCCCGATTCCTTGAACAAAGTTCCGTTCACCTTGCCATAAGCCTCCATAACCCGTTCCCCGAGCAAAGATTACAACTTATGCCAATGGAAAAGGCCTTCCCGATAGAGAAGAGCCTCGCCCTGATAAGAAAGTTCGACTTTACCGGCCAACGACGCGTAAGTTTCGAATATATAATGTTCGACAGACTCAACGACACAAAGGTTCATGCCGATGCGATTGTGCGGCTGCTCAAAGGGTTGGAGTGCAGGGTTAACCTCATAAGGTTCCATGCCATTCCGGATTCGGAGCTGCAGCCCTCTCCGGATGCGGTAATCGAACGCTTTAAAGAGAGGATAAACGCGGGGGGAATAACCGCAACAATTCGTGCATCAAGAGGAGAGGATATTTTTGCCGCTTGCGGAATGCTCAGCGGCCGCCATTATAAGAGATGAAACATATTTTAACCATATTCATGTTACTGTGGGGGCTTGTACCATCCCATGCAACGGATGCAGCGGCTTTCCAATCTGAAAAGCCCGAAAAGAGGATTGCCCTTGTCCTATGCGGCGGAGGGGCCAAGGGAGCAGCCCATATCGGTGTTTTAAAGATGCTTGAGGAGTGCGGTCTTAAGGTAGACATGATAGTGGGCACCAGCATAGGGGGCATTGTGGGCGGTCTGTACTCCATTGGCTACGATGCAGAGACTCTAAGGGAGATAGTCTCAGGGCTGGACTGGAACTATATGCTTAGTAATGTAACCCTTAGAAAAAACATGGAGTTTTCGCAAAAGGCAATGGACCAGGTCTATTTCCTGCAGCTCCCATTCTACACTCTTAGAGCCGACAATGAAGATGACAATAAGGCGAATGACACCCCCTCTGCCCGCCTTCCCGCAGGAATGGTAAACGGGCAGAATATCCAGAACCTGCTTACCAGGCTATGTGTGGGGTATCAGGACTCCACAAACTTTTTGAACCTTCCCATTCCGTTCTGCTGCGTTGCGACGAATCTGGAGACAGGAGAGGAATTCCTCCTTAAAGAGGGCAATCTGCCTGTATCGCTTAGGGCGACAATGGCAATTCCCGGCTTTTTTGCCCCTGTCACAATAAACGGAAAGGTCCTCACAGACGGAGGAATGGTAAATAACTTTCCGGTGGATGTTGCCCGTGCCCTTGGCGCCGATATAGTAATAGGCGTTGATATCCAGAACGACCTCAACAAATCAGACGAACTTAAATCTGTTACCCAAATATTCGGTCAGATTGTCTCGCTAATGGGAAACGAGAGATATCTTAAAAACATACAGGATGTGGATATCTACATAAACCCCGATGTTACAGGCTACAGCACCTACAGCTTTAACTCCGCCGCAATCGACACTCTTTATGAAAGAGGGTATAAGGCGGCCTTGCTCCAAAAAGAGGCTCTTGAGAAACTTGCGGCCGACAGGCCCCCGTTCCACTCCGCCACAGTGGTAAGAAAAGATACCTTTTTCATTGCAGACATTCATTGTACGGGAATCAGTCAATCAGATGCCGGGTGGCTGTTAAAGAAGGCGGGGCTAAAGGCGGGAGGCCATATTTCCGCCACAGAGATAGACAGGGCCATCTCCATCCTATATGGGACCAATGCCTTCTCCTCCGTTACATATAGGATAAGCAACTCTGCCATTCATGAAAATTGCCAGAATCTTACCCTCGAATTTGTAAGGGGGCCGGCCAATATCTTTGCAATGGGAGCCCATTTCGACTCCGAAGAGACCGCCGCAATACTTCTCCATTTGGGAATAGGCACGCGGGACCTCTTCGGCTCCCGCCTTGCACTTACCGGCCGGTTAAGCTACAATGCCTATGGAAAGGCGGAGTACAGCTATATATTCAGGAACTTTCCAAAGGTAAACCTCTCATATATGTTCAAATCTACCGATATGAACATATATAGCCGGGGAGAGCTCTCCAGATATATGTCTTTTCTCCACCATGAAATAGAGCTGTCGCTCTCCAATATGTTCCTCAGAAATTTCGATTTCAGCGCCGGGGTGCGGTTCGAGGCCTTTAACTATACTCATATCCTTTCAAACAGCACTTCCGGGAGTTATGTTCCCAATTTGAATATAAAATCCTTTCTAAGCTACTTTATAAACGCGAAGATGGATAACAGAGACAACAGGACTTTTGCCACACGGGGAGTGGCATTCGATGCATCAGCATCTCTGTTCCAGCCCGATTTCAGCAAAAACAATGCAATCTTTGCAACTGTAAGCCTTAACCTTAACGGTGCCATACCTCTTGCAGAGAGAATAACCCTGCTGCCATCGTTATACTACAGGTCTTATATCGCCCATTCGCTTTATATGCCCTATATGAATTTTGCGGGAGGCAGCGAGAGCGGCCGCTATCTTTCCCAGCAGATTCCATTTATGGGGATAAATTATGCCGAGGAGTTTTTCCAGAATATAATGATTGGCAGAGTGGATTTGCGGGGAAAAATAAAGGAGAACCACTACCTCTACGGCATAGTGAACTATATGCGCGAGGGCGATGTTTTTGAAAACATGTTCAGCCATAATGGCACGGGCTATTGGGGCGCCGCCCTTAAATATGTCTATAATACCAGGTTCGGGCCGCTTGGTCTGGATTGCCACTGGTCCGACTATAACAAAAAGATAGGCTTTTATTTCAGTATAGGCCACTATTTTTAGAAATGCCCTCTGCTTTCCCTGTTTAGAGAGAAATTAATTGGAAATGTATGGAGAAAAGCGTTGCAATAGCGAAAATAAAGAGACTCTGTTCGGCCAGGGAGTATTGCTCTGCCCAGATAATCTCCCTGCTTGGGAGATGGAATTCAAGGGATTTCATTTTCAACAAGGAGGAAATTGCAACCATAATCATGGAGCTGGAGCGGGAGGGGTATATCTCGGATTTGCGGTTTATCTCTGCATACGCAAGGGATAAGGCCCTTTTCAGAGGGTGGGGGCCGGAGAAGATTCTATATAAATTAAAAGAGCTTGGAATGCCGCCGGCAGTAAGAGACGGATCTGAAGAGAGGGCGTTACGTACAATTGTCGAGCAGGCTCTCGACTCTGTAGATACCGGGGGCCGGCTTGTAAAGCTGCTTGCCAAAAAGTGGGATGGGCTTAAAGAGAGAGAGGAGCCTCTGCCCGACAAGAGGGGAAAACTTATAAGATTTGCCCTCTCCCGCGGCTATAGCTACTCTGTAGCGGTGAAAACGGTTGCGCAGGTTATGAAAAATAGCTAACTTGCGCCTCATTCAAAGGAGATTTTATGGTTCAAAAAGAGGATATATTATTGTGTTCTGAGAGGCTTGAAGCCTTGAGGAGGTCTCTTTGACTATGCTTCGAAACAAAAAGAGGCCAAAGAAGGGGCAGAAAAATCTATGGAGGAGGGGTTCTGGAATAACCCCCATGAGGCGGAGGCTTTCCTGAAAAAACTCTCTGCCGTTAAATTCTGGGTCGATTCAATAGACAGGATAGAGAGTGCGCTTGAAGATTTGCAAGTGCTTTACGAGATGATCTCCCCTGAGAGAAACAAAAGCGACTGGCAGCAGAATTCTGCCGAGGAGCAGGAGCTTGATGCAGAGTATCTGAAGGTTCTTAAAATGGTTGAGGAGCTGGAGATGAAGAGCATGCTTGGCGGCGAGGGCGACAACCTTGGGGCTCTGCTTAAAATCAATTCGGGCGCAGGCGGTACAGAGAGCAATGACTGGAGCATGATGCTTCTTAGAATGTATACCCGTTGGGGAGAGCGAAACGGCTATAAGGTTTCGGTCTACGATGTCATAGATGGAGACGAGGCCGGGATAAAGTCTGCAACGGTTGAGATAGAGGGGGATTTTGCCTATGGCTATCTTAAATCTGAAAACGGAGTCCACAGGCTGGTGCGAATCTCTCCCTTTAATGCACAGGGGAAACGACAGACCACATTCTCTTCTGTATTTGTCTATCCTCTTGTAGATGAGACCATTGAAATTAACATTAACCCGGCAGACCTGGAGTGGGACACATTCCGCTCCAGCGGAGCGGGCGGCCAGAATGTAAATAAGGTTGAGACCGGTGTGCGTGTAAGGCATATTCCAAGCGGGATAGTTGTGGAAAATACCGAGACCCGCTCGCAACTCGATAACCGTCAGAACGCCTTAAGAATATTGAAATCTCACCTCTATGAACTGGAGCTGGAGAAAAAGAGGGAGAGACAGGCAGAGCTGGAGGGAAAGAAGAAAAAGATAGAGTGGGGCTCGCAAATCAGAAGTTATGTGCTTCACCCATACAAACTTGTAAAGGATCTGCGGACAGGCTGTGAGACTGCCGACACACTGGCGGTGCTGGATGGAGATCTGAACGAATTCATGCGCAGATATCTGCTCGAAAACAGGGATAACCGACAATAACAATATAATCTTAAAGTTATGGAGTTCAAATATAATGAAATGTTTCCGCTTGGAGAGGATACCACAAAGTATCATCTGCTTACAAAAGAGTATGTAAGCGTTGCGGAGTTCGAGGGCAAAAAGATTTTGAAAGTGGATCCCGAGGGGCTCAGATTTATTGCCCGCCAGGCCTTCCATGATGTCTCATTCATGCTTCGTCCGGAACATAATGAGATGGTGGCAAAGATTCTCAGCGACCCCGGGGCAAGCCAGAACGATAAGGCGGTGGCACTCACATTCCTGTTAAATGCAAATGTTGCAGTTCATGGACAGCTGCCTCTTTGCCAGGATACCGGCACGGCAACCATTGTAGCGAAGAAGGGGCAGAATGTCTACACGGGCGGTGGAGACGAGGCCGCTCTCTCTCACGGCGTTTTTGATACCTATACGACAGATAACCTGCGTTACTCGCAGACTCTTGCCATAGATATGTATAAGGAGAAGAATTCCGGGAATAATCTGCCGGCCCAGATAGATATCTATGCAGTGGATGGCAATGAGTATAAGTTTCTCTTTGTGGCAAAGGGCGGCGGCTCTGCAAACAAGACTTACCTTTTCCAGGAGACCAAGGCTTTGCTCAATCCCGAAAAACTTGAGAGTTTCCTTGTGGAGAAGATGAAGACTCTGGGAACCGCGGCATGTCCTCCTTACCATATAGCATTTGTGATAGGCGGAACCTCTGCAGAGATGAATCTCAAGAGTGTAAAACTGGCCTCTGCAAAATATTACGATTCACTCCCGACCCATGGAAGCGAGGCAGGCCATGCATTCAGAGACCTTGAACTGGAGCAGAAGTTGCTGAAGGCGGCACAGAATATAGGATTGGGCGCGCAGTTCGGCGGAAAATATTTTGCTCATGACATAAGGGTTATCCGTCTGCCCCGCCACGGAGCCTCATGCCCTGTAGGTATGGGAGTAAGCTGCAGTGCAGACAGGAATATAAAGGGGAAGATAAACAGTGAAGGTATATGGCTTGAGACTTTGGACAGCAATCCTGCAAGGCTTATCCCCGAGAAATACCTTGGAGCAAAACATAACCATGGAGTGGTCATAGATTTGAACCGTCCTATGAAGGAGGTGCTTGCAGAACTTTCCAGACATCCGGTTTCAACTCCGCTGCTGCTTAACGGAACAATTATAGTGGGCAGGGATATTGCCCATGCAAAATTAAAGGAGAGAATAGAGAGAGGAGAGGGATTGCCAGACTATATGAAGGAGCATCCTATCTACTATGCAGGCCCTGCAAAGACCCCAAAGGGAATGCCAAGCGGCTCATTCGGGCCTACGACGGCAGGCCGTATGGACAGTTATGTAGATCTCTTCCAATCTCATGGCGGCAGTATGATTATGATTGCAAAAGGCAACCGCAGCCAACAGGTGACAGATGCCTGCAAAAAACATGGCGGCTTTTACCTTGGCAGTATAGGCGGTCCTGCGGCTATACTTGCAAAGGAGAATATCAAGAGCGTGGAGTGTCTTGAATATCCCGAATTGGGAATGGAGGCAATCTGGAAGATAGAGGTAGAGAACTTCCCTGCATTTATCCTTGTCGATGATAAGGGAAATGATTTCTTTACCCTGCTGAAGCCCGGTTGCGCAAAGTAAGTTCGATTACGGCTATCTCGCTTCTGCTGCCTATGCGCAGCGGCGGCCCCCACAACCCCAATCCGGAGGAGACATAAATGTGCGTATGCCCTGCTTTCTCATATCCGTAATTGTGTGGGTAGATAGCCTTGGTCAATAGAGATAAAGGCCAGATTTGTCCTTTATGGGTGTGTCCGTAGAGTGCAATTCCGGCCTTCTCCTTTATTGCGCTCTCTATCTCGCTCTCTATAGGCTGATGATCCAGTACTATTGAGGCACTGCAGCTTTCTGTTACGGCCATAAGCTGATGCAATCTTTTTCTGTTGCGGTTGCTATTGTCGTCACGCCCTACAATTGTAAGATTCTTTCCGATTTTTACTACGCTGTCTCTAAGCAGCCGTATGGGGGTCTGCTTTAAAAATCGTGCGCTTTTCTCTATTCCGCTTATATATTCGTGGTTGCCCGGAACCATATAGATTCCATATTTTGCCTTTAGACATTTCAGTTCCTCCTCCATCTTCTCCTCATATAGCGGGTCTACAGAGGAGTCTATCAAATCTCCGCATATAAGAATAAGATCCGGGTTACAGTCCCTTATCAATGAGACATATTTCTTTAGTCTCCGTTTTGAAATGCCGTAGCCGAGATGAATATCGCTTGCCATTACAATCCGTATCTTTTCCTCCTCTTTGCAGTAATTTTCGCTCTCCAACGTTATCTCCATCTTCCTTATTGCAACTCTTGTAAAGTTGAGGTAGCCATAGATAAGCAAGAGTGTCGTTATGCCGCAGCAGATGGCCCTATAATGGGGAACAGTCACCCCGGTTATCCTCAAAAGCGCCGCAAGAATAAAGAGTATGGAGAGATAAAGGGTTATTACAAGCCAGATGGAGCTTGCAGAGTAGAGAAAATTTCCTGTCCGGCCTGTACCGGGCGTATTGCGAAAGAAGATCAGGAGCGGAAAGAGAAGGGCTGCCGCAACAAGCAGTGTGGTTGCAACGCCCCTTGCAAAAGGGGGCAGCACCCTTAGAGATGGCCAAAGTGAGTAGAAAATCCAGCCGTTGGCAATAAAATAGAGTACTATTATTGAGATAAATAGCATAGGGTTTTACTTTTGCTGTGCGAAGTTACAAAAAAGGGCGGAAGATTACCTGATGATATATAATTGCTTAATTTGTCTTTGCAACTTGCTGACAAATAAAAACGGAAACACTATATGGAAAAGGACAAATTCAAACATCTGAACCCTATTAATTTTGTTGAGATTGAATAAATTCTATTTCACGCTCATTTAACTTGTATGCTTTGTAAATTTGAAAATTAATTGCTGCAATACATTCCTTATTTATATAATCTTTTGAAATGAGAATTCTATTGATATAACTATCACAAAGCTTATAATCTTGATGAATACATAATTTTCCAAGATTATATTTATATAATGTCGCCATGCACCTCCATCCCCTAATTGCGTATCTTCAGAATTAATCCACCATTTAATAAGATTGGAATTTAAAAACGCTAATAAACTAATGAGATCACTGCATGTAAGGAAATAATTTGTATCAAGAAGGAAAAAGCCTTCTTGAATTAAAGAATATTCAGTTACTCCTACGCTTGGCCATGCTATTTTCGGCCGCAAAAAATCCTCCTACCAAATATTGCACATATCCACCTAACAAACTATATTTGCGGTATAAAATATGTGCATTGCACAAATAATCGCCCCTAAAATGGTAATTTCACGAGATAGATACCTTCAGCAGCTGATAACGTCAAAAGGTAACGGTATGGTTAAAATCGTTACCGGAATCCGTCGTTCC
>X5_European_Hare__coassemble_171_pt1 | contig 19803 bp, 12 predicted proteins | sample X5_European_Hare__metabat2_low_PE_003 | metagenome-assembled genome bin X5_European_Hare | reverse complement strand
TAAATGCTTACCTTTGTAGAAGCGATGGTTTGTTCTGTTGAAGTTTGACGCACCTCAGATTCAGACAGACGCAGGATGAGAAACCACACGACTTTAAGACCTAAACTAACTTATTTAACCTAATTATTTAACCAAAAACTTAATTTATGTTCATTAAAAAAGTTTCGAGTCGGTCATTGCGATTCGTAATGACGACCTTTGTTTCGCTGTTGATATCGGCCGGAGCAATGTGGGCACAGAATGTGAATGTAAAGGGTACAGTTACCGATAAGGACGGCCAGCCTCTTGCCGGTGTCTATGTCCTTGTTCAGGGAACAACCCGCGGTACGGCGACGGATTTTGACGGCGCATACTCTCTTGTCGCTCCTTCAGACGGAACGCTCGTCTACTCGATGTTGGGTATGCAGAATGCGACTGTAGCCGTAAATGGACGGTCGGTCATTAATGTGACAATGCAGGAGAACGCGACTCTGCTCGATGAGGCGGTTGTAGTCGGTTACGGCACACAAAAGAAAGCTAACCTTACAGGAGCGGTAGCGACAGTCGATGTAAACAAGACGCTGGACAGCCGCCCTATTGCAGATATCGGTCGTGGATTACAGGGTGCGGTAGCGGGAGTAAATATCAGGATACCAACCGGTGAGGTAGGCTCAGACCCCTTGATTAAAATTCGCGGTCAGGTCGGTTCCATTTCGGGAAGCAATAACCCGCTCATCTTATTGGATAATGTGGAAATTCCAAGCATTCAGATGGTAAATCCCAATGATGTTCAATCCATTTCTGTATTGAAGGATGCGGCTTCATCTTCTATCTATGGTTCCAAGGCCGCATTTGGCGTAATCCTTATAACAACAAAATCAGGAGCGCAAAATGATAAATTTGAAATAAGTTATTCGAATAACTTTTCTTGGCAGGACCCTGCCAAAAAAATCGAGATTGGCGGTATAGAAGCTTTGCAATATACATTGGATGCACAAATAAACAGAAGAGAACCAATGCCGGCCGGCGGTTTCTGGCGTATTAGTCCGGAGAGTCTGGAAAAGGCCATTGAATGGCAGAGCCTGTACGGTGGAAAAGTAAAATGGAATGATCCTGTACTGTATGGGCGGGATTGGATCTATGACGGAAAAGACAAATATGGATACAGAATTTATGACGGTGCTAAAGCCATGATTGACAATTGGACACCGACAATGACCCATAACCTGTCTGTAAGCGGCAAGATTGGTAAGACAAGTTATAATATCGGAATAGGCTATCTGGACCAGAGCGGTATGACAAGAACGGCCAGGATAGATGACTTCAAACGATACAATGCCTCTGTCAGTGTTACTTCAGAAGTCAATAAGTATATTACAGTAAGAGCGAGTTCAATCTATTCGGATCGCAACAAACGTTATCCTGGAATTGGAAATACATCAGCCGACCCATGGCTATATCTTTATCGTTGGAGTCCGTTAATGCCTATGGGAGTGACCGAGAACGGTAATCCGTTAAGGGAACCTGCCTACGAAATGGCAGCTGCCAATACAGATAATCTGCAAAATAAATACTACAATATCAATTTAGGTTTCACATTGAATTTTACCAAAGACTGGGATTTCAAGTTTGATTATACCTATGACAGACAAACCACCGAAACGAATTCATCAGTAATGCAATATGAGGCGGGTCAAACGTGGTACGCTCCCGTCGCATGGATGGAAAACGGCAGTCAGGTATATGTCAACGAACAGGGAGAGAGAGTAGATACCGGCGGTATGCCTGCATATCAATTCCCTGTGGAGAAATACTATAATACTTCCGGCCCGACTACCAGTCAGGTAGGCAATAACAGCAGATCCGCCGATAAAAATACTTTCAACATTTATACCACTTATAATTTGTTGCTGGGTAAGGAAAAGCAACATGCGTTCAAGTTTATGGTAGGTATGAACAGAGTCACAAACAAATGGAGTTCATACAATGGCTGGAAAACAAATCTGCTTGATTTGACAAATCCGCAGTTCCCGTTGGCATCTGGAGATCAGTTTATTGAAGGAAACCGGAACTGGGAGGCACAGTTAGGTTTTTTCGGTCGTCTCAACTATTCTTTTGAAGACAGATATTTCGTTGAGGCAAATATACGTAGGGACGGTTCATCGAAGTTCCCGAAAAATCTGCGGTGGGAATGGTTCCCTTCTTTCTCTGCCGGCTGGATATTTACCAATGAAAAGTTCATGGCATCCATCAACAATATCTTAAGCTTCGGTAAAATCAGGGCTTCATGGGGAAGGATTGGTGACCAATCCGTTTCAAACACTCTGTATAGATCCGTCTTGTCAGGTGGCCAGTCATCGTGGCTTGATGGAAATGGAAATAAAACCCCTGTGTTCGGCACCCCATCATTGGTGGACAACGATATCAGCTGGCAGCAAATCGAAACGCTTGACTTTGGCGTTGATCTCAGATTCTTCAATAATAAGCTCGGAGTCACTTTCGACTGGTTCCAACGGGATACAAAGAACATGATTATCGCCGGTGAAAGTCTGCCTGCAACTCTTGGCACATCTGCTCCCAGCGGCAATTACGGTAGCCTGAGAACCAGGGGCTGGGAGTTGTCGGCCGACTTCAGCCATCGTTTTGCCAACGGATTGGGCATCAATGCAACAGCATCTATTTCAGATGCTTCTACTTTTATCACAAGAGGTGCCGACTATCTGACTCCGTGGGAAGACAGAAGTTTGGGAACTACCTACTCGACAGGCAGACGTTATGGTGATATTTATGGTTATGTTACCGACAGATTATTCCAAAAAGAAGATTTTGTATATGGAGCAGACGGTCAGATTGAAAAGATTGTCGTCGTTTATAATGGAACGTATCACACCACCTATAAGCAATCCTCAAAGTATCCGGTTTATCAGGTGCATTATGAAGATGGAAACAAGCTGATATTCTCTCCCGGTGACACTAAATTCGTGGATATTGACGGTGATGGTTACATAACTCCGGGAACCAGTACAAACGGCAATCCTGGCGACCAGGTAGTTATAGGCAATACTACCCCTCGTTATGAATACAGTTTCAGAGTGGGTGCCGACTATAAAGGCTTTGATTTTTCAATTTACTTCCAGGGCATTGGAAAACGCAAAATCTGGGGTAGCGGCCAATTGGCGATTTCCGGGTATAGTGCCAAGGAGGGCGCATTGCCTAAAACTTTCACAACAGACTATTGGACAGAAGAACGCACCGATGCCTTCTATCCAAGAGCATGGGACTTAGGTGGCAGCGATACCGGATTTGCCATGCAGAGACAATCCCGCTATCTGCTGGACATGTCTTATTTAAGAATCAAGAATATTACATTAGGATATTCCGTTCCGACAGCTATCTTATCCAAGATATATGTCAGCAAGGCGAGAGTCTACATATCATTGGAAAACTTCTTTACTTTTGACAACCTAAGAGGATTGCCTATTGATCCGGAGGCCATATCAGGATATTCTATGTTCTCCACCAATTACAATCTCGGACGTACAGGTACCGGTACACCGGTATTCAAAAGTTTGTCATGTGGTATTCAATTAACCTTCTAAAACAGGATCATTATGAAATTTAAACCATTTATAATTTTAGCCGGTATCGTTTTATTGCTTACGGACTGTACTGATGTACTCGATCGTCCGTCATTGACTACGGCTGAGGATGATGCATATTGGACCAATGAAGAAAGGGTGCGTTTATATGCCAATGATTTTTACACCTACTTCTTTGTGGGGTATGGATTAAAGTATACGACCACCTACGCTCCCAATGCCAATTATACATTTAATGACGATGCAGTGATAATGTCCACTCAAACAGAATTCACGCGCACGGTTCCCACATCTAAAGGAAGTACAAGTCTGAGCATAATGTGGGAAAGTCAATTTACCGGTCCTACATGGAATTTTGCATGGATCAGGAAAGCAAATATTATGATTGACCGCATCACTAATCTGATGCCTGAAATACTGACAGAGGAACAATATAACCATTGGACGGGAATCGGACGCTTCTTCAGGGCGCTGGAATATGCACGTCTGGTAAATGTGTTCGGCGATGTTCCATATTACGACAAAGAGGTAAAGAATACGGATAAGGATGCCTTATACAAAGACCGCACTCCAAGAAACGAGGTGATGGATGCCGTTTACGATGATTTTGAGTATGCAATGCAGAACGTACGTCTGAATGATGGGAGTCAATACGTGAACCGGTATGTAGTTGCTGCCATGGTTTCAAGGTGGGCTCTGTTCGAGGCCAGCTGGCAGAAATATTATTATAAGAATGACGAACGGGCAAGAAAGTTCTTCAATCAGGCCGTCGCTGCGGCGGAGATTGTCATCAATAGCGGTAAATATGACATTGTAGAAGATTTTCGCAAATTGTTCGGCTCTACTGACCTGACCAACAGCAAGGATTGCATTTTATACAGAAAATATGATGCCGGTCAGAATATTACGCATTCCATTGCTTCAACCTGTAATATGAACGACCCTACCAATGTAGGCCCGAACCTGGATTTGATTAAGGCGTTCATCTGTACAGATGGCAAGGACTGGCAGACTTCTTCTTTGGAAAATGCAGATGATTTTACTCTTAGCAATCTGATTAAGACAAGAGACCCGCGCTTTGAAGCCAGTTTCTATACCAAACCGACTCCAAGAGCCAAGAGCTGCTACCTGTATGTGGTGAAGTTTATCCCACGAAGCGGATTGAGTTATATTGAAAACGGCGGTTCTCCGGCTGCAGAATTCCAGAGTGAGAAAAACGTGACTGGTTATCCGGTATTGCGCTATGCCGAAGTCCTGCTAAACTGGATTGAAGCGAAGGCCGAACTTGAAACATTGGGCGGCACGAAGGTTTCCCAGTCTGATATAGATATGTCTATCAACAAGATTCGCAAAAGACCGGTGGCAGAAGAGGCCAAAGCTTTAGGAGTAACCCAGACAGCTGAAATGAAATTGGATGCGCTCCCGCAAGATCCCGATAGAGATCAGACCGTACCGCCGCTGCTTTGGGAGATAAGAAGGGAGAGAAGAATGGAATTTGCCTTTGAATTCTCACGTATCATTGACTTAAGGCGTTGGAAAAAGCTGGAATATATGGATACCGATGCGAATGAAGATTTGCTGAAAGGCACATGGGTTAATTTCAACGATGAAGTAAAAAGCGAGTTGAAGGATGAGAATAAAGGTAAACTCAGGGTGATGGACAAAGACGGAAACTTTACGGTATATGATGGGACAAATGCAGCCAAGATGAACGGGTTTTTCTATCCTGAACAGAATAAGGGCAGACGACCGTTCCTGAATGTTCCTAATGTCAATCCGTATCTTTCTCCTATTGGAACGAATCAGATTTCGGACTATAAGAATAAGGGATATACTTTGACTCAGACAGAGGGTTGGCCGACAGATATCAATTGACAATGCTAATCAATAAAATCATGGGAATCATTTTAAACTAAAAGATGAGATTATGTATAAACTAATAAGAAATATAGGATTTTTGGCTGTATTGCTGGGACTTGGCCTGGTATCCTGCGAGGAGGATTATCCAAAAAGCCAATTGGAGCCATACGATACAGAACTTTTTTCCATTAAAATAACCAATGCGGGTGCAGATGGCAATATGGTGGTGGAAGGAACCATTGATGAAGAGAATAAAATGATTGATTTTCCCCGCCTGGACATTGCAACGGACTTTTCGGCCCTTAATCTGGATGCGGAGCTTTCTGACGGAGCTGCTCTTCAAAATTCGGTAATGGATTTTTCCATGGATGAGGAAACCACTTTCAAAACTTTGATTATCAGAATAGTGAATCAAAAGAGATACAAAGAGTATTTTATAAGAGTAAGAAAAAGGGTTCCGGTATACGGGGCTGATTTTGAGAATCCTACAGTATATGATTTCTCCGGAGACAATATCTATCCTGATTATGGAAGCCAATTGACAAGATGCGCCTCTTATGATGGTGAATATGTATTGATTGTCAGCAGAAAGACCGCTCCACATCTTCTTAAGGTGTCTGAACTGAAGAAAAATGAAATTAATCCGATAATGCTTGACCTTACGGGCGTGAGTGGCGGAACCTTTAGCTACAATATGGGGGCATTGGCAAACGGACATGTATATATCGCATCTCTGTCAGGCTCTCAGGCATCACCGTTGAAGATTTATTATTGGGATACGCCGACTTCCAAACCTGAAGTCATTGCCGATATCAAAGTGTCGGATATCCCGGATGCGGGAAACAGGCATGGAGATAACATATCGGTCAATATTGATAAAAAAGGCAATGGATTTATCTTCTTCGGGGATAATGCATCCACAAAATTCTTGAGGCTGACCGTAAGTAATCATAAGACAATAGGTGACCCGAAAGTGCTGGCTTCAAGCTCTGATGCAACCTTGGTTACCAATGTGTACAGGATAGAAGATACAGACGAATATGTATGGGCCGGAGTAAGGCTGCCTGTTACGCTGGTTGATGAATCTCTCGCAAGCAAATATGCAATGAACAAGTCGAACCTGGAAACAGAAGCGGTTGCCCCAAGAATATTTAACTTTAACGGGGAGCGTTATCTGATAGTCTGCAGTGCCGGACAGGGAAGTGCATCCAAGGCGACTCCTTCCCTGGTTGTTTACAATCTGACCAAGGGAAGTACAGTGGCCGAGGCAATGCAGAAGTTTGATGAGGGAGATAATCATAATCCTGATTATAGATTCATATTGGGTGGAAGCGGCAATGCGGCAGCTCTTGCACAAACAGAATATTTTATAGAGAAAGATGAAAATGGAAAAGATGCCAGACTCTGCATTTTCGGCTCGCGTACAGATTCCGGATTTGTAATCTGTGAATTCCCTGTCAAACAGGAGGAAGAGGATTAATGACTATATCGGTTTTTTGATCAAATAAATTACAGTATTAACATAGGAGCCGTCTTATGAATGAAAATCGGGCGGCTTCTTTAATTTGAAATTCGGAAATGAAATGTTTGAAATATCTGATTTTGATTATTTTCGTTGTATCTATCGCATCTTGTAGTAAGGAAAAGAATGGTATTATACCGCCGCCTGAAGAAGATACATCTGTGACTTTGCCTCAAAAGGAGCTGCGTGGAGTATGGGTGGCGACGGTCTGGGGTATAGATTGGCCTATGGAGGAGTACAATGCCGCGGCTCAGAAGAAAAAGTATATTGACTATCTGGACTTAATGGTTGAAAATAATATGAATGCAATATTCTTCCAGGTGCGGGGAATGGCAGATGCATTTTATGATTCGCAATACGAGTCGTGGAGCAAGTATATCACCGGAACTGCAGGAGTCAAACCAAGCTATGATGTTCTGGAATTCCTTATAGAAGAGGCTCATAAGCGAAATATCCAGTTTCATGCGTGGCTGAATCCCTATCGTATTTCAACCCGGGCAGACAAGAACTCCTCATTTGCCCAGTTGGATCCGAAGATTCCTTCTGAACTGACCAAGGATTACGAAAAGATCCGAATTTACAATCCGGCCTTGCCTGAAGTGCAGACCCGTATTACACAAATCGTAAAGGAAATCATTACCAAGTATGATGTCGACGGTATTCATTTGGATGATTATTTCTACCCCTCCCTGGAGGCATCCGAAAAAATGAATGATGAAGCGGAATATGAAAAATATGGTAAGAGCAATTTCTCCAATATCGACGATTTCAGACGAAATAACGTTGATGTGGTCATACAGAATATACAAAAGACAATCATAGAGACCCGTCCTGAGGTAATATTTTCAATCAGTCCTGCCGCCAATATGGAAAGTAATTACAATACTCTATTTGCAGATGTGAAAAAGTGGGCGAAGGAGGGCTGGGTGGATGTTGTAATTCCACAGCTCTATTTTGCTACGGGTACGGGAGAAAGCGGTTTTAACCAGAGACTGGATTTATGGTCACAATATACTTATGAGAATCATCTTTTGGTAGGATATGGAATTTATAAATTCGGCGACCCTGCATATGGCAGTAAATTCCAGACATCTGAAGATCTGCAGAAACAGTTCGATTATGCAAAGACAAAGCCGAAGGTAAAGGGGAGTGTTTTGTATAGCGCAAAATATCTGGTGGAAAATAAAGTCGGGATTATGGATGTAATAAGAAATGTATATAAAAAACCTGTGTTGCTTCCCTACCTGGGCAGAACCGCAGCTGAAAGGCCTGATGCTCCTGCCAATCTTCGTGTAAACGGAAACAGTTTGTCATGGGACGGAGTACAGGCCGCTTATTATGCGGTGTATAAAGATAATGGAGCTGACCAGACCGCCACTCTGATTGGAACTACCAAAGAGACCACATTCAAACTGAGTGAGAAAGGGACTTATTTTGTAACGGCACTCGATAGGAAAAATGCGGAAAGTGATTTATCGGAATCTGTAAGCTATTAGAAGCCGGATTCGTTCTTTGGATCTTCAGTGAAAAAGAAACGGGGTCAAAAGTGGAGTGACAGCCCCATAACCAGGTTTCTTGGGGCTCCCCAGTAGCCGGTGAAACTCTCTTTTGTATGGTCGGCGCCGTCGGCCCCCCTTATTATATATTTGCTGTCAAGGAGGTTATTGAGGGAGAAGAAGACGGTAACATCAAAGGCATTGAAATCAAACCTGTTTGATAGATTCAGATTTACAACGTGGTATGCGGGAATTCTATAGGGGTTGGCTTTGTCATTGGGGTCGGTGCGTGAATCGGGCTTGAACTCTGCCCAATATCTGGTGCCATACTGCCAGTCTGCAGATAGTGTCAGTTTTGAAATCTGTCTGGCTGCAGCAGAGATGAGGTGTCTGAAAGGGGTAACCTCCGCTGCGGCTCCAATCTGGGTCTGGGGTGCATCCCCTACGGGAAGGCCGTTGCTATAGACATTTATATTATCTATAGGTTGTGTGCTATAATCGTCATATATTGTAGCGTGGACGTTGTTTTTCCACCTCCAGCTTGCAAATGAGGCGTTTGCATAGAGTTTTGCCCAGGTTGAAATCAGATAATGTCCCTCTATCTCCATTCCATAATGGAGAGCATCCAGACCTGTAACCATATACCTGCGGGCATCCTCTTCAAGTGGCTTATAGGGGTTGCTCATTAGAGATTTGTTAAACCAGTAGGCTCCGTAAAGGGTTGCCTCTACCGCTCCGCGATAGTGGGTAAAACGGTAGCCAAACTCTCCAAGCAGGTTTTTCTCGTTCTTTATATTTCCACTTATGCTATTGTTTCCGCTGGAGAAGTAGACATCGGAGTAGGGAATTCTGCTATATGCCGCCGCATTCAGATAGAGGCTGTGCTTAAGATCCAATTTATAGAGTATGCCAGCCTTAATGCTGCCGCCTGTTCCGACTGCGGTCTTGCTATATTGCTCACCCTCTTTGTAGTTATATTTATCCCATCTCTTTATGACAGCTCCATATAGTGAGGCTCCGCCATTCAGAACAACTTTTTTCTTTTTGTAGATCATAGAGGCATAGAGTGTTCCATAATCGTGTTTTTTCCCGTTATTGGTTCTTATACAGTCGCCTACTCTCTTTATGGGATTCCTGCCGTCTATCCCTGCAAGAGAGTTATGCTCATAATCTTCATACCAGAAATCACCTCCCAGAAGGTCTGTAATCTTCTCCTTCTCCCATGTGTTGTAGAGCTGGTAATGGAGACCCCCCTCAAGGGTAAGGGAGCTGTCGGGGGTCCAGATTAATGATGTCAATGCTCCGAATTGAATATGCCCCGCCATATAGTCGCCAAGGATATTTTGTGCAGACTCGCCCCTTGCCGCACTTGCCCTGTTATCTGCCATTACCGCATCCCAGTCTATATGGCCCTCTTTTTGGTAGGAGATAATTTTTTTCCCCTTGCTCTCTGCCCGGTTGCCTCCTCCATTGCCTATTGCCATATATAGGGCGCTATTGATTTTAAGGTTATTATTATTTGTATAGAGGTAGTTAATGGTAAAGTAGGGTTTGAAATAGTTGTTTACGCTTATATTCTTCTGTACGGTTTTTCCATCTTCTTCTCTATAAGGACCCCAGTTTTTGTTATAACCGCGTCCGTATCTCTCCATTTCTGGATATGTAAGACGCTGGCTGCGCTGCTGATGGCATTCAGGGCCTCCCAGGGCGGTAAAAAGCAGAGAATGACGGTTGTCAATCCTTTTGCTTATACTCAGCATATAGGCTCCTGCCGAGGCATCTGTAGCCTCTACATAGCCGTGTCCCCAAAGGTAGGAGCCGGAGAGAGAGAATCCCCATCCATTTCCCGTCTCGCCGCTGTTATAGGTAAAGTAGCCCCTTGAGAGCTGATAGTCTGTATAGTAATATCCCACATCCAGTGAACGGAGGTCTGTCGGACTCTTTGTAACTATATTTATGGTTCCTCCTACCGAGTTGTCTGAGAGCATTGAGGCTCCTATTCCCTTTTGAAGCCGTATTGTGGAGGTGGCATCTGTAAGACCGACCCAGTTGTTCCAGAACATAGAGCCGCTTGTAAGGCCGGAGATGGGAATTCCGTTCAGCAATACAGAGATATTCTCCTGCCGGAATCCGCGGATATTTATTCTTGCATCTGCAAAGCTGCCGCTCTCGGGGGTGGCAAAGATTCCCGGAACCTCTTTCAGCAATTCCGGAAAGGTTCTTCCAGCACTCTTCATCTTAATCTGCTCCTTATCTATACTTGTAACTCTTAATGGAGAAATCCGAGAGTTTTCAATTGCTGATGAGACGGTAATCTCCCTTAGAGAGTAGGCTATTGTGTCTGCCTCGTTATTGAGAAGGCTCTTTTCCGGGAGGCCGTCTGCATAGATTGCAAAGGGTATGACTGTAAGAACAGCGGTTAAAAGAAATCTTGTTGACATAAACATTGATTTTTGATTAAATAATTTGTTTATCAACAAGGCAAACAGAAAAACAATACCGGATAGAGAGGGGAATACTCTAAAGGAGAGCCACCCTATATGGCGATAATCTTCTTCCATCCAGACTATACTGTCGGTGCCGTAATTGCAACGGCTCTGCTCACGGGAGCTTGCGGACTTTACCGCCGATCGGGAATTTCACCCTGCCCTGAAGATCGGGCGCAAATATGAGGATTCTCTGCTGAATTTCAAAATCATTTTACTCCAGATTTTTTCTTACGCCATCCAAAAACCCACGCATTCCGGCGCTATCATGTTTGTTTACAATTGAGAGCAGCCGCTCCAGCTCACGTATGATCTTGTCAAGCTGTTCGGGAGTGTTGGGGTTAAAGAGAATCTCTGTAAGCAGATAGTCATCCTCTGAAAGGAGACCTTGTGCAATTGCGAGGTGCTTTTTAAAGGTGGTTCCAGGGGCATCCTGGTGCTTCATAATTGAGGCAAAGACCAGTGTTGAGGCAAAGGGGATAGAGAGGGAGTAGGCCACAACCCTGTCGTGCTCCTCAAATGTATATTCACAGATATTGAGTTTCAGTGTACTGAAAAGGTTCTTGAAAAAGATGCGACCCAGATAGTCGGACTCCTTTATTATAATTGCGCTCTCCTGCTGCAGGTTCCCAAGGTTGGCAAAGGTGGGGCCGAACATGGGATGGGTTGAGACATACCGGAAGCCGCAATTTTGGTAGAACTCCTTCAGACCGCTCTTTACAGAGGCTATATCGGCAATTATACACTGTTTGTTTATGTATGGAATAATCTTTTCGAAGGCCTCTATTGTTTTGTTAAGGGTTACACAGTTCAGCACCAGTTCGGGAGAAAACTCCTTTGCCTGTCCATACTCTGTAAAGCGTAGGGCGTTGTAGATAAAGAGCAATTTTTTAGGGTCGCTCTCAAGTACCGCCACCTCGTGGTTAAAGCTGAGAAGATCTGTGAAAAACGAGCCCATTTTGCCGGCTCCTATAACAAGGATTCTCATCTTTTTACTTCATTATCTCCATTTGTACTCTTACAGACTCTTCGTGGATGGATTTCATTATTCCGGCCACGAACTCCGGATTAAGCCCCACAGCCTTTCCAAGTTCGGCTCTGTTTTCAAGGATGTCGTTATACCTGTCTGATTGGAGTATAGGCATATTGTGCTCCTTTTTATAGGTTCCTATCTCGCGTGAAACTCTCATCCGTTTTGCCAGTGTGGCAAGCAGCTGCTGATCTATTTCATCTATCTGCTTTCTTAAAACGGCAATATCTTCGGTTGTCTGGGCGTTGTCCCTTATTACCAACATACTCAAGGTGTAATCTAAAATATCTGGGGTAAGTTGCTGTGCTGCATCGCTAAGTGCATGATCTGGATCGCAGTGTGATTCTATGATAAGGCCGTCGAAGTCTAAATCCAGTGCCTGTTGTGCGATAGGGGCAATGAGCTCTCTCTTTCCCCCTATATGGCTTGGGTCGCAGAAAAGAGAGAGTTCGGGATACCTTCTTTTCAGCTCTATCGGAATATGCCAGAGGGGCAGGTTTCTATAGAGTTTCTTCTCATAAGAGCTGAAGCCCCTATGGATTACCCCTATCTTTCTTATGCCTGCTCCATATATACGCTCTATTGCCCCAATCCAGAGTTCAAGGTCGGGATTTACGGGATTTTTTACAAGGACCGGAATATCCATTCCCTTTAGAGCGTCTGCAAGCTCCTGCATTGCAAAGGGGTTCGCTACAGTTCTGGCTCCTATCCAGAGGATATCTATTCCAGCCTTAAGTGCCTCAAGCACATGATAAGGGGTTGCAACCTCCGTTGCCGTAAGCATTCCTGTGGTCTCCTTTACCTCTTTGAGCCATGGCAGCCCTACTGCGCCTACCCCTTCGAATCCGCCCGGTTTTGTACGTGGTTTCCAGATTCCTGCCCTGAATATTTGAATTCCCTTTGAGACCAGGCTCCGGGCTGTGTTTAATACCTGCTCTCTACTCTCTGCACTGCATGGCCCCGCTATAACGAGGGGGCGTTTGGCTTCTATACCGTTAATCTGAAGTTTTTCTATTTTCATCTCTTTAGAATTTAATATTTTTCATTCAACGGGCATTCTTGTTAATCTCAAGTTTCTTTATCCTCTCCAATGCCTCAAAAAGTTGCGTTTTGTTGCAGCATAGGGAGATCCTTACATAATTTTTCCCATTGTTGCCAAAGATAAAACCCGGGGTGAGGAAGACTTTGGCCCGGTAGAGGATTCTGTCGCAAAGCTCTTTGGCCTCTCTCCCTACTTTGCCCCAGAGGAAAAGCCCTACCTGGTTGTCGCTGACCGTGGCCCCTATCTCCTCCATTATAGCCTTGGCCAGCACCCTTCTCTCTGCATAGAGGGCGTTCATTTTGTCATACCACTCTTTTGGAGCTGAAAGGGCTTTTGCCGCGGCAAGTTGCATTGGCCTGAACATACCCGAATCCATATTGCTTTTTACCCTTAGAATCCACTCCAGAAAGCGGGGATTTGTTGCAAGCATTCCTATACGCCAGCCCGGCATATTGTGCGCCTTGCTCAAGGAGTTAAGCTCTATGCAACACTCTTTGCTCCCTGTAACGGAGAGAATGGTCAGGGGCTTCTCGTTAAGAATAAAGCTATAGGGGTTGTCGTGGCAGATAATTATATTATGCCTTTTCCCAAACTCCACCAGCTTTTCAAAGAGCCGGGGTGAGCCGTTGGCTCCTGTGGGCATGTTCGGGTAGTTGCACCACATAAGCTTTGTCCTATCAAGAGAGATTCTCCCCTCTGCGTCTGCCCTTTCTATTGCTTTAAAATCGGGTTCCCAGCCATTGCTCTCATCAAGGGAGTAGTTGTAGATCGTGGCTCCCGCCAGCTTTGAGACAGAGGTGTAGGTGGGGTAGCCCGGATCGGGAACAAGAACTCCGTCGCCTTGGTTTATAAAGGCAAGAGTTATATGCATTATCCCCTCTTTGCTTCCCATAAGGGGAAGTATCTCGTTTGCAGGGTCTAGTTTTACATTATACCACTTTTTATACCAGGCGGCAAAGGCGTTACGCAGCTGGGGGATTCCCACATAGGATTGGTAGCCGTGTGCATCTGCTCTCCTTGCATTTAGGGCCAGTGTCTCAACGACCTCCTCGGATGGAGGCATGTCGGGGCTTCCTATTCCTAGATTTATTACCTTTTCGCCGTTACTGTTCATCTTGGCTATCTCTTTGAGTTTTACCGAAAAGTAATACTCATGGACATCGGAAATCCGTTCCGCCGGTTTAATCTCTTTCATTGCTCGACTCTTTTCTGATTTTCCTGTCAGACACTCTGTCTGCCCTCTGCATACTCTCCTAAAATCTCCAGCTCCCTGCAGAGCGGCATAATGGCATCTATTGCCTGGATATATCGCGGGTAATCCTTAAACAGCAGGTTGATATAGAACTGATACTCCCACTCCTTGCCTATAATAGGGATAGATTGAATCATTGAGAGGTTCATATCGTAAAATGAAAGGACCGCCAGCACCTTTGATAGGCTTCCCGACTCGTGGGGCAGGGTAAATACAATTGAGCTTTTGTTTACCCACCGGTTGCCCTCCCTTGGCGGCATATCAGGATTTCTGAGCCTTTCCCTCTTATAGAGGCAGGTGAGAACCTGCTGCGAGACCTCCCTGTTTGCCACAATCAGAAAACGGGTAAAGTTGCGCCGGTTTGTCTCTATCTGCTCTGCCAGAATATTCATTCCGTAAAGTTCTGCCGCACTTGCCGGACAGATTGCCGCATGGTCTGTAAGGTTGTTCTCCTTTATCCATTTTGCACTTCCTGCGGTATCGTCCTTCTCCACAAGCTTTTTCTCCGGGAAACACTCCAGAAATTCGGCACACTGCATAAGGGCCATAGGGTGTGAGTTTATCTCCTTTATCTGCTCTATCTTTACTCCGGGCAACGCCACAAGCGAATGAGAAATTCTCAGCTTGTACTCACCCACAATGGCCAGCCTCTCCTCTCTTAAAAGCTGATAGTTCTGGAGGATACTACCGGCAATGGTGTTTTCTATGGCCATTATTCCAAGAATATCGCTCTTCTCTGCCACAAGCTTTGCCAACTCCTTAAAGGTGGCACAGTCTATACATTCAATCTCCTCTCCCTCAAAAAAATTCTTTGCGGCAATATAGTGGTTACAACCCCCTATCCCCTGAATGGCAATCTTGATTTTCATATAATGTCCTTACGGTTTTAAACTAAAAAAGCTCCCGCCCAAACAGGCAGGAGCTTAATAAACGACTCGGTTATCTTTATGGCTTTACATACAACCCCCGCCTTTACCTCTCTTTAAAGTAAAAGTAAAAATAGAAGGAGTATGTAAATCGCTGTTGTCCCATATTCTTGTTTGCCGTGCAAATCTAAATAAAAATCTTTTACGCTGTTCATATAATTTGTATTATTTCATTGTATGTAATACATGAGTTAATTGTGTATCTTTGTAACTTATTCAGAGTGGCTGTTCCTGTGGTCAGGATGCTTGTCGAGGCAATTGTGTCGACAGGTGTCTTTGATGAAAGGGATATGAGAATAAAGGAACTATAAATTTGCATATCTTTTAAATGGAGGAGCAGAGTGAGTAATATACATATAAATAGCGATTTAACCACTATAAGAAGTCTGTTGGACGCCAATACTTTCGTTATAATAGATAACAATTTGAAACATCTCTATCCTCTTTTCGATGGATTAAAAATAATTGAAATAGAGACCGGCGAGCAGAAAAAAAGGCTGGAGAGTATTGTGCCGGTTATAGAGACTCTTCTTAATGAAGGCGCCGGCAGAGATTGCTTTATATTGGGAGTGGGCGGCGGAATTACAACAGATATGGTCGGTTTTATTGCCTCTGTCTATAAGAGAGGGGTGAAGTTCGCCTTTCTGCCCACAACATTGCTGGCGCAGGCAGATGCCTCAATAGGGGGGAAGAACGGGGTGAACTTTGAGTCCTATAAGAATATCATAGGAACAATTACCCAACCGGAATGGGTCTATATCTGTGCCGGGGTGCTTAGGAGTCTGCCTGCGCCTCTCTTTAGGGCGGGGGTTGCAGAGGTGCTTAAGACCTTTATCTTGTTTGATGCAGAGGCATACTCTTATGCGGCAGACTATTTTGCGGAGCTGAATAACCATTATGTCGCCCACTCCACCCTTCTGGATGGGGGGGAGCTTTATGGAGAGGCAAGATTGCAGAGGATTATCTCCAGGTGTGCAGGATATAAGAGCGGTGTGGTAGAACGCGATGCCTTTGAACGGGGGGAGCGCAGACTGTTGAATCTCGGCCATACCTTTGCGCATGCAATTGAGAAGGTGTGTGCAGATGAGGCCTATCCCCCGATAATGCATGGAGAGGCGGTGGCCATAGGCATGGTGCTTGCCGCAAAGGTGGCAGTGAAACTGCTGGGGCTCTCCAATGGCTTTGCAGACCGGCTGGAGAGTGATTTGCGCAGAGCGGGGTTGCCGGTGGAGCTGCCACGCCGCAGAGATGACGGGCAGCCCGTAGAGATGGCACTGCTTTTGGAGGCCCTCAAAAAAGACAAGAAGGTGGTGGGGGATTGTATCCATTTCATATTGCCGGAGCAGTTGCAGCGGGTTTGCGACAGGCTTATTCCCATAAAGGAGCTGGAGGAGGTTTGCTGTGATTTGCGTTAGCGTTCAGGAGAAGAGTTTTGAGGCCTGCAGAGCCATTCTGAAGGAGAGCCCTATGGCCGAGCTTCGGGCCGACCTTTCTGCCCTCCCGTTGGAGCAGAATGTAAAGCTAATCTCATTACATCCCAACCTTATCTTTACCTGCCGCATAGCAAACAGTTCACAGGAGTATGCGGGGAAGCAGATGATTGCCGCCATAAAACATGGGGTAAAATATATAGATATAGAGATAGAGGCACCTCTGGAGTATGCAGAACCCATTGCTCTCTATGCAAAAGAGAGTGGAACAAAGCTTATAATCTCATATCATAACTACAATGCCACCCCATCATATAAAGAGTTAAGGGAAATAGCCGCAAACTGTCTCAGAAGGGGGGCGGATATTATAAAAATCGTTGCCACAGCAGAGAGCATTGCAGATGTAACAAGGGTAATGAGGCTTTATAAAGAGTATGACCCTGCAGGAGTTGTGGCCTTTGCAATGGGCGAGTGCGGAAAGTTCAGCCGCTACCTCTCTCTCAGGATGGGAGCCCCATACACCTATGTAAGTTTCGGGGAAAAGGTCTCAATGCCCCGGATATCGGGAGCCTCCACGGCACCCGGCCAATACTCAAAGGCAGAACTTGAGTCTCTCCTGGCAAAGAAGAGAGAGAGACTGAACTATAAGCTTAATGCAGAGAGTGTGGAGATTCCCTGCTCCAAGTCGGTGGCCCAACGGGCTATAATGGCCTCGCTCTATGCAGAGGGAGAGAGCACCTTAAAGAACTTTGAACCCTGCAACGATATAAACGGTGCCGTGGAGCTGGTAAAAGAGTTCGGAGCAGAAGTAATCTGTGGCCAGCGGCAGGGAGAGATTGTAATTAAAAGTGAGGGGGCAGGAAGGGTGGCCGAAAGAGTCAAAGAACAGAGTAAGGAGAGGGAAATTGAGCTGAATATAGGAGAATCCGGGCTTCTGGCCCGCCTTATTCTTCCCTTTGCAGCTTACCTTGCCGGAGAATCGGACCAAAGGACAATAAGGGTAACAGGCCATGGTTCCATTTTAGGGCGCAATCTACAGGAGGCTGCAGCTGCAATTGAGAGACTGGGGCTAAACTGTAGGGCTGCCAAGGGAGAGAATGCGAAGAACGGGGGAGCATACCTTCCCTTTGAGATAAGCGGCAGGATTGGGAGACAGAAATTGTTGAAAATAGAGGGATCGGAGAGTTCTCAGACGGTATCGGGGCTGCTTATGATGTTGCCCCTGCTCCCATATAATACTGAGCTTAGAATTGCAAATCCTACGAGTCTGCCCTATATAGAGCTTACACTCAGTGTGTTGAAATTCTTTTCCATTAATATTGAGCAGAGATGGAGCGGAGAGGAGCTGCTATTTTCCATCAAGGGAGGGCAGAGCTATAGGGCTCTCTCGCTATATCTTGAACCGGATTGGAGTTCCGCTTCATTTTTTGCCGTCATATACGCCATAGCATCTATGAAGCAGGCAAATTCGGGCGGAGGGCAAAGGATTTACAAATTGTTGAATATGCCTATGGATAGCCTCCAGGCAGACAAAGCCATACTTGATATATTGAGACTCTCGGGGGTAGAGGTGAAATTTGAGAGAACAGGAAAGGGGAGCAATGTCATTATCGCCTCGCCAAAGGAGCTGAAGAGCTTTTCGTTTGATGCCACAAATTGTCCTGACCTATTCCCTGTCGCCGTACTATATTCTACATTTTGTAAGGGAAGATCAGAAATCAAAGGAGTGGGGCGACTTATGCAAAAAGAGAGCAACAGGGCCGAAAGTATCTACTCTGAGTTCGCCCTTATGGGTGCCGATATTGAGATTGATGGCGATTATATGGTTATTAATGGGACTACTCTACATGGAGCTGCCCTTGACTGCCATAATGACCATAGAATAGCAATGGCCGTTATTGCCGCTTCTCTTTTTATTGCAGAGCCGGTGGAGATAGATGATTTAAAGTGTATAGATAAATCCTTTCCCTCTTTTACAGAGAGGTTATAGAGAGAAAATTCAGATAATATGAATAGTTACGGAAACAGATTTAGAATATCCATTTTTGGAGAATCTCATGGCGAGGCCATTGGAGTTGTGGCAGATGGAGTTCCGGCAGGAATTGCATTAAAGGAGGAGGATTTTTATGAAGACCTCTCTAAAAGAAGGAGCGGAGTAAAGGGAACCACTCCCCGTAAGGAGAGCGACAGACCTAAGATCCTTAGCGGGCTATATAACGGCTTTACTACAGGGGCGCCATTGGCCGTTCTCTTTGAAAATGAAAATATGCGCTCGTCGGATTATTCTACGTTCAGCGAAATTCCGCGCCCGGGTCACTCAGATTTTGTGGCAGGAGTCAAATACGGGGGCTTTAACGATATAAGGGGTGGCGGCCACTTCTCCGGCAGACTCACCCTTACACTTGTTGCCGCCGGAGTTTTGGCCAAGAAGGTTATTGCTTACTCTGAAAGGGGCAAGAGGATAGAGATTGGGGCAAAAATAGCAGAGCTTGGTGGAGTGGCAGAGGCAGGTTCCGCAAAGTGGGAGCAGCTCATTGAGCGGGCTCTTTCAGAGGGAGACTCTCTTGGCGGAATTGTAGAGTGCTGCTGCAAAAACCTGCCCGTAGGGCTGGGTGAACCATTCTTTGACTCTTTGGAGTCGCAGCTCTCCCATCTTCTCTTTGCAATTCCCGGAATAAGGGGAGTGGAATTCGGAGATGGTTTCGCAGCCGCCAGAATGCGCGGTTCCGAACATAATGACCCTATTATGGAAGCCGGCGGCAAGTGTTCCAGAAATGGGGCGGGTGGAATAAACGGGGGTATCTCCAATGGGAATCCCATCCTTTTCAGGGTGGCGGTAAAGCCTGCCTCAAGTATCTCAAAAAGCCAGAGAAGCTTTAATTTTAAAAGCGGAGAAGTCGAGGAGTTTAAAATAAAAGGACGGCACGATGCCTGTATCGCCCTTAGGGTTCCTGTCATTGTTGAGGCTGTTGCCGCAATAGTTTTGGCAAATAACCTTTAGAGACCCGGTTAGAATCTCTTCAGCGTTTTAACAAATTTCGATATCAGGCTGCTGATAATCTGCCGACCGTTTATTATTACAAGATTACCGTCCTCCGGTTATCAGGCCTGTAAAAGATGGAAGATATTTCCGCATTACGGCATACACGCCCACTCCGACACATACCATGAATATCGGAAT
>X5_European_Hare__coassemble_170_pt1 | contig 20013 bp, 15 predicted proteins | sample X5_European_Hare__metabat2_low_PE_003 | metagenome-assembled genome bin X5_European_Hare | reverse complement strand
TTATGTGGGTAAAGAGTATCGTTTGGAGATAGGTGAAACTGAAAACTTTATTGACTTGCTCTTTTATAATCTTTCCCTCTCATGCTATGTGGTAGTGGAAGTTAAGATTGGCAAATTTGCTTTTGCAGACATCGGACAATTAGGTGATTATGTGGTGGCCTGCAATCATATACTACGTAAGAAAGGACGAGATAATCCAACCATCGGCTTACTAATTTGCAAAGAGAAAGACCATGTACAGGCTCAGTACGCTTTGGAGTCGAGCAGTCAACCTCTGGGTATATCTGAATATGATTTGGAAAAGTTCTATCCCGAAAAAGTAGAAGGCACTATGCCCACCATTGAAGAGATAGAAGCTAAATTAAGAGATACCGATGACAGTGAAAACAACGATTTGAACCGCTAAATTCTCATTTGTGGAAAAGTGGATGAACGAAACAATTTCGCCTTCTGTCTCAAGTCAAATCTTTGCAGGGCAACAGAAGCAGACTCTGTTTGAAAGAAGCATTACCCCGCCGCTCAAGCTGCTCAGGCAGATGAAAATTTTCAAAAACGAAAACAAGATAGCCGGAAAAAGAATAAATTCACACCTTTATTCAGACATGAAATGAAAGATAGCCTTAAAGTATCTCTTTTGCAAAGAGAGATTGTGTGGGGAGAACCACAAAAAAACAGGGAAAACTTTTTCGACGCCATACAGAAGTGCGCCGGAGCAGATCTCTATATCCTGCCCGAAATGTTCTCAACCGGCTTTTGCAGCAAATCACGCTTCTTTACTGAACCTGCAGAAAACTCTTCACTTGAATGGATGCGCGAATGTGCCTTCCACTTTAAGGCGGCCATTGCAGGGAGCATTGCAATCAATGATGCCGGAACCTACTATAACAGATTCTATTTTGTAAAGCCCGACGGAAGCTTTGAATATTACGACAAACGCCACCTTTTTACATATGGAGGAGAGAACAACTTCTTTAAAGAGGGGGACAGGCGCACAATCGTCGAGTATAAGGGATTTAGAATATTGCTCCAGATTTGTTATGATTTACGCTTTCCCGTATTCTCAAGAAACGTGGAAAATTACCATATTGCAATCTATGTCGCACTCTGGCCGGCCTCCAGAGCCGAGATCTGGACTGCACTGCTAAAGGCACGCGCCATAGAGAACCAGTGCTATGTCATAGGGGTGAACAGTGTTGGAGATGACCCAGAAAACCATTACTCCGGTCAAAGTACAATAATAAACGCCTACGGAAAATGCGTAGCAGAGTGCGCCCCAGAAAAAGAAGAGACACTTTATGCCGAACTGGCCCTCACGGAACTTGAGCGGTTCAGAGAGAAATTCCCGGTATTGGGCGACAGAGATACCTTTGAGCTGAAATAGCCTGTAGCATTGGGTGCAACCGATGCCTGGGCTGGCGGCAGCTCATAAAATCAAGAGAGAGTGCGCCGAACGGGGCACCCTCTCCTTTTTCAGGCAGACCTGTAAGCCGGATTCTGTCTTGTTCTATCATTTATCTAATGCAGCCTACCCCCCGGCAACGGACGAGCAGCCCTTAAATGCCGGTATACATGGCCTTGCAAGTTGCAGTGCGGTACAACCATATTGTCGCCAATACGGTTTGTGAGCTCTTGCCTCACATTTTCACCCTTACCTCCCGGCGGTCCTTTTCTGTTACCTGCCACACAAGCTTTCACCTGTCTGCGCTTTCCGCAGTGCAATGCTCTCTCTTGTCCGGACTTTCCTCCCCTTCGGGCGATAGAACAGTCTGCCATCGCTTCTATCTTTAACTCTTCATCAAGAGTTCTATTGTTCCTGGAATTTCAACATTCTTCAACCTTACCGGAATATTCCGCCCCCTCGCCATAGGCAAAGATGGGAACAACCGTTCAATGTTAAAATTTTCAAAATTTCAGTTCCGTCTAAGGTTTTCAATGCAGATTCCAAGAGAGTTTCTCCAGTAGGGCACCTCTACGCCCAGTACCCTTTTGACCTTTGTCTTGTCTAACACAGAGTAGTGCGGTCTCTTTACCTTTGAAGGGAATTCATTGCTATGGCAAGGCTCTACTTTACAGTCATATCCCCCCATTGACGCAATCTCCACCGCAAAGTCATACCATGAGCAGACCCCCTCGTTACTATAGTGGTAAAGGCCACATTCAAACCTCTCCTCCTCTATTACCTTAAATATTGCCGCCGCAAGATCCGCTGCATAGGTAGGTGTTCCCACCTGGTCGAAAACCACACTCACAGAGTCCCTGCTCTCCATAAGGCTCTCCATTGTCTTAAGGAAGTTTTTTCCATACTCCGAATAGAGCCATGCGGTACGGAAAATCATGTATCTGCATCCGCTCGCAATAAGGGCCTCCTCTCCTCTTCTTTTGGTAACCCCATATACTGAATATGGAGCGGGGCTGTCGTCCTCCCTATAGGGAAGAGAGGCCTCGCCGTTAAAGACATAATCCGTTGAGATATGTATTAAAAGAGCATCCGAGTCCAGTGCGGCGGCGGCAAGGTTTGCCACTGCCCTGTTATTTACGGCATCTGCAAGCTGCTCCTGTTGCTCTGCTCCATCTACATTGGTGTAGGCGGCACAATTTACAATTACCCCTATATTGTTGGCATTTACATACTCCCTTACAGCTCCGCCGTCGGTTATATCCAGCTCTCCGATTTCTGTAAAGCGGTAGCGTTTCCCGCTCCCCCTCTCCACAATCCTATGTAGGCTACGCCCCAGCTGTCCGTCGCCTCCCGTAACCAGAATGTTTTTTGCTCTGCAATTCATGGTTGATATAGATTTTCGTTATAGTCAAACAGATAGGGAGCCTCGCTAAGGAGAGGATGAGACCTGTCCTTCTCAGAAAGTATTACCTGCCCCGGCTCCACTCCCCAATCAATATTGAGTTGCGGGTCATTCCATGCTATTGCCCCCTCGCTCTCCCTATTGTAAAAGCTATCGCACTTATATTGTAATATTGCCTCCTGCGAAAGAACAGAAAATCCGTGAGCAAAGCCTCTTGGAATGAAAAACTGTAGATGATTGCTTCCAGAGAGCCTTGCCGCCACATATTTTCCAAAGGTCGGGGAGCCTCTCCTTATATCTACCGCCACATCCAGTACCTCTCCCTTCACTACCCTTATGAGCTTGGATTGAGCATAAGGGGGCTTCTGAAAGTGTAACCCCCTTACAACTCCATAGGAGCTTTTGCTTTCGTTGTCCTGTACAAATTCACATGCTGTCATACCGGGAACCTTGCCTATAACCGACACGTTAAAAAGTTTCTGGTTATAACTTTCAAAAAAATAGCCTCTGTTATCGCCAAACAACTGAGGCTCTATTATTGACACTCCCTTAATATCTGTCTCTATGACTTTCATTGCCAATGCTTTAAAATCTGTATCCCACAAAAATACCCCCCTTGTAAAAAGGTGGCCATTCCGCACTGCTGTTCATACCTACATACATTTCATAAGGCTGGTCATCGGAGTCCCTTCTATAACCCGAATATCTGGAGTGCTGGAAGCCGCCGCCCCATGCAAGCTCTATAGACCAATTCCTGTTGATATTAAACGTGTAGCCTATCGTTACACCGGCCATTATATTGCTTCCCTGCTGGTAGCAATCCCCCTTGTATTGATCTGTATAGCGTAAGACCAAACCCTTGTTCAGCTTGTAGACACCCCATCCCACATTGGGCGCCACAAAAAAGCCCCTGAACTCCTCCTTGGGATAGTATCTGAACTCAAAAAAAGAGGCGCCAAGCACAAGCGGCTTGCCTGTTCCCAAAAAATCGGAGCTGTAAAAGACTCCCAAGGCCTCAAGCTGAACGGTGAACTTATCCATTACCTTAAATTCTACAGCCGGATTTACAACCCCGATTGCCAGAAGGGCATTTAACTTCACCTTTATGTTTCTGTTCTGTGCCACGCCTCCATCGGACGACATATCAAGCGTGTCTCTGTCTCCGGCCATTACGGCATTGCTTATGACAATCAAAAGGAGTGCCGTCATCAACATCTTTTTCATTATTCCCACTTGTTTAAATATTTGATATCCGCCTCTTTCTTCAGGAAATCCAGACCGAGCACAGCCCCGCAACCTAAAACACCTCCAAAAAATCCAAAACCAATGAGAATAAGCAATCTCTTTGGCTTGCTCTTCTCGCGCGGCACGATTACCGGCTCCACTACGGTAAATATAGGGGTATTCTCCTTTACCTTTATCTCTGCCTGTACCATCTGGCGGGCAAGCTCCGAATAGAGTGAATAGGCAAGGTCATACTCATTTTTTATCTGCTCCTCTCTTGTTGCGGCAATGGCGGAAGTTATTATTCTATTGGCATCCCTGAAACGGGCATACTCCTCCTGCTTTTTGCCATAGTCTGCCTCAGCCTCAGTAAAACGCTGGTTTATAAAGTCATAATCTGTCTTTGCCTTCTCTATTTTAAACTCGGAGACATATTTCTGAAGCAGATTCATATAAGCCTCTGCAAGACAGGCGGCTGCAGCCGGCTCAGGCATTGTCGCAGATATATTTACATAACCATCCTTATTATTTACAGAGAGGGAGGTTCTATTCTTAAGTATCTCCATACATTCATCTTCCTGCTTTGAGAGTGTGGAGATTCCGTCAAAAAGAACGGCAGCGGCCGTATCTTCCTTCCGCTCGCCCCTTATCAGCCTTATGATTTCTCCGGGCAACCCTATGGTGTATTTTTTTATTGCCCCGAAAAGAGAGACTTTTTTATACTCCTTGTTTGTAAAATAATCTATAAGCGTAAGTTCCTTCTCCCATTTTTCGAAGTATATTTTAGTGTAAATCAATTCCTTTTGCAGATTGACATTATTCACTACATTTGCATATACAGTGGGAGAGAGCACCTCTCCCGAGTTCATTGAGCCAAGAGAGATACCGGCAAAAGAGGCCAGACTGCTAAGCGAAGAGTTCACTCCGGGCTTACCGGTCTGCGGCACTACCACACACCCGGCCGTATATTGATTGGGTGAGAAAATGGCAATCAACAATCCCAGCAGCAGAAAAACAGCCGTCACCTTTATTATAACAAGCCTTTTCTGCCAAAATCTCTTTGCCAGTCCGATTAAATCTATCTCGTTTTCGCTATCTGCCATCTGCTGCTTCCCTTTGTTATTCTCCTCCATAACCTGTCCGTTGAATTTTGAATTAAAAACTTTACAATCATCTACTTCGTACTGTTGATTATAGATGTTATCATTGCTGCCATCGATGCGGTAGAGGTTGCAATACCCATTATGGTGGCTACTCTCTGTGCTCTTATCAATTTATCTTCCTTATTCTTTTGAGGTACCACAATCTGTGTTCCCGGCTGTACTTTAAACAATGCGGAACCTCTCGCTGCCACATATCCGTTGGCATGTACCATATAGACTCTCTTTTTTATCGCATCCTTTAAATAGCCGCCGCTATTGGAAATATAATATTTAAATTTGGCGTTGGAACGGAATGTAATGGTATTGGGATTCATTACAGCTCCCGACACTTTTACGGTGTTATTATATCTGGGTACACTTATAATATCTCCGCCACGAACCACAACATCATATTCGCTTCCCGGATTCTTTACCGCCAAATCAAGATTTATTGCAATATTATACCTGTCATCCGTCAGTATTTCATCAAGTAAGGAGACGGCAGAAGAGTCACTTATCTGGTTTTTTGCAATATTTTTTGCAATAATAAGCTGCTGCATCTCCCTCTCTGTAAGCACTCTTGTCAGTGTTGCCCCCTGGGGATAGGCATCTTCATTAAACCCGTATGCCATTCTTACTATATCCGAAAGGCGGACGGTTCTTTTCTCAGCGGCATAGATACCCGGATAGTTTACCTCGCCGGTTATTCTTATATTCTCCTGAGGTCTGTAATTTTTACTTCTGTACACCTGGACTATGTCGAAAGGCATAAGCGGGGTTTTGGCATCGGAAGTTTTTTTCAGAAGGTCATATTGCATTATCAAGGCCAATGTATCTTTCAAATCTGAATTCTCATTCTTATTTTGGATACGACGTATTATCTTCACTCTCTCCAGAGTAGCGGCGTCTGTAATGCCGTTTGCCATTAAAATGGCATCACCCAATGTGACCCCCTCTCTATACTCAAACTCCCCCGGCGAATTCACCTCACCCTCGACATAAATGGAGCGTTTCTGTTCAAGGGCATTCTTGAAATAGATTCTTACGCTGTCATCGGGATGCAACTCAACCTTTTCCCCGCCAAGAATCACATTCTGCAGAGAAAATGAAATCTGCTTCCTCTCCCTCTTCTCTCCATACCTTAAAATGAAACCGCGGCCGAGATAGGCTCCGTCCTGCAGCCCTCCGGCCAATTTAATCAGCTCATCCAGGGTGGTCATTCCCTCCTGCAGCGTATAATCTCCCGGTCTCCAGACAGCTCCAGATATATTTACCCTGTTGCCGAATCTATCCTTGTTCGTCCTTACAGAAAGGCTGTCGCCATCTTCAAGTATAAAGGAGTTGAAGTTCTCTTTTGAGATGGTAAAGATCCTTGATACGGCACCCGTCACCCCATCCTGATATTTGACCCTCTCTACATATACCTCATTGGGATAGGAGTTGCCTGTAAAACCTCCGCTATATTTTATAAGGTCTTCAACGGTCTCGTCATCTGTCAGTTCATATTTCATCCGGCGTTTTACCGCCCCTCCGGCAGATACAATCTTTTTATAGGAAGATACCATTATGATATCGTTATCCTCAAGCCTTATATCTCCATCTGAAGAGCCTGAAACCATATATTTGTAAAGGTCGAAGGTTGCGGCCTCTTTCCCGTTTCTATAAATCTTTATATTCCTGACAGTTGCAATTGGAGTAATTCCCCCTGCCATATAGATTGCAGATGAAACGGTGGTGAGTGCCGGCATTGTATAGAAACCCGGAACGGAAACCTCACCGGTTACATTTACAGTTACACTGCGCATCTTTCCAAGCGAAAGCTTTACAAAGGTATCCGGCTTTTCCCCCTCGATTCCGGAATAGATTTTTGAGAGGTGTTCCTTTACGCTTTTTTCTGCCTGTGCCACAGTCTGCCCGGTAAAAGAGACCGGACCGAGGTTGGGAATGAAAATGCTTCCATCAGGAGAGATTGTCTTCGTTATATTCGTCACAACTGCCCCCCATATATCAATCACCACCTCATCTCCTGCGGAGAGTCTGTAATTTTCTGGAGTAGGGATATTATAGCTTGGCAAAAAGTAAGGAACGGTTCTCCTGAATATGGAATGGCCGAAAATGGCCGTTTTTTGATCTGTCGTATCTTTCCGCCCCTCATCTGGAAGAATCAAAACCGGCTCCACATCATTTCTGTCTATGACAGAGGCGGTACTCGAAACGCTTTCTGTAACGGTGGCATTCCCTGTATAGCTGTTCATCATCTGCTCTATTTGGGCATCTGAATAGCCCTTCTGCCTTGCCATTTTCTTTACCATCTCAATCTCTGCTTGAGATTGAGCCTGTAATATAGAACAACAAGATATACAAAGTATTGCAACAACAATAGATTTCAATTTCATAATTCCCTGTTTTATTTTTCCGGATTTAAATATTCAGACCGCAAATTTATAACTATTTATTATTATAAACCACACGATTTAAAAATCTTTTATATCAGGAATCCCCTCCCCTTCGTTATCCGAAATATTCCAGGGCCTCCGCCACAACATAGGAACTTCCCCCGATATAGATAAAGTCATTGGGGTTAAAGAGATGATTCTCAAAAAAGAGTCTAAGGCTCTCCTCAACCCCCCCATTGCCCAGAATCTCCCCCTCGATTCCCGCCGCATACATTCTATCCTTCAATAAAGGTGCCTGTAGAGCCCGCCTCCCCCTTGCATTTACAAAAAAATAGTGATACTCCTTTGGAAGCAGCGCAACAATCGCATTTAAATCCTTGTCTGCAACCACACCGAAAAAAGCCACTCCTCTTCCATAACCCTCTCCCGTATAGGGGGATTTTTCTGAAAGCATTTTATGAAGCTGCCCGGAGAGGTGTTTAAAGGCATGGGCATTATGTCCTGTGTCGGCAATTACATGCGGCACCTTACGGAGAGTCATCCACCTCCCCTCCAGCGAGGTTATGGAGGCGGCATGACAGATATTTTCACACATCCGCCCCAACGCCTTCGGCGGCACGGAAAGTTTCCCAAGCAGAATAGAAAGGGCTGCCCCGACACATCTGAGATTCTCTCTCTGGTACTCCCCCTTTAAATCCAGACTGTCCACTCCTATGTCAAGGGTATCAACGGTATCCTCGGCAAAAAAGAGTGGTGCATGCCTCTGTGCGGCCAGTTCCTTGAAGATTTTCTCCACTCCAGACTTCTCTCCCACCACAAGAGGAACCCTCTCCTTAATTATTCCGCACTTCTCTGCGGCTATCTCCTCAATGCTGTTTCCCAAATATTGGCAATGGTCAAGCCCTATATTGGTAATAATGGTCAAAAGCGGGGTAACGATATTTGTGGCATCAAGCCTCCCGCCCAGCCCGCACTCCACAACGGCAATATCTACGCCCTCCTGCGCAAACCAGTAAAAGGCCATGGCCGTTGTAATCTCAAAAAAGGAGGCGTCCTCCTCCATAAAGAGATTTTTATTCTCTGTCAAAAAGGAGTAGACAAACTCCTCTGAAGGCATGACAAAACTCCCCTGCCTGGTTGAAACCTTCATCCGCTCTCTGAAATTCCTAAGGTGGGGAGAGGTATAGAGAGCTATTTTAAGCCTTTCGTTGGCAGAACCCTCTCTTGGCAGGGCGGAAAGTGCCGCCGCAATCAAATGGCTTGTAGAGCCTTTCCCATTTGTACCGGCTATGTGGATGGACTTAAAGCTCTTCTGGGGATTTCCCAATGCGGCGGCCAGATTGTACATTCTCTCCAGTCCCGGTTTGTAGGCAGCGCCTCCCTCTCTTTGAAATGAGGGGAATCTTTTGAAGATAAACTCAATCTCCTTATCATACGAACTCCTTTTCATCTCTGCAACTCTTTAAAAGGTCTGCAAATATACAGTGTTATGGCTTATCTGTTCCGCTTGTTTCAAAAAGTTTTGTTACTTTTACACCCTGATACTATCCGATTTCATACTAAAAAAGTATTTTCTTATGATTCATTTCTTTAAGACACCGGAAAAGACAATAGTGGCCGCAGAGAGTGCAGGACAACTCTCGCCCGAAGAGATAAAGAGACTTGAGTGGCTCTTTTCCGGTGGAGAGTATCTTACCGCAGAAGATGGCAATGGCCGGCAGAGCATACAAGGCATATTCGTGGGGCCAAGACGCGAAATGATTACGCCATGGAGCACCAACGCCGTAGAGATAACTCAAAATATGAATATAAAGGGGATTAAAAGAGTAGAGGAGTTTTTCTCTGTAAAATCCAAAGAGGTCAATTACGACAAGATGCTCCAGAGAATATACGAGAACCCGGACCAGCAGATATTCAAGATTTACAAGAAGCCGGATCCTGTAATCTACATCACGGATTTGGAAGAGTATAACAAGAGTGAAGGGCTGGCATTGAACGCAAACGAGATAGAATATCTTAAAAATCTTGGCAAAAAACTGGGGAGAAGCCTTACAGATAGCGAGGTCTTCGGTTTTTCGCAGGTAAACAGCGAACACTGCCGCCATAAAATATTCAACGGAGTCTTTGTTATAGATGGCAGGGAGATGGAGAGTTCGCTCTTTAAGATGATAAAGAAGACCAGCCTGACCAACCCCAATATAATTGTAAGCGCCTACAAAGATAATTGCGCATTTATAGAGGGGCCTAAGATAGAGATGTTCCACCCGCGCAGCGGAGACAAGCCGGATTTCTTTGTAACGAGCCGCGAAAAGAGTGTGATAAGCCTTAAGGCAGAGACCCATAATTTTCCCACCACCGTTGAACCCTTTAATGGAGCGGCCACAGGTAGCGGCGGAGAGATAAGAGACAGAATTGCGGGAGGAAAGGGAAGTTTCCCGATTGCCGGAACGGCTGTCTATATGACTTCATACCCGCGCTTTCAGAGCAAAGTCGAAGAGAATCTGGGCATAAATTCCAATGACACCTGCAAAGAGCTGGAGCGGCAGATGACAGACAGTTCATGCCGTGCGGCAATGAAGATAGAGAGAAAGTGGGAGGAGAGCGGGCCGCGCAAATGGCTGTACCAGACACCTCAGGAGATTCTCACCAAAGCAAGTAACGGAGCCAGTGATTTTGGAAACAAATTCGGCCAATCCATAATATGCGGAAGCCTGCTCACCTTAGAGTATGACCCGCAGAGGCCGGGATATGGCTGCAAGGCCCGCAAGACCCCTCAGTTCGGATACGACAAGGTAATTATGCTTGCAGGGGGCGTCGGTTACGCCAGAAAGAGAGATGCCATTAAGGATAAACCGGGTATAGGCGACAAGGTGGTGCTGCTCGGCGGCGACAACTACAGGATTGGAATGGGAGGAGGAGCGGTAAGTTCGGTAGATACGGGCCGCTATGCCAACTCAATTGAGCTGAATGCGATACAGCGCTCTAACCCTGAGATGCAAAAGAGGGTATACAATGCCCTAAGAAGTGTGGCGGAGGGGGAAGAGAATACGATTATAAGCGTGCATGACCATGGTGCGGGAGGCCACTTGAACTGCCTGTCGGAACTTGTAGAGGAGACAGGAGGAGATATAGATATAAGCAGGCTGCCTATCGGCGACCCTACCCTGAGCCTTAAGGAGATTATAGGGAACGAGAGTCAGGAGAGAATGGGACTTGTAATGCATGAGAAGGATGTTGCAGCACTCAAGGCAATAGCGGATAGAGAGAGGGCCCCCATGTATGTGATAGGCGAAACCACCGGGAAAGAGAACTTTACCCTAAAAGACCGCAAAACCGGAGAGAGCGCAATAGATCTGCAGCTGCACGATATGTTCGGCTCCGCTCCAAAGACCTATATGTATGACTGTACCTGCGACTATGGCTTCGAGGAGGTAACATACGAAAAGGGAAAGTTTGTAGAGTATCTCTCCCAGGTGCTGCAGCTGGAGAGTGTGGCATGCAAGGATTGGCTTACAAATAAGGTGGACCGCTCCGTAACCGGTCTTATAGCGGGCCAGCAATGTACAGGAGAGTTGCAACTTCCGCTCAACGATTTGGGTGTTACCGCAATAGGATATAACGACAAGGAGGGTATAGCCACCTCGCTCGGCCACGCTCCGCTTGTGGCTCTTGCAGATGCTGCGGCAGGTTCAAGAATGGCCATTGCAGAGGCCCTTACAAACGTTGTCTGGACTCCTATAGAGGGTGGGCTCAAGGGAGTATCACTAAGCGCCAACTGGATGTGGCCCTGCAGAAACAAGGGGGAGGATTCACGCCTGTACAGAGCTGTACAGAGTGCGTCTGATTTTGCAATAGCATTGGGAATCAATATTCCTACCGGTAAGGACTCTATGAGTATGACCCAGACCTATCCGGACGGAAGCAGGGTCCTTTCACCGGGAACACTTATAATCTCTACAGTGGCACCCGTAAAGGATGTAAACAATATCGTAAGGCCTTACCTTAAGAGGGAGGCGGGAAGCAGACTCTTCTATATTCCATTTACAAAAGATGGTGAGGGGTCTGGATTCGACCTTGGAGGTTCTGCATTTGCCCAGGTTTTAAACCAGGTGGGAAGCGATGTTCCCGATGTTAAAGAGCCCGGCTACTTTAAGGAGAGTTTTGCCCTTGTGCAACGGCTTGTAGAGGAGAAACTTCTACTTGCAGGCCACGATGTTTCCGCAGGAGGATTGATTACCGCCCTGCTTGAACTCTGTTTTGCCAATGTGGAGGGGGGAATAAAGGTTACCGCCTCTGCGGCGACAGGGCATAAGATGAAGAGCGAAGAGCTTGAAAGGGTCATGTTTGCAGAGAACCCTGGTGTTGTGGTGCAGATAGCGGAGAGCAAGATGGAGAGAGCCCTGAAAATACTGAATGGCAGGGGAGTGGAAATCGGAGAGTATATCGGGCAGAGAGAGGTTATCATTGAGCTATGCGGCAGTGAGGCTCTCCATCTGGAGATAGATACCTTAAGAGATCTGTGGTTCAAGACATCGTATCTTTTCGACATTCGCCAGGTGGGCGAAGAGTGTGCGAAAGAGCGTTTCCAGAACTACAAGAGACAGCCTCTTTCCTATAAGTTCCCCGATGGATTTACAGGTGAGGGGAAAGGGCTTGGCGGCAGACCCGCAGATGACGCCCCTATTGCAGCCATTATAAGGGAGCAGGGTTCCAATGGCGACAGAGAGATGGCCTGGGCTCTCTACATGGCCGGATTCCGTGTAAAGGATGTTCACATGACAGACCTTATAAGCGGAAGGGAGGATCTGAATGAAGTTCAGATGATAGTTTTTGTAGGAGGTTTCTCCAATGCAGATACCTTAGGCTCTGCAAAGGGATGGGCCGGTGCCTTCCTCCACAACATCCGTGCGAAAGAGAGTCTGGAGCGTTTCTATGCAAGAGCGGATACTCTGAGCCTTGGAGTCTGCAACGGTTGCCAGCTTATGGCAGAGTTGGGGCTTATAAACCCTGCCGGAAGCGCTTCCTGCTATAAAATGAGACACAATGTTTCACACAAATATGAGAGTGCATTTGTGGGGGTTACAATAGAAAGCTCTCCGTCGGTATTACTAAAAAGCCTTGAGGGGTGTAAATTGGGAATCTGGGTTGCCCATGGGGAGGGACGCTTCGATTTTCCAAATGGAGAGGGCGGATATAATGTGGCATTGAGATATAATTATAACAGTTATCCTGCAAATCCTAACGGTTCGCCGGATGGAATAGCCGGAATATGCAGCGAAGACGGCAGACACCTTGCAATGATGCCTCACCCTGAGCGTTGCTTAAGAAGCTGGAACTGGGCCTATTACACAGAAGAAAACCATAACATAACACCATGGACAGAACTATTTATAAACGGAAGAAAATGGTGCCAAAAGAAGAGTGGGAAAAGGTAGAGACGCTTCAAAAGCCTGCCAAACCCCCTAAAATCTTTATACTTGACACCAATGTTATCCTGCATGATTATAACTCAATCTATAATTTTCAGGAGAACGATTTGGTAATACCTCTTGCCGTACTGGAGGAGCTTGACAAATTCAAAAAAGGGAACGATACAATAAACTACAATGCAAGGGAATTTGTCAGGCACATAGACAGAATTTCGGATCCGCGCCTGTTCGACAGCAAGAGCGGCTACCCTCTTGGGAAAGGGAGAGGCACGCTCTCCATTGAGATAAACCACCCCTTCCCTCCTGAGCTCCGAAACTGTTTTATGGATGATATTCAGGATCATAGAATCCTCTCTACAACAATGTGGATTAAGGAAAAGTATCAGGGCAGAGTCGTGGCTCTTGTAACCAAGGATGTGAACCTGAGAATGAAGGCAAGGGCGCTTCACCTTATGGCGCAGGATTACCTTACAGACCGTATCGAAGAGGAGCATGTGGCCCATAACGAGGCACGCGTAATCCTGGAGCGCAAATTCAGCGATGAGACAATAAACAGGATTGCCGGCGAAGGTATTTCCCTTAAGGAGACCGGGTATAGACGAGAACCGGCTGCGAACCAGCTATATAAACTCCGCTATAAATCAACGGGAGACAAAACCCCGGATTTGCTTGCCAGATATGACAAGCCTCAGAAGAGACTGGTGCCGGTAAAGTTCAGGACAGTCTACGGCATCTCGCCGCGCAACGATGAGCAGACCTTTGCAATAGATGCGATTACTAATCCTGCCATTAAACTGATAAGTCTCACCGGAACGGCGGGAACCGGCAAAACCCTGCTGGCTCTGGCAGGTGCGCTTGCCCAGACAGACCTTTACGACCAGATTTTGCTGGCAAGACCTGTAATTCCGCTGCAGAATCAGCAGATCGGCTTTCTCCCCGGCGATGCCAAAGAAAAGATAGGCCCCTATATGCTTCCCCTCTACGATAATCTTTCTGTAATAAGAAAAAATTTCAAGGATAACAGCAGGGAGAATATAAAGATAGAGGAGATGTTGCGGAATGAAAAGCTGATTATCTCTCCTCTGGCATATATAAGAGGCAGAAGCCTTTCAAATGTCTTCTTTATAATAGACGAGGCGCAGAACCTCACCCCGCACGAAGTAAAGACCATAATTACAAGAGCGGGAGAGGGAACGAAGATAGTCTTTACAGGAGATATCCAACAGATAGACCAGCCCTACCTTGACAGATGGTCCAACGGTCTTACCCACCTCTCTGAAAAGCTTTACGGCGAAGAGCTCTTTGAACTTGTGAATCTGGTAAAAGGCGAGCGTTCAGAACTTTCGGAACTGGCCGGGAAGAAACTATAAAAAGGGGGCTGGCCTTTCGAACAACCCCCACCTGTCAATTTTAATGTCTTTTCTTATTTTTTCTCGTAGGCTCGGATTGCAGCCTGGGCGGCGGCAAGCCTTGCTATAGGGACACGGAACGGAGAACATGAAACATAGTTCATCCCTATTTTGTGGCAAAATGCAACTGAATCGGGGTCTCCACCATGCTCACCGCAAATACCCACCTTAAGATTAGGATTTGTAGTGCGTCCCCCCTTTATACCTATCTCAATGAGTTTTCCGACAGACTCCTGGTCCAAAGTCTGGAACGGATCTGCAGTGAGAATCTTCTTGTTCATATAATCATTCATGAATGTTCCGATATCGTCTCTCGAGAAGCCGAATGTCATCTGGGTAAGGTCATTCGTACCGAATGAGAAGAACTGTGCAGTCTTTGCCATTTCATCTGCCATGATTGCCGCACGCGGAATCTCGATCATAGTACCATAGAGGTAGTTGATTGTAACTCCCATAGCCTTCTCAACGGCGTTGTGAACCTCATCGCAGATTGCTTTCTGGAAATCCAGCTCCTTTACAGATACTGTAACGGGAATCATAATCTCGGGCTGAGGTTTTTTCCCCTCCTTTATAAGCTCGGCGGTGGCAGTGAAGATTGCCCTGAACTGCATCCGGGAAACTTCAGGATAGGTAACGCCAAGACGTACGCCGCGGTGCCCCATCATAGGGTTAACCTCGTGAAGCAGCTCTCCTCGTTTTACAATATCTTCCGAGGTTACTCCAAGGCTCTCTGCCAGCTCATCCTGTTTTTCCTTTGTCTGAGGCACGAACTCATGCAACGGGGGATCAAGCAGACGGAATGTTACAGGACGGCCGTCCATAACCTCCATTGTAGACTTTACCGCCTCCTTGACATAAGGCTCAAGCTCCTTCAGGGCATACTCGCGCTCAACAGTGGTGCTTGCAAGTATCATCTTTCTCAGTTTAGAGAGAGGAGCCTCTGAATTCTTTCCATAGAACATGTGCTCTATACGGAAAAGACCTATTCCCTCCGCTCCGAAATCAAGGGCGGCCTGTGCATCTGCAGGAGTATCTGCATTGGTCCTCACGCCAAGTACACGATATTTGTCTACAATATTCATATAACCGATAAAACGTGGGTTTTCAGAGGCATTTACAGTCTCTATTGCCTCGCCATATACAAGACCCTTGCTGCCGTTAAGGCTGAATACATCACCCTCGTTATAGAGTTTGTCTCCTATGGTAATGGTTCTGGTATTCATGTTAATATGGAGAGCATCGCAACCTACGATACAGCACTTGCCCCAGCCGCGGGCAACAAGCGCGGCATGTGATGTCATGCCTCCGCGTGCGGTAAGCAGACCGTCTGCAGCCCTCATACCCTCAACATCCTCAGGGTTTGTCTCCTCTCTTACCAATATGACCTTCTCTCCTCTTGCAGCGGCGGCAACAGCACCCTCTGCGGTAAAGACAATCTTGCCTACCGAGCCGCCCGGACCTGCAGGCAGACCTCTTGCAATGACAGTCGCCTTCTTCTCTGCATTTGCATCAAGGATAGGGTGCAAGAGCTCGTCAAGCTGAGAAGGAGCGACTCTCAAGACAGCCGTCTTCTCATCTATAAGCCCTTCCTGCAACATATCCATTGCCATATTAAGGGCGGCAAGACCTGTTCTCTTGCCAACGCGGCACTGCAGCATCCATAGTTTTCCATCCTGAATGGTAAACTCTATATCCTGCATGTCATGGAAGTGCTGTTCAAGATTATGCTGTATGTCATAAAGCTCTTTGTAAACATCAGGCATTGCAACCTCCAAAGATTTGAGGTGACGGTTATGATCATTTTTTGTGGCCTCATTAAGCGGATTAGGGGTCCTTATACCAGCAACCACATCCTCTCCCTGGGCATTGATAAGCCACTCTCCATAGAATCTGTTCTCGCCTGTGGCAGGGTTACGCGAAAATGCGACTCCAGTTGCAGAGTTATCTCCCATGTTTCCAAAGACCATAGACTGTACATTTACAGCCGTACCCCAATCGTCCGGTATACCTTCGATTTTACGGTAAGCAATGGCCCTCTTTCCATTCCATGATTTAAAAACGGCACCTATGCCGCCCCACAACTGCTCCTGTGCGTCATCAGGGAAAGGATGTCCGAGCTCCTGCCTTACACGTATCTTGAAATCCTCGCAAAGCTGCTTTAAATCTTCTACCGTAAGTTCTGTATCTGATTTATAACCCTTTTCACTCTTCAACTTTGCCAACATTCTGTCAAGCTGCACCCTTATGCCGTGACCCTCTTCAGGCTCAATCCCCTCTGCCTTCTCCATAACGACATCTGAATACATCATAATCAGACGGCGGTAGGCATCATATACAAAACGGGGATTGTTTGTCCTGGCTATAAGCCCCGGAATTGTCGCAGAGCAAAGACCTATATTGAGCACGGTCTCCATCATACCCGGCATTGAACTTCTTGCGCCTGAACGACAAGAGACAAGGAGCGGATCATTGAGGTCTCCGAATTTCTTTCCCATAATGGCTTCGGTTGCAGCCAGAGCCGCATCTACCTCTGCCTTCAACTCTTTGGGATATTGGGTTCCCAATTTGTAATATTCCGTACAACACTCTGTAGTGATAGTAAATCCGGCAGGTACCGGGATACCCAGTCTGCACATCTCCGCAAGATTGGCACCTTTGCCTCCCAATAAATTTCTCATAGATCCATCGCCTTCCGCATCTCTGCCGCCAAAGCGATAAACTCTTTTAATTTCTGACATAAAACGGTATTTATATTTTGGTTAATTACTATTTATAACTGCCCTTCCGCACAAGGTGCGCAAATTTATAAAAATTTCTCAGGATTTCCTATTTCAAACCAACCTATTTTTGCCCCTACACGCTCCATCTGCGATTCAAGTTTGATCCCGGTGGATTCGGCATCATCCATTACCCCCGATTTCCCCTCATACAACTGGTAATGCCTTCTCATTTCAACGGTCGTAAGATTGGGCATTATCACATTCGCCCCGGCAAGCACCGCCTTGCCCCTTCCATCGGGGTCGAGCACCTCCAGAGCCGTTGCCGCCGCAATATTTATCTGCGGCATAAGGCTTCTAAGCCGCCTTATCATCTCCAATGAGAGCAAAAGGCGCTGTTCTGCACTATAGCCGGCAAAATCCCCGTCATCGGGAGGAAGGGAGCTGTCCGCCCCCAAGGAGAGCTTTCCAAGCGGAGTCTCCTTATGGGGTATATAAGGACCCATTCCAACCATATCCACCCCGAATGAGATAAAAAACTCAAGATCTCTATCCAAATCCCCCCTCTTCTGGTATGGCAGCCCTATCATTACTCCGCTGCCCGTTATATAGCCGAGCGACTTAAGGTTGTATAACGCCTCCAGCCTTGTCTTATAGGAGTGCATCTTCTGTTGCGGCTCCGTATGGCAGGGGTGGATTTTCGAGTAGAGTTCCGGGTTGGAGGCCTCGATACGCAGGAGATACCTGTCGGCACCGCAGATATGCCACTCCTTATACACTTCTCTTGTCTGCTCTCCCAAAGAAAGGGTTATGCCAAGGGGGAGGGCATTTACAGAGCCTCCGCGCCTTATTTTCTTTATGTCGGTCACAAGCCTTGATATTCTCTCTATATAATTACCGTCGCACCGCTCGCCCGCCTGCAGTACTACAGAACCGTAGCCGTTATCCATTGCATAGCGCGAAAGTTCAATTACCTGCTCATCTGAGAGTTCGTAGCGGGTCACCTTTTTATTTGAACACCTGATTCCGCAATAGAGACAATCTTTTCTACAGATGTTCGACAGTTCTATCAACCCTCTTAAATAGACCTTTCCTTTACTTTTGCGGCTCATATATTATCCTCTCCATCATTCCATTCAGGAAGGCAAGGGTCATGCCATAATTGGTGACTGGAATAGAGCGTGCGGCAAGCGTATCCACCCTGTTTACAAGCTCCCTTTTGGTTACCATACATCCACCGCACTGAATTGCCAGCCTGTAATTTTTCTCCGGATCTATCCTGCCGGCCCCCGCGACAAAATCGAAGTGCAGAAAGAAGTCTGCCTCACCCCTCATCTCTGCAAGGTATTTCCGTAACATTTCCGGAATCTTTACTCTTCCTATATCTTCGCATCCGGCGTGGTGGGTGCAGGATTCCAGAATCAGCACACTGTCTCCCGAATTAAGTGTTCCAATACTTTCTAACCCCTTAAGGTAAAGGTCGAACGACCCCTTTGCCCTTGCCATGAGAATACTGAATCCGGTAAGCGGGATTTCGTGTGGAAGTATGGAATTCACCTCTGCAAAAGCCTGGGAATCCGTTACCGTCAATTTTATTTTCAATCCATCTCTTTTTGCCTTTGCTATAAAATCGGGCAATTGTGCGGGCTGGAGCACCACGGCCTCTCCCCCATTGTCAAGCACATCCCTTATGGCCATGACCTGCGGCAGAATCAGCCTTTTTGAAGGAGCCTGGGAGTCAATAGGGCAGACAAGCAGGATAAGGTCGTTCTTCTCTACGAACCCCTCCAGTATTGGCCTCTCTTTATATCCGGCAGCCTCTGAAAGGAGTTTGACCACCATGGCCGCAACACACTTCCGCTCCTTCTCCAACTCCTGGGAGCCGAGGTTGCAGGAGTATTCCAGTACATCTGCAGAATATCTGCCCTTAAGCTCCTGCGCCAATGAGGGGTCTAAAGGTGTAATATCCGACTTGTTATGCAGTAGCAGCAACGGAACCTTTTTCCCCCTGAAATATTCAAGCAGTTGCATCTCGCTTCTTCCAAAACAGTTGTCTGCAAAAAGCAGGATTGCCATATCTACCTTGTCCGTCACCTCTTTGCTTTTTTCCGCTCTCAGCTCACCCACCTCTCCAAAATCATCTATTCCGGCCGTATCTATAATATTACAGATTCCAGCTCCAAAAATCTCTATCCGCTTTTTCACAGGGTCTGTGGTTGTACCTGCCACAGGAGAGACAATCGACACCTCTTGACCGGCAAATGAATTTACAAAGGAGCTTTTTCCTACATTTCTGCGCCCGAACACACCTATGTTTTTTACCATATCAGACTTCTTATATTCCGTAAACTTATTTAAAATTTTTAAAATTTTCAAACAGATAGCTTTTTACCCCTTTTCCTTTTCCGCACTCCTGCATTGTATATCTTTGCAACAAACCTCTGGATTTATAAAAGTGGAAAAATGAAACAGAAAGGAAAAAAGAGCGAAGAGCAGGCCGACACCAAGTGTATAGTAAGGCGAATTCTTATGGCAGCCGCCATTCTTGCCATTCTCTATTTGATTTACACATTTGTCTCCGATTGGGATTTCATAGTGGAATCCTTTAACAGGGGATGGAACAGTTACAATTAAGAGGGCATATAAAGATAAAATAAATATCCAAATTGCGTTGTAACACAGCCATTTGTATCAATGCTCCTGACTTCGTCAATGCGTACCCCAAAAATCATCAGAGAAAAGAGGAGCAATGCGCTGATGCCGTTTCAGCAGTCGCTCCAGTTCCTTGCAGACTTTCAGAGCAACAAAGCAGATGCATATGTGAGCCTCGTACTTGTTGTCCTCGTGGATACAATATGCCAGTGGATAACCGCCTGGACTCACTAAAAGCCCCAA
>X5_European_Hare__coassemble_169_pt1 | contig 20460 bp, 13 predicted proteins | sample X5_European_Hare__metabat2_low_PE_003 | metagenome-assembled genome bin X5_European_Hare | reverse complement strand
TCCGTTTCTCTTACGGAGAGAAGCGGAATAAAAAGGACATTGTGTAAAAGACAATTATTAACCAAAAAATTATCTTTATGAAAAAAACCAGATTATTTACGACATTCTTAATGGTGATGATTGCAAATCTGCTCACGGCACAGAATGTTACCGTTAAAGGAACGGTCAAGGATGCGCTTACGGACGAGACCGTGCCGTTTGCATCGGTTTATGTCAAAGGACAATCCTGGCTTGGCACGTCCGCAGATGAGAACGGAGTTTATACGCTATCTGTTCCTAAAGATGCGGTTCTCCTGTTCAGTTTTATAGGCTATAAGACACTGGAAATACAGGTCGGAGACAAATCTGTAATAGATGCCTTCATTGAACCTGAAACGGTACAGCTTAACGATGTTGTTGTTGTGGCATACGGTACCGCAAAGAGAGAATCTCTCACAGGCTCAATCTCTACAGTCAAATCCGATGCTATAGAGAAAAGACCTATATCATCTGTTACCGCAGCTCTGGAGGGTGCCGTAGCCGGGGTGCAGATTAACAACTCGTACGGAGAGCCGGGAAGTAACCCGAGTATCAGGATTAGAGGTTTCAACACCATTTCAGGTAGCAATATACCGCTTACCGTTCTCGACGGTGTACCTATGGAGGGTAACATAACAGATCTCAACCCTGCCGATATCGCATCCATCTCCATATTGAAGGATGCCTCTTCCGCTGCCCTTTATGGTAACCGCGCCGCCAACGGAGTGGTAATGATCACCACAAAATCGGGTGATTTCGGGGAAAACAGGACCAGAATGAGCCTGACTGTAAACCAGGGTTTCTACAACAGGGGTCTTGCCGAATATGAAAGGCTCGGGACAAAAGAGTATATGGAAGCTTTCTGGCAGGCCTTAAGAAACGGGGAATATGTTACAAACAAGAGCAAGAACAATTACACCACATGGACCGATGCAAATGCAGCCACACTTGAAAATGTGAAGAACAGCCTCGTCTACAATGTCTTCAACAAGGATTGGAACGGGCTCTTCGATGCAAACGGAAAGATTGTTCCCGATGCGCGGATACTTCCGGGCATTGCAGAAGACCTTGACTGGTACGAACCTCTCGAAAGATTCGGCTACAGACAGGATTATAATCTCAATGCGAGTGGCGGCACCAGGAAGACTTCGTACTTCATGTCGGTAGGATACAACAATGAAAAGGGCTTTATCAAATACTCAGACGGTGAAAGATATACCGCAAGGGCAAATGTGAAAATAAGCCCCGTAAACTGGTTCAAGGCCGGCGTGAATGTGGCAGGTTCACATCAGATATACCACAGCATGACAGGCTCCAGTGACGAAGCCAACAACTACAAAAACCCTTTCATGTTCGCCCGCGGAATGGCTCCAATCTATCCTGTACATCTGCACAATATGGAAACAGGTGAATATGTGCTTGATGCCGATGGCAACAAACAATACGACGGCGGCGCCGAACTCGGCCGTCCGCAATACAATGAACGTCATGTCGTATGGGAATATGAGCTTGACAAAGAGGAAGCGTACAGGACTACGATCAACACCACGGTCTTTGCCGAAATAAATTTCCTTAAGGATTTCAAATTCAGGGTAAACGGAGATATGAGCAACCGAAACACACTGAGCCAGTCGTATGACAACTCCACAATCGGTAACGGTAAGGGGATCGGCCGTATGAACCAGGTTGAATACATGTACAAGAACTACACTTTCCAGCAGCAGCTGATGTGGAACAGGCGTTTTGCAGACCATAATGTGGATGTGCTGCTTGGTCATGAAAACTTCTGGTATAACTACAAATACACTTATCTGTTCAAGCAGGACGAGAAGTTTGCGGGCATGATGAACCTCAGCAACTTCTCTACCATGAATACAATGACCGGATATGATGCCGATTACAGGACTGAAAGTTATCTCGGCCGCTTGAAATATGACTATGCGGGCAAGTACTTTGCAGAATTCTCATTCAGACACGACGGTTCTTCAAGATTTTATAAAGACAACCGCTGGGGCAACTTCTGGTCAATCGGAGGCAGCTGGCTGATTAGCAATGAAAACTTCATGAAGAATGCCAGCTGGGTTAACATGCTCAAACTAAGGGCCGCATACGGTGAGGTGGGGCAGGATGCAGGTGTAGACTACTATGCATGGCAGGCTCTCTACTCCAGCACGCAGAACGGTCTGTCAGGGGCCGCATACAAGGCTCAACTTGCGGCGCTTGACCTTGGATGGGAAACTTCACAGTCCGCATCAGTCGCACTGGAAGGCACTCTGTTCGGAAGATGGAACTTAATAGTCGAATTCTTCGACAAGACATCTCAGGATCTGCTCTTCGACGTAACGCTTCCTTCATCAATGGGATCGACCAGTACAGGTTCTTCAAATCCAAGCCAGACAATGAACTTCGGGTCAATATCCAACAAGGGTATAGAATTCACCACAGATGTAGACATTATAAGAAACCGCAACTGGCATTGGAATGTCGGGCTTAACCTTACATATCTCAACAACAAGATTAAGAAACTTCCCGAGGAATACTCGAAAGAGGGGCAAGTATCAGGTACTAAGAAATACATGGTAGGCCATGGCATTTACGATTTCTGGCTCTATAAATATCAGGGAGTAGACATGTCCGACGGTCACTCGCTCTACACGTTCGATGATACAAAATACTATATTGAGGATGCATCATATTCGGGACCGGCATCGGAAAAGACAGATAAAGACGGGAACGCAAAGACAAAGGTCAATGCGGAAGATTATCGCATAATAGACGGTACCGCTTATGCAATCAAAACCACATACGCTAAAAAGGATTGGTCGGGAAGTGCGATTCCGGATCTATACGGTTCGTTCAATACCTCTCTTACTTTCAGGAATTTCACATTGTCGGCACTTGCCACATTCCAGATAGGAGGACGGATTCTTGATTATGCCTACTCAGGCATGATGGGAACAAGCACAACCCCATCATCAATGCATATCGATAACCTCAAGGCCTGGACTCCGGAAATGGCGGCCGATGGTCTAAGCAAGAGTGTCTACCCTGCTTTGAACACGGCATACAATTCAGATAATTTCGCCGGCACATCGGACTTTTTCCTTATAGATGCAAGCTATCTTGTACTGAAGAACATATCGCTCAGCTACAATCTGCCTAACAAGGTCGTTGACAAGATGAAACTCGGAGGCATAACCGTTTCGTTAGCCTGCGAAAACGCATTCACCCTTACAAAGAGAAAGGGTATGAACCCTCAACAGTCATTCAACGGACTGAACGACAACGCATACGTTCCGGCAAGAGTATTCTCTGCGAGCCTGAACATCAAATTCTAAACATGTAAAGCACTCAAATATGAAAAATATCAGATTTATATATGCATTCGTTGTGATGGCTCTTGCCCTCTGGGCATGTTCAAACGATTATCTTGACACAACCCCCAATTCAGCCACATCATACGCAACTATTTTTGAAACTACGGAAAATGCAAAACTTGCGGTAAACGGTATTGCAAGAATCATGACTTCACAACACCTTAGCCAACAGGGTTTTTGCGGTGAGGGAACCATCAAATATATGTTCGGGGAATTCCCAGGAGAGAACTTCACCGAACCGGCTCTTACCGGATGGTCGTCGGTATTCAATTTTGATTTTGCAACCAGAAACTCAAGCCTCTATACATACTATCCGTGGTTCTATTATTACATGATGATAACCAATGCCAATGAAATCATCATGAACATAGACAATGCCGAGGGACCGCAGCAGGAAAAGGATTTCATAAAGGCACAGGCCCTTACATTCAGGGCATACGCCTATACCATGCTGGTACAGCTCTACTGCTACAGGTGGGTCGATTCACAGAACGGCACTCTTGTATCGTTGAATAACGGATTGATAAAGAGGACAGAGGAGAACATAAGCGAAAAGGATGTTCCGCTCTCTTCATCGGGCGAAATATATAAGCTCATATATGATGACCTCGGAAAGGCCGTGGAACTCTTCACATCATCAGGACTCGACAGAGACAAAGATGATGTATGGCTTCCTAACATTGATGTGGCCAATGCCACATGGGCAAGAGCGGCCCTTTCTCGCAACGACTACCAGACCGCCGCAGAGAAGGCCGCACTTGCAATGAAGAACTATCCGCTCATGACCAATACGGAGTATCAGGCTGGTTTCTTCGAACCAAATCAGGAGTGGATATTCGGAAGTTTTGGAGGGGCGGAAGAAAATCTGTATTACTACAGCTATCAGGCACAAGTGGGATATAATGCGGGAAGCTCCCGGGTAAGAGGCTATCCAAGCTGTATCAGCAGGGAACTGTACGACAAAATTCCTGAGAGCGATATAAGAAAGGGAATGTTCCTGCGCCCTAACTCTACCGATGATTACAATAAGAGTAACGGAGAAATTACAAACAAAGAGCTCGCAAATGAATATAAAGCCAAATATCAGGGGATAACCAGTGCCCACAAATTAGCAGCCTACAACCAGTTCAAGGTAGGCGTTGCAGGAACTCCCGGTATAGGGTATCTCAACCATTTCCGTTCAGCGGAGATGCTTCTGATAATCGCCGAATCCAAATATTTCCTCAAAGACGAGAACGGCGCACGCACTGCCCTGAACCAGCTTACCAAGGAGAGTGGAAGAGATCCCGACTACAACTGCAGCGCGACAGGGGAGGCTCTTCTTAAGGAAATAAAGACATACAGAGCCATAGAACTTTTCCTTGAGGGGTTCGACTGGTTCGACAAGAAAAGGTGGAACGATCCTATTACGAGAAAGAGCTTTTCTGAGGGAGGAAACTTCAATTCGCTTATGGCAGTTGACAGAAGCGTAGACTATGGTAATAAATGGACATATGTCACTCCTCTTAACGAAATTCAGTACAATATGGCACTGAATGGGGAGTCGAAGGAGAATTGATGAACTTCTTTATAAAGCGAAAAGGCTGTGCCGTAAAACCTGATTTCGGCACAGCCTTATTTGTATCTTCAAATCCTCTACTCTGTGTAGTGATAGTGCGGACCGAACCTTTCGAATGCCGCCCTGTCAAGCTCCTCCCTTGCACTTGGGTGGGCAACGCTTATTATAAGCTTTGCCCTCTCCTGCAGAGATTTGCCATAGAGGTTTACCGCACCGTACTCTGTTACGAACCAGTGAATATGGTTACGCGTGGTTACCACACCGGCTCCGGCTGTGAGGGTAGGGGATATTTTGCTGACCCCCTTATTGGTTACAGAGGGCATCGCGATTATTGCCTTTCCCCCTTGTGAAAGGGAGGCTCCATAGATGAAGTCTATCTGTCCTCCTACTCCTGAATAAAATTTCGTGCCAAGAGAGTCTGCACAGACCTGTCCGGTAATATCTACCTGCAGTGCAGAATTTATTGCCGTTACTTTAGGGTTCTTTGCAATTACAAACGGGTCGTTGGTATAACCCACATCCATCATCGAAACCATAGGATTGTCATCTATGAAGTCATAGCACTCCTGTGATCCCATAAGGAAAGTAGATACCATTTTACCCCTGTCTATAACCTTGTCCGCACCGTTTATGACCCCTTTTTTAACGAGAGGCAGAACGCCGTCTGCAAACATTTCAGTGTGTATTCCAAGATTTTTATGATTGCCCAGCTGTGCAAGGACAGCATTTGGAATTGCTCCAATACCCATCTGTAGGGTAGCTCCATCCTCTATAAGGGCGGCACAGTTCTTGCCTATGGCTGTTTCAATCTCTGAAGGCTCCGAAAAACGGGCGGGCTCGAGCATTGAATCACACTCTACAAAGTGATCTATCATATTTACAGGAATCATTGCATCTCCAAATGCACGGGGCACATGCCTGTTCACCACTGCAATTACAACCTTTGCACACTCTATTGCAGCCAGTGTGGCATCTACAGAGGTCCCCAATGAGACAAAGCCGTGCTTATCTGGAGGAGAGACCTGGATCATTGCCACATCGCATGGCAAAGCTCCGCACCTATAAAGTTTCTGGGTTTCGCTAAGGAAGATTGGAATATAATCTGCATATCCTGCCTGTACGCTTTTCCTTACGTTCCCACCCACAAAAAATGCCTGGTGGAAAAATATTCCCTCATATTTGGCCTCTGTATAGGGAGCGGGCCCCTCTGTGTGCAGGTGGTGTATCTTTACATCTTTAAGCTCTCCGGCATCGCCCCTTCTGCAAAGGGCGTCTATAAGTATTCTGGGAGCGCTGGCAACGCTGCTTAGGTGTATGTGATCTCCACTCTTCACATACTTTACAGCCTCGTCTGCTGAAATGAAATTAATCTTCTTGTACATTTTGTTTTTTATTTGACCGATTGGCAAAAGTATAAACTTTAGAGGTTAATAACAAGCTTTTTTCTACCTTTGCAGCCGCTGTAGGACAAACCGTATAATTATGAAGAAGCAGGAATTGAGAAAAAGGCAGGCAGATGCCTTTATGCATCTGCTGGATGTAATGGATGATTTGCGCGAAAAGTGTCCATGGGACAGAAAGCAGACTATGGAGACTCTGCGCCCCCAGACCATAGAGGAGACATTTGAACTCTCAGATGCGATTATCCGTAACGATATGCACAATATAATGAAGGAGCTTGGCGATGTGCTGCTCCATATTGTATTCTACTCTAAAATAGGGGAGGAGCAGGGGCAGTTTAATATTGCAGATGTAATGGAGAGCCTTTGCGCAAAACTTATATACCGTCACCCCCATGTCTATGCCTGTGCAAAGGTAAATGATGCGGAGCAGGTTGTAATGAACTGGGAACAGCTCAAGACCATAGAGAAAGATGGAAACAAGACAGTTTTAGGCGGGGTGCCGGAGAGTCTGCCCAGCCTTATAAAGGCATACAGAATGCAGGATAAGGCAAGGGCCGTGGGGTTTGACTGGGAGCAGAAGGAGCAGGTGTGGGAAAAGGTGCAGGAGGAGCTTGAGGAGTTTAAGGAGGAGCTGAAGGCCCTTGATGAGAGCAATGGCGGAGACGGATATAAAAAGAGAGCCGAAGGAGAGCTCGGAGATTTGCTCTTCTCGATTGTAAATGCCGCAAGACTCTATGACCTTAATCCCGACACCGCTCTGGAGATGACCAACAGGAAGTTCCGCGACAGATTTACCTATCTTGAGAGCAGAACCATAAAAGAGGGGGTCTCTTTGCGGCAGATGAGCCTTGAGCAGATGGACAAAATATGGGAAGAGGCCAAAACCCTTGAGAAGAGAGATTAGTTTATGGAGCGGACAGAGTGGCGACAGCGAACGGTAATTTTAACCGGGGAAGGCTCCTTTCAAAAGCTTGCAGCCTCTACGGTGGCGGTCATAGGGCTTGGGGGAGTTGGAGCCTATGCTGCGGAAATGGTCTGCCGTGCAGGAGCGGGACACCTTATACTGTTGGATTCGGATTCTGTAAATATTACCGATAAAAACCGGCAGCTTCTTGCACTGGACACCACAATGGGGAGGAAAAAGTGTGGCGTAATGGCGGAGAGGCTTAAAGATATAAACGGAAACGTAGAGCTGACCCTTATAGAGGAGTACCTTGAACCTGAGAGTGTTGAGAGGCTGCTCGGAGGCAGAAAGATAGACTTTCTCATAGATGCAATAGATACCCTTTCTCCCAAAATCGCCCTGATAAAATATTGTTACTCAAATGCCATCCCCTTTGTAAGCTCTATGGGTGCAGGTGCAAAATATGATGCCACGGCGGTGAGACTTAAGGATATATCAAAATCCTACAACTGTCCGCTTGCCTATATTTTAAGAAAAAAATTGAGAAAGGAGGGAATTTCAAAGGGCTTTCCTGTGGTTTTCTCAGAAGAACTTCCAAAAAAAGAGGCGATTATACCGATTGAGGGGCGGAATAAAAAGAGCATGGCCGGTACAATCTCATATCTTCCAGCAGTATTCGGATGTGTTTGCGCCCAGGCCGCTGTGGAATTTTTAATTAAAAAAGGTTAACTTTGCTGGTTATCAAAAACCGGACATGTTTTATGCGGATAGTAGTAAAAGAGGTAAATACAAGACGTGAATTAAGGGATTTCTATCAGTTTCAGAATAAGTTATATAGAGATTCAAAGGAGTATGTTCCCTCTTTGGATGCAGACCAGAGGCATACTTTGACAAAAAATCCAGCAATGGACTATTGCACCCGTAAAATGTGGCTCGCATATAAGGAGGGCAGGGTAGTGGGGCGTATAATGGCCATCATAAACATGCGATACAATGAATTTTACAATCTTAAAAGGGGGCGGTTCGGCTGGTTCGATTTTGAAAACGATATAGAGATAGCCAGAGCCCTTACAGAGAAGGCGGGGGAGTGGTTTAAATCGCAGGGAATGACAGAGATGCACGGGCCGCTCGCTTATAATACCTTAGGCAGGCAGGGGATGCTGGTCTCCGGCTTCGAAAACACGCCGCCTGTCAATTGCCTGTATAATTACCCGTACTATATGGAGTTTATGGAGAAGCTTGGCTTTGAGAAGGAATGCGACTGGGTACAATACAGACTTAATGCCTCTCAGGGAGCGCCTGAAAAGCTGGACAGAATTGCAGATATGCTCATGCGCCGTTATAACCTGAGGACGGTGGATATAAAAAAGCTGAATAGAAGGGAGTGGAAGAGGCTTTCAGATAATTTCTTTAAGGCATATAACGAATGTTTTAAGGCGGTACATAACTTCATTCCCCTTACCAGGCAGGAAATGGATGAGACGGTAAGCCACTATCTTAAACTTCTCCGTCCGGAACTTACCTGTATCGTTGTAGATGAAAATAACGATATAGCGGCCTTCGGGCTCTGCTTTCCTAACACTTCGGAAAGCTTTAAAAAAGCCCGGGGGAAACTCTTCCCTTTTGGCTGGTATCATATATTAAAGGAGTACAGGCACTATAAGACAATAGACCTTATGCTGGTGGGGGCATCCCCTGCATGGAACTCAAAGGGGCTCTCTGCAATCTACCACTCCTACCTGGCGGCAAGTTTTAAAAATCACCATATAGCATGTGCCATAACCAATCCGCAGATTGAGACAAACACAGCGGCTATAAAAGTTTGGGAGAGTTACGACCATCAGGAGTTTATGCGGCGCAGGTGCTATATAAAGTCAATTTGACAGATAAAGATAAGATTAAATTTTATTCCGTATTTTTGCGGAAAACCGGGCAATAGTATGAGCGATAACAGTTTGATATTGAAAATAGAGGGGTTGAAATCCAAATTCCGTACTCTGCAGGAGCAGATAGCGGATCCTTCCATTATGAGCGACATGAAGAGATATGTGCAGTTAAATAAGGAGTACAAGGAGCTGCAGCCGATTCTTGAGGCGGGAGAGAAATATGGGAAACTGGTGAAGGATTATGACTCTGCAAAGGAGATTTTGCAGACAGAGAAGGATGAAGAGCTTAGAGAAATGGCAAAGGAGGAGCTGGCTATGCTGGAGGAGGAGTTGCCGAAGATGGAGGAAAAAATTAGGCTACTTCTCATTCCGGCAGACCCTCAGGATGCCAAAAATGCAATTGTAGAGATTCGCGGCGGTTCCGGTGGCGATGAGGCTGCCATCTTTGCCGGCGACCTCTTTAGAATGTATGCCAGGTTTGCCGAAAAGAGAGGATGGAAGCTGGAGATTACAAGCCAGAGCGAGGGAGCCGCAGGCGGATATAAGGAGATAATCTTTAAGATAAGCGGAGAGGGAGTCTACGGGACCCTTAAATATGAAAGCGGGGTACACCGTGTACAGAGGGTGCCTCAGACCGAGACCCAGGGCAGGGTTCACACCTCAGCCTCCTCCGTTGCAGTGCTCCCGGAGGCAGACGAGTTTGACGTGGAGCTTAACGAAAAGGATATTAGAAAAGATACTTTCTGTTCATCAGGCCCGGGCGGACAATCTGTAAATACAACCTATTCTGCAATCCGGCTTACTCATATTCCTACCGGACTGGTGGTACAGTGCCAGGATGAGAAGAGCCAGCTGAAAAATTACGACAAGGCGTTGCAGGAGCTCAGAACCAGGCTCTATAACCTGGAATATGAGAAATATCTGAATGAAATCTCTGCAAAGCGCAAGACAATGGTCTCTACAGGCGACCGTTCTGCAAAAATCAGAACCTACAACTATCCGCAAAGCCGTGTCACCGACCACCGCATAAACTGGACTACATACAATCTTCCTGTCTTTATGGATGGTGAAATCCAGGAGGTTATAGATCAGCTGCAGATTGCCGAGAATGCCGAAAGGTTAAAGGAGAGCGCGCAGTAGAAGCTCCTCCATAATCTTATACCCCTCCAAGTTAGGGTGTACCCCATCTTTTGAGAGACCGGCAGGCAGTCCGTTTTCATTTTCAGGGCTCTTGTCTGCCATAGGGGTGAAGAAGTCTATATATGTAAACCCCTTCTCTGCCGCATACTCCTTTATAAGAAGGTTCAGTTCAGGAATGATAATGTCGGGTCTTGCCTCCCTGTTCCATGAGTAGCGATAGGCGGGCAGCACTGAACAGAGTACCACCTTTATTCCGTTATGGACTGCAATATCACACATACTCTTTATGTTATCCATTATCATGGGGAGGGTGGATTTGCCTGTATTGCCTGCAATGTCGTTGGTTCCCGCAAGAATCACCACTGTTTCAGCCCCTATATTCACGATATCCTGCCTGAATCTTATAAGCATCTGGGGGGTGGTCTGTCCGCTTATTCCGCGGGCCACATAGCCCCTTTCATCAAAGAATCCGGGGTGGAACTTATACCAGTTTTCGGTAATCGAGTTTCCCATGAATACAACCCTTCCCTTCACGGGGAAACTGCTCTCCAAGGCTCTGTTCTCCTCTGCATAGCGGCCAAGACCGGGCCAATCCTGTCCGGATACCAAATCGGAAGAGAGTGTAAGCAAAATTGCAAAAAGTGTGAATTTTTTCATCTTTTCAGTTTTATTTAATTGTGAGGCGGGGCGCCGGCGTAGATTATTTCGCCTCCATTCTCTCCACCTTCAGGCCCCAGCTCTATAATATGATCCGCATTATTTATGATATCTCTGTTATGCTCCACGACTATAATTGTGTTGCCCCTATCCAAAAGGGCGTCGAATGCCTTGAGCAGCTTCTCTATATCGTGGAAGTGGAGCCCCGTCGTGGGTTCGTCGAAGATAAAGAGGGCCTGCCTGTTGTTCTCCCTGCCAAGGAATGAGGCGAGCTTTATCCTTTGACTCTCCCCTCCACTAAGGGTGCTGCTGCTCTGTCCGAGCTGCACATATCCTAATCCCACACTTTCAAGTACTCCAAGCTTTTGGGCCACCCTTTTTGCCCCCGCTTCGTTATGGGAGCCGAAAAAGGCCATTGCCTCCTCTACACTCATATTAAGTATATCGTTTATGTTTTTGCCATGATATCTTACCTCCAGAATGTCTGGCTTGAATCTCTTTCCTCCGCATTCATCGCAGACAATGGTTACATCTGCCATAAACTGCATCGGTATGGTTATGGTTCCCTCTCCAAGGCATTGCGGACACCTTCCTCCATCTATGTTAAAGGAGAAGTGGGAATGGCCGTAACCGTTAAGCCTGGCATAAGGCTGCTCGGAAAAGAGCTTTCTTATATCGTCATATATCTTAAGGTAGGTGACAGGGTTGGAGCGGAGAGACTTTCCTATAGGGTTCTGGTCTATATAGATAACGGAGGCGAGCATATCAAGACTTCCGGAGAGCTCTTTAAAGGCTCCCGGTCTGCCGCCGCTCATATTAAAGTGACGGAGCAGGGCAGGGTAGAGGGTATCTCCCACAAGGGTTGATTTTCCCGAACCGCTGACTCCCGTTACGACGGTAAGGACTCCCAACGGGAACTCTGCCGTAATATTTTTGAGGTTATGCTCCATACAGCCGCTTATCGTTATGCTGTTTTTCCAGCTGCGGGGCTCTTTTTTATAGGGCATGTGTTTCAGACCTCCCAAATAGTCGAGGGTGAGAGAGCCGCAGCTCTCCATCCCCTTGGCCTTGGCCTGTGCAACTCTTTTCATTCCCTGCTCCATTGTGCCGCAAAAGACGATTTCTCCCCCGTTTACGCCGGCTAAAGGTCCCATGTCAATAAGATAATCCGCCGCGGCTATAATCTGGGCATCGTGCTCTACAACTACAACTGAGTTTCCCAGATCGCGCAGATTTTCAAGCACCTCTATAAGCCGCCCCGTATCTTTCCTGTGCAGGCCTATGCTCGGCTCATCCAAAATGTATAGAGAGCCTATCAGGCTGTTGCCCAGTGAACTCACAAGGCTTATCCTCTGGCTCTCCCCTCCGCTAAGAGTGTTGGAGTAGCGGGAGAGGGTAAGATAGCCCAGCCCCACCGCCTTTATATAGCCCAGTCTGCCCATTATCTCCTTTATGGCCCTCCTTGCCACCTGCTCTTCATATTCTGTGAGCCTTAGAGTGGTAAAAAAGTCATATAGCCGCTCTATGCTCATTCCCATGAGTTCGCCTATCGGGTGCCCCCCTATCTTTACATACTCCGTCTCCTTTTTTAATCTTGTACCGTGACAGACTCTGCAAAGGCTTTTTCCCGAATAGCGTGCAAGCAGATATTTATATTGCACCTTATACTTCATGCTCTCTACCATCTCAAAGAAGCCGTTGATTCCCGTAAAATGACGGCTGCCATTCCAGAGAAGCTCCTTCTGCTCCTCTGTAAGGAGGGCGTAGGGCTTGTGGATAGGAAAACCATATTTTGGAGCATTCAAGATGAACTCCCTCTGGAATTTTCCCATTATCTCACCCCTCCAGCATGCCACTGCCCCCTCATATACAGAGAGAGAACTGTTGGGGATTACAAGAGATTCATCTATTCCGCTTCTCATTCCAAGCCCCTTACATGCCGGGCAGGCTCCAAGGGGATTGTTGTAGCTGAACATCAGCTCTGTCGGGTGTTCAAAACTGATGCCATCGCACTCGAAGCGGTTGGAAAACTCTCTTTCGCAATACTTTTCGTCCGGCAGTCTGGTTACTACCCTGAGAGTTCCGTTTCCCTGGGTAAAGGCGGTCTGGATGGAGTCCTGCAGCGAAATAATCCGCTCCTCATCTGCGCTCTGCCCCTCCACGGCCGCATAGCGGTCTATAAGCAGGAAGAGGCTGTCGCTTTTATAGCTGTCGTACTCCTTTAATACCTCCTCTATTCTTACGACTCTCTTCAGGGTGGAGCTGTACAGGCGGCTGAAACCGCCTGCACTCAGGTTAAGAAGCTGCTCGACCTCCTCTTCCTTTTTGCCGCTGAGGGGGGCTGTTATGTAATTTCCGCCCCTTTGGCTGAGGATATAGCCGAGAACATCGTTTACATTTTCGCATTTGACCTCCTTTCCGCTTATAGGGGAGAAAGTGCGCCCTATTTTGGCAAAGAGCACCCTTAGGTAGTCGTAGATTTCCGTGGTGGTACCCACTGTGGAGCGGGGGTTGTTTGTATTTACCTTCTGGCTTATTGCAATTGCCGGAGGGATTCCCTCTATCCTATCTACCGCCGGTTTGCTCATTCTTCCAAGAAACTGCCTTGCAAATGAGGAGAGACTTTCGGCAAAGCGTCTCTGTCCTTCGGCAAAGAGGGTTTCAAAGGCCAGCGAGGATTTCCCCGAGCCCGAAAGCCCTGTGATAACTACAAGCTTGTTGCGAGGTATCTTTAATGAGATATTCTTAAGGTTATTTACCCTTGCTCCCTCTATGGTTATATATTCTTCTGCCTTGTCGCTCATTTGCCCGATGTCCTTATTACCGTTTTAACTCCCCTGATCTTTTTTATATCTGATATTACCCTGTCAAGGTGGCCGTTGTTGCTTACAGAGATGTTTATCAAAATATTGAACTCTCCTTTTTGCCTCTTTGCATTTCTCTCCTCCATGTTATAGGCCCTTATCGAGGCCTTTTGCCTGTTCAGGCTCTCTATTATCTCGTTGCCTGTAGAGAGCTCCCCCTCCACTATGACCTTCAGAGCCGCCTGGAACTGGGTGGTGTCTGAAAGCTGTCTCCATTTTACCTTCTGAATTCTGTATGGATACTTTTCCAACAACCTTGCCGCATTCGGACAGGAGATTCTGTGAATCTTTATACCCCCTGTGGAGGAGACAAAGCCAAAGACATCATCTCCGAAGATAGGGTTGCAGCATTTTGCCATTTTAAACCCTATATTGTCTACTTTGTCATTGATAATGAGATAGTCGTGGCTCTCGTTCTTTTTCAGCCCCTCCTTTCTGGTTTCATCTTCCGCCACTGCGGTACCGCTCTCCTGCCGGGATGCGATGCTCTCTGTGGTAAGGTAATTCTTAATCTCCAGTGCATCTATCTGTTCATTCCCTATTGCAATGCAGAAATCGCTTATGGTCTTCTTCTTGAAATGTCTGGCAAGGTCAGAGAGGATATCGTCTGTAAGCTCCATCTTCCAGTTTTTCATCCTTCTCTCCAGCACTTCGCGCCCAAGGCTGCTTATTTTTCCCTCTTCCTCCTTAAGCTTGTTCTTTATTCTGTTGCGAGCCTTTGAGGAGACGACGATATTCAGCCAGTCGGCCGACGGCTTCTGGTTTTTGCTGCTCATTATCTCAACTACATCGCCTGTGTGCAGCTCCTCCCTTATAGAGACAACTTTGCCGTTTACCTTTGCCCCGCTGCATTTCACTCCCAGGTTGGAGTGGATATTAAAGGCAAAGTCCAGAATTGTCGCCCCCTTTGGCAGCTCCTTAAGGTCGCCGGCTGGAGTAAAGACAAAAATTTCGTTGAGGGCAGAGAAGAGGGCGGGAGAGTATGGGGTGCGGTCCGAGCTCTCCAGCATCTTCTTTACATTTAGAAGCCACCGGTCGAGATTCTGCTCATTTCTGATTCCCTTATAGCTCCAGTGGGCCGCATGGCCGTTTTCGGCTATTTCGTCCATCCGCGCAGTTCTGATCTGCACCTCTATGTGGGCTCCCTCCCTGTTTTCCACAGTTATATGAAGCGACTCATAGCCGTTCGGTTTGGGGTGCGAAATCCAATCCCTGAGCCGGGATGTGTCGGGTTTATACTCTTTGGTTACCTCTGAGTAGATATCCCAGCAGAATGAGTGTTCAATCTCCCTCTCAGGCGGAGCATCTACAATAAATCTTATGGCAAAGACATCGAATACCTCCTCGAAAGGGACTCCCTGCTTCTGCATCTTCCGCCAGATTGAGTAGGCTGTCTTTGTCCTTATCTTAAGTTTGTAGGTATATTTCTGCGAAAGGGTCTCCTCCAGAGGCTTTATAAATTGTTCGGCCAGTTTTTCCCTGTCGGGCTCTGTAGCTATGAGTTTATTTGTAATGGCCCTGTAGTTTTCAGGGTCGGAATATTTAAAATAGAGATCTTCAAGTTCGTTTTTAATATTGTATAGACCCAGCTGGTGTGCCAAAGGGGCATAAAGCATGATTGTCTCGGTAATTTTCCGCTTTATGCTGCTCTTTGGAAAATATTCCAGATGGCGCATCACCTCCAGCCTGTCGGCAAGCTTTATTAAGGTTACCCTCGGGTCTTTTGAGTAGGAGACTATGAGTTTTCTATAATTTTCCGCCTGCAGTTTTGTCTCCTTTGGAGTAATGGTGGAGATATTGTTCAATCCCTCCACCATTGTCATGATTTGGGGTGGGAATTCCTTTTTTAACTTCTCAAAGAGTCTTGGGTTGTTGCGTGTGGCCTCGTGCAGAAATACCGCCGTTACGGCATCTGCCCTAAGCCCCAACTCCCCGGCAACAATCAGAGCGACACCTGTGGGGTGCTCGATAAACCGGCGGCCGTTCCCTCTTTGGATGTCTGCAAGGGTCTCGTCTGCAATTTTGTATCCCTTTTCCAGCAGCTGCCTCTCCTGTGGGGAATAATTCTCTGCCATTACAGATAACTCTTCGTCCATAATCTTCTCAATCATGCTCCGACTCTCTTTTTTCCAGAATGCGTTTGAGATTGTTCATCTCGTCGCGGTGTTTTGCGGCATTTACAAAGTCCAGTTCACGCGCCGAACTCTCCATCTCCTTTTTCGCATAATCTATTGCCTTCAATAACTGGGCCTTGTCCATCTTCTCCAATACAGGATCGGCAAGAATTGCGGTTGAGGTATCTGTAAGGAACTCTTCTGTGTAGCAGACTCCCTTCCCCAGGATGTTGCGCTCCTGCTTCTCTATCTGTTTAGGGGTGATATTATGCTTTTTGTTATACTCCTGCTGTTTTGTACGCCTTCTGTCTGTCTCCTCCATGGTGTTTTGCATAGAGCGGGTTATGGTGTCTGCATACATTATAACCATACCGCGGATATTTCTTGCCGCTCTTCCCGCTATCTGGGTAAGGGCCGTCTCTGAACGGAGAAACCCCTCCTTGTCTGCATCTAAAATGGCAACCAGTGAGACCTGGGGCATGTCCAGCCCCTCCCTTAGCAGGTTTACCCCAACAAGCACATCAAAGCGACCTGCCTGGAAATCCTCTATAATCTCCACCCTCTCAAGGGTATCTACATCTGAGTGGATATACCTGCATCTTATCCCCATCTTCTGCAGATATTTGTCAAGCTCCTCTGCCATTCGTTTTGTAAGGGTCGTTACAAGGACACGCTCATCCCTCTCTACCCTCTGCTCTATCTCCTCCAGAAGGTCATCTATCTGATTTTTTGTAGGTCTTACCTCTATTATGGGATCCAGAAGCCCTGTCGGGCGTACAACCTGTTCCACGATATAGCCGCCCGACTTTTCCAGCTCATATTCTGCGGGGGTGGCGCTGACATAGATACACTGTTTTGTAAGCTCCTCAAATTCATTGAACTTAAGAGGACGGTTGTCTGCCGCTGCCGGGAGCCTGAAGCCATACTCTATGAGGGTAAGTTTTCTTGAGCGGTCTCCTCCATACATGGCCCTTATCTGGGGCACCGTTACATGGCTCTCATCTATAAAGGTAATGAAATCCTTGGGAAAATAGTCAAGCAGGCAGAAGGGGCGTGTTCCCGGAGGGCGTCCGTCGAAATATCTGGAGTAGTTCTCTATGCCCGAACAGTAGCCCAGCTCCTTTATCATCTCAATATCGTACTCTGTGCGCTGCTTAAGCCTTTTGGATTCGAGCGATTTGCCTATCCGGTCAAAATAGCCGCACTGTGCCTTTAAATCTTCCTGAATTTCATGGACAGCTCTCCTTGTCCTCTCTTTTGTGGTTACAAATATATTGGCAGGATAAATCGAAATCTCCTCAAGTACCTCCTCTGTACCTCCAGTAAGCGGGTCAAATATCTCTATCTCATCTATCTCATCTCCAAAAAAGATAACCCGGCATCCCTTCTCCCCATAGGCAGGGAAGATATCAACGCTGTCTCCCCTTACCCTGAAGGTCGCCCTTTTGAAATCGACGTCGTTTCTGCTATATAGCGCCTCCACAAGCGAGTAGAGAAATCCGGTCTTGCTCATTCTCTGCCCACGCTTTACTGTTACTGTGTTGGCATGGAAATCCTCGGGGTTGCCGATGCCGTAGAGGCAGGAGACGCTGCAGACCACTATAATGTCTCTTCGGCCGCTTAGCAGCTGGCTTGTACAGCTGAGCCGCAGCTTCTCTATCTCGTCGTTAATACTTAAATCCTTCTCTATATAGGTGTCTGTAACAGGCATATAGGCCTCAGGCTGGTAATAGTCGTAATAGGAGACAAAGTACTCCACTGCATTCTCGGGGAAAAAGGCCTTGAATTCTCCATAAAGCTGGGCGGCCAGGGTCTTGTTGTGGCTGAGTATCAGGGCGGGCCTGTTGAGCCGCTCTATTACATTAGCCATGGTAAAGGTTTTCCCGGAGCCGGTTACTCCAAGGAGCGTGACTGCGGGATTCCCGCCGGCTATGGCCTTTGTGAGTTCATCTATTGCCTGCGGCTGGTCTCCGGTGGGCTTATATGGAGAATGAATTTTAAAATCCATTGGCAGCTACCTTTTTTCCTGCTTCCTGCAATATTTCAGATAGTTCTTTACCCCTTTTGCCACCTGTTTCATAATCTGCTCTCTGAATACAGGGTCGTTAAGCCTTGCCTCATCCTGCGGGTGTGAAAGGAAGAGTGTCTCAACCAGTGCATTAGGATATTCGGTCGGGGCATTGAGGCTAAAGTTAAAGTTTCCCACGAGTCCGAAGAGTTTTACCCCCTTTATCTTCAGAATGCTCTCCAGCAGACTCTTTGCAAACATTCTGTTCTGGATATGTTTGTAGTAGGTACTCGTGCCGCTTGCAGTTCCTCCTGCATTGCAGTGGATTGAAATAAGCATATCTATGTTTTTTTTCAGGAAGATAGCCTTTCTCTCCGCCATCGTAAGGGAGGTGTCCTTATCTCTTGCAAGCACTACGCGCGCCCCCTTTGACTCAAGGATTCTCTTGAGCCTTAAGGCCATATCCAGATTAAGGTCCTTTTCGTCCACAAGGCTCCCAACCCCTCTTGCTCCCGGGTTGTCCGGGCCGCCGTGGCCGGCATCCACCCCGATAACCATCCCTTTCAGCCTCAATTCAGGGGCATGTTTTATATCTATTACCAGTCTGCCGCCCTCATATTTTACCGAGTAGCCCCAGCAGCTTCTATTTTTAAGATAAACTGTCAGCCTTAGAATATCTGAATCCACCTGGGCAATATCTATTCTGTCAACCGATTCAAGGTCAAGATATTGTGTTATCCAGTTGGAGTTGTTCTGCACTCCGTAAAGCTCTATGATCATCTTTTCAGGCTCTACCTCCTCCCTTATGATGTAGCACCTCTTTTGCTCCAGCGCTATTGAGATTCTGTCTGTGGCTCCGGCATTGGCAACGCTTATCGAGCCTGAGGTGATTACCGGTAAAAAGTCTGCGGCGGCGGTATCCGCGGCATACTCCTTTGGAATGAAGGCATATCTGTTGTCTGAAAGTCTTACTTTATATAGAGAGCCCTCATCTTCAATAACTTCCATTACGATTCCACTCTCTAAAAAGCCAATCTTGTTCCCTCCCAGCCTGTCTGTTCCATTGCCCGAATTCAGATAGGCTCCCCCGAGGGTTTTTATATACTTTAAGCCGTTGGTATGCGGAGCGGAAATTTGTCTGGTTTCCTCCATCGCAGAGGTATTGGGTTGCAACCGGGCAGCAGTATCTCTGCGCTGAGCCGTAAGCGTACCTGCTAAAAGTAGACAGATGGATGTAAATAAGATAGTCGGCAGTTTCATAGCGATATATGTGTTAAGATTAAGCTTTTTTATTTCCCGGCAAAATTACTCTCTTCTTTTGAAATCCCAATTATATAATTCACAAATTTCAGACCGTAAAGTTCGATATCAGGGTAAAAAATAAAATTTGGCAAGGTAATTGCATTGAATCGGTAAGTGTTTCGTTAGTGTGTTTAGGTTAGCGTAAGGTTAGTCTGCAATGCTGAATATAAAGCGGTAGATTAGCCTTATTCTTTTTACAAGCACTCCATAGTCAATTTTGTCGGGGGTGTCCGTTACCTTGTAAGTATGGGAATTTATTCCGCCCGTAAAGAGAAGTGAGGGGATTGCCAGTTCTGTAAAGGAGTAGTGGTCAGACATTTTATAGAATATATCATAAAACTTTTTGCTGCCGTAATAGGAATAATCTATATCCATATTCAAGTCCGACAGGGAATTGCACAGCTCCAGCCTCTTCTTCATCCATTTCGGGAGGGCATCTATACCCATGACCAGCAGATACTCTCTGTTGAGGTGGGGAGGAGAGGCGGAGGAGCCGATCTGGTCTATATTTATCACACATTTGATTCTTCCGGGGTGAATCTTGAGATTCTCTGCAAAATATCTGCTGCCCGCCATATTTGCTTCTTTCCCGTCGAAAGCTATAAAGAGAAGGTTGCACTCCGGACCCGTATTGTTGCTCTTCATCTTGCCGAAGAGCTTTGCCAGCTCTAAAAGGGCGGCCACTCCCGATGCATTGTCATCTGCTCCCGGGTATACCCTGCCCTCTATTTCCCCAAGGTGGTCGTAATGGGCGGAGATTATAATATAGTCGCTTCCACTCTCTGTGGAGGCTATCTCTCCAATGATATTTACCCCCTTTTTCCCTCTGTATGTAAACTCCTGTCCATAGAGGAGACCCCTTTTCTTTACCCCATACTCCATAAACCTCTCCTTTATGTAGCGTCTTGCAAGGGCTCCCCCCTCTGTTCCCAATCCCCGTCCGTTCATTGCAGCAGAGCAGAGAGTGTCTATATGGGCCATTTGGGCTTCGGCATTTATAAGATGTTCATATACACTGTGGTTCGAACTCTGTCCGAGTAACGAATATGGAATTATGAAAAATAGAGGTAAAAAAATGGAATATATGATTTTACAGGGCATCTGCAACGAAATTTTACGCAAAAATAAAAACTAATTCCCTGTTGCGGGAAATTTTTTATTGTTGACATGCGCATCCTGGGTGGGGCGGAATGGAAAGAGTGTTAAAATCCATATCTCTTCCCAAGAGA
>X5_European_Hare__coassemble_166_pt1 | contig 20884 bp, 19 predicted proteins | sample X5_European_Hare__metabat2_low_PE_003 | metagenome-assembled genome bin X5_European_Hare | reverse complement strand
GCATGACAAGGGCGATTTTATCGGGTTTCATAATCATACACTTTACTTTTCCATTCATTGTTCCCATAAATCTTCATGTTTAAATGTTCTGATGCAAAGTTAAAAAGAGGGCAACACAGCATCTTTGCTGCGAGGCTCAAAATACTTTGTTGGGAAGTTCACTCCATTAAAATTACATGCCGGAGTTTATATGCCTTATCACTCTGGCGGGATTTCCGGCAACAACAGTGTCAGGCTCTACATCGTGCGTGACGACACTGCCGGCTCCGACCACGGCGTTCTCACCGACGGTGACACCCGGGAGAATGGTCGCACCTGCTCCGATCCACGCCCGTCGGCAGATATGTACAGGCCTGCAAGTAATCACCCATCTGTTATCCAAATCGTGATTATTGGAGATAAGCTGGACATTCGCGGCGATTTGTACTTCATCATCGATAGTAATTCCTCCGGCAGACATCATCAGACAGCCGGGCATAATGATTACGTCTCTCCCGAATTTCACATTTGCGGTCCTGACACCGGAAAACGGAGTATCAACGCGACAGCCATCGCCGAGATTCGGGAACACCTTATACAGCAGTTCATCGTACTCTTCGGTATCCGGCATCGTATGGTTCAACAAGAAGATATTTTGTCGCAACTCCTTTGCTTTTGCCAGTTCCTCTGCCGTCTGGTTCCGGCAGTCTATTCTCAACTCTTCCATAAACTTACCTGTCTGCCTGTTTTGCCCATTCTCCGGCTTGCCTTACGCCTCCGTTAAGCAGCCTTCCCTCCATCCATATAATTTTCGGATAGAGTTTCTTAAGCTCTTTTACACTGCCCGTTATCGAACTTCCCCCGGAAGTGGCGAACGGTATGACTGTCTTACCGGAAAAGTCGTATTTCTCAAGGAATGTATTGACCGGACGCGGACACAAGCCCCACCAGATAGGATATCCTATGAATATTACATCATAATCTTTTGGAACGATGGGTTCACCAGCCAGTTCCGGACGTGAGCTTTCTGTATTCATCTCAACGGAGCTCCGGCTTTTTCTGTTGTTCCAATCGAGGTCGGCTGAAGTATACGCTTTAGCGGGAGTTATCCGATAAAGTTTGCCGCCGGTCGCTTTGGCAATGGCATCCGCCATTTTTTCAGTTGTTCCCGTGCATGAGAAATAGGCGACAAGGATTTTCCTGTCCGGTGTCGAATTGGTGTCTCTGACTTGTTGCTGCGCATTTGTCGCGTTGCTCAAACCGATAAAGCTCATAATGATCAATATTAAATGTTTCATCTTATTATTTTAGTTTTGAATACTCTTTATCACTTACGGGCTCAAGCCATTCATTGCTGCTATCCTCTCCCGGAACCTCAATGGCAAGATGCGAGAACCAGCTGTCTGGTGCCGCCCCGTGCCAGTGTTTCACGCCTGCCGGAATATGTATGGCATCACCGGGACGCAATTCAACTGCCTCCTTTCCCCATTCCTGATAATATCCGCGTCCTCCCACGCACACGAGTGTCTGACCGCCCCCCTTCGCTGCATGGTGGATATGCCAGTTGTTTCGGCAACCCGGTTCGAAAGTGACATTTACAACCGGTACGCCGTCCGTCACGACGGGTGCAATATAGCTTTGTCCGATAAAATACCTTGCATAGGCATCGTTTGGCTTGCCTACCGGGAAAATGATGGTTTTTGCATATTCCTCAAGCGAATCAAATGCGGTGCTGTCAGCGTTTTCGGTCCAGACCTCTTTTGCCATACGGAAGGCTGCCCATGCCTTGGGCCAACCTGCATAGAAGGCGGCGTGGGTAAGGATTTCCGCAATTTCAGTCTTGCTGATACCGTTCTTCCTGGCCGACTCAAGGTGGTACTTGAACGAAGAATCGGTCAGTCCTTGTGACATGAGTGCGACCACAGTTACTATGGAACGGTCGCGGAGAGAAAGGAGGTCATTGCGGCTCCACACCTCTCCGAAAAGGATGTCGTCATTCAGGTGTGCGAACTCAGGCGCGAACTCTCCGAGTGCGTCACGGCCTGCCGTTTGCTTGATTTTGACTTGTGATTTTGCCATGATTGGAAATATTAATGTTAATAATAAAACCCATAAAGTCGTTTTTGTCTTCATACCGTTTGATTTTAATTCTACTTTTTCTTGAATCCGACATTGGATTCTTAAATGCAAAGATACAGGACAAGCCTTGCGGGAACTTTGCTGCAAGGCTCAAACTTCTTTGTCTGGAAGTTCATTTTACCAGGATGGCGCTGCACCGTATGCCTCCTTGTATATTTTGGAAAAATGAGACAGATTCTTAAAACCGGCATCATAGCAGGCTTCCGTCACCCTCTTTTTCCCTGTCTTAATCAGTTCATGAGCCGCCTCAAGACGACGTTTGATAATCCACCTCCGGGGTGTCATGTCGCTCACCTTTGCAAAATCCCGCTTGAACGTTGCCAGGCTGCGACCGGTATATTTTGCGATTTCAGCCATTGACAAGTCATACATATAATTCTCGTCAAGGTAATCGAGAATGTCTATTTTCCATGGTTCGACGAAATCGAACAGCGAAGCGTAAAGGTTGCTGTCTGTATTTAGCAGGATATGGACACCCTCGTTCATCTTCAGTTTGAGAATCTCTTCCGAGGGCTTTTCCCCGGCATCAAAATAAGGTATCACCGATTCAAACAGAGAACGTATATCCGGCCTGTTATTCGGCAGCACACGCAGACTTATCTTTTCCCGTCTTGAGTCGGCAGGAACCTCCCGACGTTTGAGTTTCTGGTAAAACTCCCGAAGAAATGTCCTTGAAAACTTCAATGTGATGGAGCGATATGGTTCACCGTCTTTTATGTGTTTCTGTAACCACATTCTGTTATCCCGGCGCATGAAAGCGCAATCACCCGGGTGCAAGACCGTCTTTTTTCCGCGTTCCTCGATTTCCAGTTCTCCAGAACATAGATAAATAAGTGTATGCTCCCTGTTTTCATGAGAACATCCTCTGTCGTTGGTAAAATAACTCGCAATAAACACATTCGAACAATCGAATACATCAAGTTTTTCCATATTCATAGCTTTTGACACCACAAAAATAAGGCATTATTTTTCTATTCTGTTTGTTGTGAAGCTCATTTATTCATCATACAATTTAAAGAGAGTCTGAACTCCCGTAATTGCCGGTGTCAATTACTTTCCCACGCAGAATGTTACCGGGATATTGAAGAAGAGTTTTAGAGAGTGATACATTAAATCATCCTTCAAAAGTGCCGAAGATGTATAAAATTCGGGGTATAATTCGTGTATTACCGCTAATTTTTCTATTTTTGTATCTGATCTGATAAGATAAACCATTTAAAAAGAACAAGTATGAATATTCCTGAAAATCTAAAATACTCTCAAGACCACGAGTGGGTAAGAGTTGAGGGTAATGTTGCAGTTGTGGGCATTACAGATTATGCTCAAAGTGAACTGGGTGATATTGTCTTTGTGGATATCCAGACAGAGGGAGAAGAGTTACAGGAGGGCGAGCTTTTTGGCAATATTGAGGCTGTAAAGACCGTTGCCGATGCCCTTATGCCAGTATCGGGAACCGTAATAGAGGTAAACGGTGAGCTTGAAGCCGCTCCGGAGCTTGTGAACTCAGATCCCTACGGTAAGGGGTGGATGATAAAAATAGAGCTCTCTGACCCTGCCGAACTGGAAAATCTTTTGGATGCCAAAGCTTATGAGCAGATCTGCCAATAGACTTAATGCGGCAAAAACCACGACAATTTAATTGAATCCGGGCGGTTATCTCTTTGGTAGCCGTCTTTTTTATCTGTTACACAACATGAAAAAGAGCCTGTTCATTCTTCTATCCCTTCTTTTTATTTTAGCCTCATATAGAGTATCCGGACAGAAAAAGTCCGAGATAAAACAGTATAAAGCGGTCATAGGGCAGGACAACAGAACCTCCCTTGAAAAATTTCTGAAAAAATACCCCGAATCTCTTTTTAGACCTGTTATTGAGAGAAAGATAGACTCGCTTGAAAGGGTGGCCTGCACAACCGTAAGAAGCAATGAAAAGGCTACAGAACTTTTTGCGGCAGAAGGCTATAGCAATTTCATTGCCATTCCCTACAGGAGAGAGAACATAGAATATATAATAGGGGTTTTCCCCACTGCAACAACCTCTCCACATTCCCTTAAGGCGGTAACCCTTCGCGATTCTCCGGGCGGAATGGATAAGATAAGGGAGCTTGAATTTAGCCTCTACACCAACGACGAGAGTCTCGATGTATTTACCTTTCTACCTGAATCCCATATAGTTACCATAGAAGGAAAACTCTACTACGCCTTTAAATATATGAACAGCTCCAACGTCATTGATGAAAGGAGCAAATGGAAAAACAATAGCGTGGAGGTTATCTTTAACCTACTTCCCATAACCGATTCCACCCTCTACAACGCCATGTTTGCCGGAGAGCTTACAGAGAGCGGAGAGATAGAGGGAGCCTCTATGGAGGCAACCCAGCCGGGTGCCAGCTCAACCCTCCAGATGGATTACCTGCTGAAACTTATGAATACCACTCCAACCCTTATCCCCTATTCAGAGGCAAGGATTGCAGAAAAAAACGCAATCTCCAACTGGTATGAAAGAAATCTTGCAGGAACAGATACTCTCTCTTTTATAGCTGTTAATGAGAATAATCCATTAGTCAATTTCTATAAAGAGAGTAAATATAGAGACATTTCCAACTTATATTCAGCAGCTTTAATTGAGTCTATGCAAACAACACTTATATGTGTCTATGCCAAGCAAACATCTCAATATCTGTTGATTTGGTGTGAACCAGCCGTAGATAAAAACGACACGAGCGCAAAATACCTTAATACAATCTATTTTGAAAGCAACAGCTCTCTGGTTCTCTATTACGACCAAGATAACAAAATGATAAAGGAACGCATAAACATTCACGCAAGAAGAAAACAGTAATGCCATGGCAACAATGAAACATAGTTTTGGGAGCGACAACCATTCCGGTGTCCACCCTCTTATTATGAAGGCCCTCGTTGAGGAGAACAACGGCTTTAGAGCCTCATACGGAGCAGACGACTACACACTCTCTGTCCTTGAAAAGCTGGAAAAGCTGTTGGGAGACAACTGCAAGGCTCTCTTTGTCCTTAACGGAACAGGGGCGAATGTGGTTGCACTTGCCCCCTTTGTAAAGAGCTTTAACTCCATTCTGGCACCTGCAACCGCCCATATAAATGTAGATGAGTGCGGAGCCGCAGATAAGTTTACCTCTGCAAAGATTATCCCCCTTGAACATCTACAGGGAAAGGTCTCCGTTGAGATTGTAAAGAGAGCTTTTGCAGATTGCGGAGACCAGCACCGCAACCAGCCAAATATTCTCTCTATTTCGCAGCCTACCGAATTGGGAACTCTCTATACCCCGGAGGAGATAAAAGCCCTTGCAGATCTTATGCATGACCATGAAGGTTATCTCCATATAGACGGCTCAAGAATCAGCAATGCAGCTGCCGCTCTTAAGCTGCCGGTAAAAGCCCTTACCGCAGATTGCGGAGCAGACTCCCTCTCCTTTGGAGGAACAAAAAACGGTTTACTGATTGGAGAGGCTGTGGTTATATTCAATAGTGAGGGGAGAAACCGCCAAATGGCAGAGAATCTTTGCTATATTAGAAAACAGGCAACCCAGCTCTATTCCAAAAATCGCTTCATAGCCGCCCAATTCAATGCATATTTATCTGATAATCTGTATTTAACAATGGCAGAACATTCTAATTCAATGGCAAAATACCTTGCGGAGCAACTTTCCGGCTTCAATTGCATAGAAATCTCCAAAAGGGTGGAGAGCAATGCAGTCTTTGCGACAATGCCCCAATCCCTCTCAGAGAGGCTGCGTATGGAATATTATTTCTATATCTGGGATAATTCTATAAACGAGGCAAGATTTATGTGCTCATTTAACACACGCAAAGAGGATATAGACCAATTTATCTGCTCCATTAAGAGGATCCTTGACTTTGGAATATGAGAAAGGGGGAATATATAGGTGTGGCCAAAAAAGAAGATAAGCAGGCAATTGCTCAAATCTGGAGAGAGGTGTTTACTTCTGAGAGGCTTTATCTCTCCATAATCTTTAATGACCTTTACCCTCACCTCACCCCTTTTGTTTATAAGATAGGGGACAAAGTCTTCTCCATTGCTTTTGCCATTCCCCTCTCCATTGGCGAACTAAAGGGGGAATATATTTATGGTGTAGCAACAAAAAGGGAGGCAAGGGGTGGCGGACTTGCTTCATCCCTGATAAATCATATGGAGAGCCATTTCAAAAATAGGGGCGAAAACTTTCTGCTTCTTCGCCCCGCAGAGGAGCCGCTATTTGAATATTATCTGAAATTAGGCTTTACCCTTCCCTTAAAGCGCAGCGAGATTTCAATTAAAATAGAGAAAGAAGGGCTCTCTCCCCTAAAAAAAAGACGCCGCTTTTCCCAACTTACTCCGCTTCTGCTTCAAAGGAGACGGGAAGCAATGGCTCTTCCAATATATCTATGGCCAAAAGGGGTCTATAAAAGCATCATAAACCTTGCTCTTTTAGATAACGGGTGCACATATAATTTTCGTTATAAAGACTCTTCCGAATATCTGATAGCCCGTGCAGATTACACCTCTGCAGAGTGTGTGGTCATAGAGGAGGCCTCTCCTCTGCTTAAAGACAAAAACGCCCTTTTAGATAAAGAGCTGGTATCTCTGCTATGCAAAGCGGCCCTCTCAATAAATGAGGAGGCTAAAAGAATTTCTCTCTATGCCCCGGCCATAAATGGAGAGGATAGCGCCGGTTTTGCACTGGCCAAACCATTGACAGCCTCTCCCCGGATTTTAGAGAGAATCAAAGGGGGATTTTTTAACTTTACCATGGAATAAAAACTTAAAACAGAATGCTCCTCAATGCTATTATTTAATAAATTAGAACTTTCTGTTTAGAGTAAAACTACATTGTTCCACAGGGAACAATTTTGCAATTCAATTAAGATTATCTTCCAAAATGAACCAATAGAACCGCAATATCCGCCGGGGAGACTCCTGGAATTCTGGAAGCCTGGGCAATTGTAAGAGGTCTGTATCTTATTAATTTCTGGCGGCACTCGATAGAGAGAGATGCCACACTATTAAAATCGAACTCTTCCGGGATTTTAATGTTCTCCAGCCTGAGAATTTTATCTGCAATTTTTCTCTCCCTTTCAATATAGCCTCTATATTTAACTGCAATCTCTGCATCCTCTATTGCCTCACATGATGACTGGCAAGATGAAACTTCCCCGCTCTGCTCAGGTTTATAAGGAAGCTGATATGGGAGAGAGCTGTTGCCATCGAGAGACTTAAGGGTTTCCCTTAACTCTGTTCCACGAGGAACAATTTTTAACAACCGCTCTATTTCAACTTGTGGTCTTGATAAAATCTCTGATATCTTCCTTCTTTTCTCAATAGGTTTGGAACCGACAGAGATTAAGTAGTCGTTTAGTTCATCTGAGACAAAAGATGTAGAATCCAAGAAGTCAATTATGGAATTTACCTTCTCATACTTTTGGTTCATTAACATATATCTTTCCTCAGAGGCAAGACCCAATTTGTATCCGATAGGAGTTAGTCTAAAATCTGCATTGTCCTGTCTTAAAAGAATCCTATACTCTGCTCTGGAGGTAAACATTCTATATGGCTCATCTACCCCTTTTGTGACAAGGTCATCTATAAGAACACCTATATAGGCCTCATCTCTTTTTAAAATAAGCGGTTCTCTTTCAGAGATTGCCATGGAAGCATTAATTCCTGCCATCAATCCTTGGGCTGCCGCCTCTTCATACCCTGTGGTGCCGTTTACCTGTCCTGCAAAATAAAGTCCTTTTATGATTTTTGACTCTAAAGTTGGCTTAAGCTGCGATGGAGGAAAGTAATCATATTCTACAGCGTATGCTGCCCTGAAGATTTCAACATTTTCAAGGCCTGTAATCATTCTAAGAGCCTCCTGTTGCGTCTGCAAGGGAAGCGAAGAGGAAAATCCCTGCAAATAATACTCATTGGTATGCCAACCCTCAGGCTCAAGGAAGAGTTGATGACTGGTCTTACCCTCAAAGGTTTTTAGCTTATCCTCTATGCTTGGACAGTAACGGGGGCCTTTTCCATGGATAACTCCTGAGAAGAGAGGCGAATCTTTAAATCCACTCCTAAGGGCATTATGGACAGCCTCATTTGTATGTACCATATAGCAGCACATCTGGTGAGAGTAGGATTGAATTGGAGAGGGAATATTTAAGAAAGAAAATCTGGCAGGAGACTTATCTCCTGTCTGAATCTCAAGAGATGAGAGATCAACAGATCGGATATCAATTCTAGGAGGGGTTCCGGTCTTCATCCTGTCAGACTCTATTCCAAAAGCTTTCAGCTTATCTGTCAAACCATAAGAGGAGAGCTCTCCTACTCTGCCTCCATCTGCAACGGCCCTTCCTATAAAAAGTTTTCCATTAAGGAATGTACCTGCGGTAATTATTACTTTAGAGGCGCAGAATTTCGCCCCCATAATTGTAGAGAGCGAAACAACTTCCCCTCTCTCATTAATTTCAATATCATTTACAACGTCCTGCCAAAGATAAAGATTTGGAGTATTCTCCAAAATATAACGCCAATTGAAGGAGAAGAAAATTCTGTCGCATTGAGCCCTTGGACTCCACATGGCAGGCCCCTTTGAGCGGTTTAACATCCTGAACTGGAGGGTGGCCGAGTCTGTAACTATACCCGAAAAACCCCCGAGGGCATCTATCTCCCTGACAATCTGTCCCTTTGCAATACCTCCAATTGCAGGATTGCACGACATTTGGGCTATCTTGTTCATATCCATGGTTATAAGCAAGACTCTATGGCCAAGCCTGGCCGCAGCAACGGAAGCTTCGCACCCGGCATGACCCGCCCCTACTACAATTATATCGTAATTATTCTTCATGATTCAAACTTTGCAAATCCGCAAGTTTTTTTAGAGCAAAATCCTCTGCCTCTCTCATCATTTGCTTCTGCTCCTGTGTATGATCATCCTCCTTTAAAAGATGTAGTACTCCATGAATTATAACTCTATGAAGCTCCTCCTCAAAGGTGCAGCCATAAATGAGTGAATTCTCCTTTACACAATCTATGCTTATGAAGAGATCACCCGAAATTTTCTTCCCCTCGCAATAATCAAAGGTGATTATATCGGTATAGTAGTCATGGCCTAGAAATTCCTTGTTAATACGGAGGAGATAGCTGTCGGAACAAAAAATTATGCTTATATCTCCAACCTTTGATTTATATGAAGATATTATAAATTTTATCCACTTTTTAAGAAGTAACCTGTAGCTGATATTAAAAGAAACATCCTGGTTAAAAAATCTAACCATATCTAAAGAAGTATTATGTTCATTATATAGCCAAAGTTTTTAACTTTGTATGAGATTGCGCAAAACTACAAAAAAGCCGCAAAAAAGAGGCAAACCGTAAAACAATAAGTATAAACTAAATTCAAAATTATGGCCAAAGTCACTGTTATAGGTGCCGGAAATGTAGGCGCCACATGTGCAAATGCAATGTTACACATGAAATTCTGTTCAGAAATAGTACTGCTCGATATTAAAGAGGGTATTTCTGAAGGAAAAGCATTGGATATGATGCAGTCAGCAAATCTTTACCAGTTTACTACGAAGATTAAGGGTGTAACCAACGATTACAAGGCTACGGCAAAATCAGATGTGGTAGTCATTACATCCGGCATGCCAAGAAAACCGGGTATGACAAGAGAAGAGCTGATAGGTGTAAATGCCGGTATAGTAAGCGGTGTAGTGGATAATGTTTTAAAATATTCACCTAATGCCATATTGGTAATCATAGCTAATCCGATGGATACCATGACATACCTTACCTATAAGAAATACAAACTGCCTAAGAATAGAATTATTGGTATGGGTGGTATTCTTGACAGCAGCCGCTTCACCTGCTACCTTAGCCAGGCCCTTAAGGGAGCAATGAGCGATATAGAGGGTATAGTTATAGGCGGCCACGGAGATACTACAATGATTCCTCTTATCCGTTTTGCCAACTATAAGGGAACTCCTGTTAAAGAATTGCTCTCTAAGGCAGTGGCAGACAAGGTCGTTGCAGACACAATGGTTGGTGGCGCAACTCTTACAAAGATGCTTGGAACATCTGCATGGTATGCACCCGGTGCGGCAGGAGCGGTACTTGTTAAATCAATTATCCTTGATGAGAAAAAGATATATCCTTGCTGTGTAGCCCTTGACGGTGAGTATGGCCAGGAGGATATCTGTATAGGAGTTCCTGCCGTTATTGGCAAGAGGGGCTGCGAAAAGGTTATAAAACTCAAACTGAACAAAGAGGAGCAGGAGTTGTTCGAGAAGAGTGCAGCCGCTGTAAGAAAGACAAACAATGTTCTCCATGAGATGAAACTTGTCTAATCCAAAAACATTAATAATTGTTGGTGAAATAAATTTCTGAAAATAAGCGGATTATAAAAAATTTGGGGTTTATATCAACATTTTATGGAATTTTGTAAATAATTTATTAATTTTACAACGCTTAAATACGGAAAATACTCAAGAGAAATGGAAATTAAAAAATCACCGAAAGCCGACCTGGAGGGCAAGAAACTTCTCTTTAGAGAGATAGGTTTGGTTGTAACCCTTCTACTGGTTCTTGGAGCGTTCGAATGGAGCACGACCGAGAAAACGGTATCGACCATGGAGGCTGAGACTGCGGTAGTAGCAGATGAAGAGATTGTTCCTATTACACAAGAGGAGCCGCCTCCACCACCGGAAGCACCAAAAGAGCCTGTTATATCTGATTTCATCGATATTGTTGACGACGATATACAAGTAGACACAGAGCTACTCATATCTGTTGAAGATGATAAGAATATGGGAGTCGAGATTAGAAACTATGTTCCTCAGGCAACAGAAGAAGAGGCCGAAGAGGAGGAGGAGATTCCTGTGGCAATAGTAGATGAAAAGCCGAAATTCATGGGTGGAGACCAGTCTACATTTACAGCATGGGTTTCAAAGAACATCATCTATCCTGAAATTGCCAAAGAGAATGGAGTGAGCGGGCGTGTAATGTTACAGTTCACCGTAGAGAGAGACGGCAGCGTTACAAACGTAGTTGTACTTCGCGGCATTGACTCCTCACTTGACAGAGAAGCTGTAAGAGTTGTACAAAGCTCACCGAAATGGACACCTGGCAAACAGAGAGACCGGCCGGTGAGAGTAAGATACACATTCCCTGTTATATTCAGATTGATGTAACATTTGAACGTTCAATTTAGAGGCAACCTTTCCAGGCTGCCTCTTTTTTATTCCCTTATACTATTATATCATTCTTAAGATAAATATTTATCTTTGTTGCAAGAATTAACAGTTATGGAGTTTTTTGCGACATCCGGAGGAGTTCCCGTTCATATTTCCGACACAAAGAAAGGAGAAAAGAGCATATTGCTTCTTCATGGATATATGGAGACTCTCTATATCTTTAACGAGTTCTCCGAGGCTCTGCAAAAGAGAGGCTTTAGGGTTATTTCACTGGATCTGCCGGGTCATGGGCTGTCGGGCTCCGATCCTGAAATTAATACAATGGAATTTGCTGCGGAGAGAGTCACAGAGGTGCTGAATATCTGCGGAGTAGAAAAAGCATATATTGCTGGACACTCAATGGGGGGGTATGTGGCACAAATGTGTATTAAAAAGTTTAGGGAACGTTATAATGGACTTATCTTGTTAAATTCAACCCCATTTGCAGATGCTCCACAAAAGCGTGAAGAGCGCAAGAGGGAGATAGAGACAATCAGCAACGGAAAATTACTCGCATTAGCAACACTAAGCATTCCAAAAATGTATGCAGAAGAAAACCTCAGACGCTTCGACGATAAAATAGAGGAGACGTTGGAAATTTGCGAGACCCATGACCCGGCCGGAATCACAGCCTGTCTTAGAGGAATGATGGAGAGGGAAGATAATTGTCAGACCCTGTATAATGCAGAAAAAGCGCTGCTTTTCTTTGGAAACGATGATAAATTCATCTCAAACGAAAAGGCGGATCTCATAGCCTCCAACTGCCCTAACGCCAGGATAGAGAGACTTAAATCATGCGGTCACAACTCCTTTATTGAGTGCGAGAAAGAGTGCGCAGATGCAATAAAAAGTTTTGCAGAAGAGTAGAGATTACCAAAGGAAATTGTCGAAAGGCCACCTGCCGGCATGAATCTCTGCAACCATCTTGTAAAGGTCGTTTCTCAACTTATCTATATGGAGTTTCTCCTTGGCAGAGATAAATATCGCAGGGGTATTCTCCTTAAACATCCAGGAGTTCTTCAACTCCTCAAGGGAATAGTTTTCTCTCTTTTTCTCCTCTATCGAGAACTCATCCCGCTCCAGATATCTATAGTTGTCTATCTTATTGAAAACCATAAATACAGGTTTGTTTTCAGCCCCAATATCATGCAGGGTCTGCTTTACTACTCTAATCTGCTCCTCAAAGTTAGGATGCGAGATATCTACAACATGCATAAGAATATCTGCCTCACGCACCTCATCGAGGGTACTTTTAAAGGATTCCACCAACTGATGAGGCAGCTTTCTTATAAAACCCACGGTATCGCTGAGCAAAAAAGGAACATTCTCTATGATAACCTTTCTTACAGTGGTGTCAAGAGTAGCAAACAACTTGTTCTCCGCAAAGACATCGCTCTTTGAAAGAAGATTCATAATGGTACTCTTTCCCACATTTGTATAGCCTACAAGTGAAATTCTGACCATATTGCCCCGGTTTCCCCTCTGGGAGGCCATCTGCCTGTCAATACGCTTTAACTGCTCTTTCAGACGGCTTATTTTATCAAGAATAATACGACGGTCTGTCTCTATCTGGCTCTCACCCGGACCACGCATTCCAATACCTCCCCTCTGCCTCTCAAGGTGTGTCCACATTCGGGTCAGCCGCGGTAGCAGATATTGGTATTGCGCCAGTTCAACCTGCGTCCTGGCATAGGCAGTCTTGGCCCGTTGGGAAAAGATGTCCAGAATAAGATTGGTTCTGTCGAGAATCCTACAGTTTAATTCTCTATCGAGATTCCTTAATTGTGAAGGGGAAAGTTCATCATCGAATATAACCAAATCAATCTCATTCTCAATAAGGTATATTTTAATCTCTTCCAGTTTCCCCGTTCCGACATAGCTTTTAGAATTTGCCCTGTCAATCTTCTGGACAAACCGCTTATCTCCCACAATCCCCGCCGTCTCTGCCAGAAATTGCAACTCATCCAGATATTCTGTAACCTGATCTATGGTAACATCGGGAGTTATAATAGATACAAAAACAGCCCTCTCCATAAAGACAAAAGTGAATTGTCTTACAAAGTTACGAAAATATAAACTTATCTTTGCAGGACAATTAATGAATTTTCAGATGAAACAACCTGTTTTGCTCTTTGGAGCACTATTATTTGCAATAACAGTAACAATACAAGCTAACGGACAAAAAAGGATGCGAGATTACGGTATAACAACTGGAGTATTCAAGACTGGAAAAAATAATGCAATTACAGATGTGCCTGGCGTAACTGTCGGCCATGTGACATGTATTGTGGGAAATGATATAAGAACAGGGGTAACGGCAATTGTGCCTCACCAGGGGAATATATACCAACAGAAGGTTCCTGCGGGCTTTTTTGCAGGAAACGCATACGGAAAGCTGGCCGGCTCTACACAGATTAAGGAGCTGGGAAATATTGAGACCCCTGTAATATTCACCAATACCCTTAATGTTGCCGAGGGGATAAGCGGGCTTGTGGAGTATACACTTAAACAGCCGGGCAATGAAAATGTAAAGTCTGTAAATGCAGTCGTGGGTGAGACAAACGATGGCGAGCTTAACGACATAAGGGCCCGTCACATTACAAAGGAGATGGTTATTGAGGCTATTGAAGAGGCAAAGGATGGTCCTGTAGAAGAAGGAGTTGTAGGAGCAGGTACAGGGACTGTTGCCTTTGGATTTAAAGGGGGGATAGGAACAGCCTCACGCGTTTTGCCAAATAGCCTTGGAGGCTATACCGTAGGGGTAATAGTGCAGTCCAATTATGGCGGCGTGCTTGAAATTGCCGGTGTTCCCGTAGGACAGCTGCTTGAAAGGTACAATTTCAGGAAAAATGTCATGCAGGATGTAGATGGATCCTGTATGATGCTTGTTATAACAGATGCGCCTGTAGATTCAAGAAATCTTGAGAGAATGGCAAAGAGAGCCATGATGGGGCTTGCAAAGACAGGTGGGATTGCATCAAACGGAAGCGGTGATTATGTAATAGCTCTCTCTGTAAATAAGGAGAATCTTGTAACGGACGATAAGCCTTTTTATGAGTCTAAAGTGTTGAAAAACGATGATATGTCTCCACTTTTCCTTGCCACGATAGAAGCCACGGCAGAGGCTTTGTGGAATTCTCTCTTTGCAGCGAAAGAGGTAAAAGGATACAAAGGCAACATTGTGAAACCTATCCCTGTCGAGAAGATTGTAAAATTCATTAAAGATGCCCGACAGGCAAACCCGGATATAAAATAACACTCCCTTCAGTTGTGGAGGGAGTGTAATCTTTTGTGGAATTCAGTCTTTCAATTTTGCAGAGAGAAACTCCCTGTTTAACCTTGCGATATTGGTAACGGAAATACTCTTGGGACACTCCATCTCGCATGCGCGTGTGTTGGTACATGCGCCAAAACCCAATTCATCCATCTTCGCAACCATATTCTTGGCTCTGCGGACAGCCTCAATCTTACCTTGAGGAAGAAGAGCCAGGCTGCTTACACGGGCAGATACAAAGAGCATTGCCGAACCATTCTTACATGTAGCGACACAGGCACCGCAACCCACACATGCAGCCGCATCCATACTTAAATCTGCATTCTTTTTTGAGACAGGGATTGAATTTGCATCTGGAACTCCGCCGGTATTTACCGAAATAAAGCCGCCGGCCTGGAGAATCTTGTCGAATGCACCACGGTCTACCACCAAATCTTTAACTACAGGAAAGGCAGCACTTCTCCATGGCTCAATGGTAATGGTATCTCCATCCTTAAATTTACGCATGTGTAACTGGCAGGTAGTAACCTCATTGTCAGGACCATGAGCCCTGCCGTTTATATAGAGTGAACATGCACCGCATATACCCTCACGGCAATCGTGATCGAAACTTACCGGACCGCTGTTCCTACAACCCTTATTAACGGCAACAGGATCCATATTTTCTTTTATAAGCTGTTCGTTAAGAATATCCATCATCTCTAAGAAAGAGCTGTCGGGAGATATACCCTTGACCTGATATGTCTCAAAGTGACCCTTTTCTTTCGCGCTTTTCTGACGCCAGACTTTTAATGTTAAATCCATATCTTATCTCCTCTTAGTCTTTATAATTTCTAACTGCGATTTTAATGTTTTCATATTTCAACGGCTCCTTATAGAGTTTAGGCTTCTTACCCTCACCCTGATACTCCCACGCCGCAACATACATATAATGCTCGTCATCGCGCCTGGTCTCACCGTCTTCTGTCTGCATCTCCTCGCGGAAATGGCCTCCGCATGACTCTTTTCTGTCTAATGCATCAATAGCCATAAGTTCTCCTATCTCAAAGAAATCAGCCAGTCTCAAAGCCTTCTCAAGCTCCTGGTTAAACTGATCGTTTGAGCCGGCAACATATACATTGCTCCAGAACTCTTTCTTAAGCTCATTAATCTTCTCAATGGCTTTCTTAAGTCCTGCCTCATTACGTGCCATTCCGACATACTCCCACATAATATTCCCCAACTCCTTATGGAGAGTGTCTACTGTCTTCTTGCCCTTAATGGAGAGGAGCTTCTCTATCTTGTCTCTGACGGCCTTCTCTGCCTGCTCAAATTCAGGTGCATTCGTATCTGTCTTAGGCTCATTGAATTTGTGAGAGAGATAATCACCAATAGTATAAGGGAGGATAAAATAACCGTCTGCCAGACCTTGCATTAATGCAGAAGCTCCCAGACGGTTTCCTCCGTGATCGCTAAAGTTGGCCTCACCTATTGCATAAAGACCCGGAATAGTTGTCTGCAGGTTATAATCTACCCAAAGACCACCCATTGTGTAGTGAATAGCAGGATAAATCATCATAGGCTCTTCATACGGATTTGTATCTGTAATCTTCTCATACATCTGGAAAAGGTTACCGTAACGCTCGGCAATGACTTTCTCCCCTAACCTCTCTATGGCTGTCTTGAAATCGAGAAATACTGCAAGCCCCGTCTCATTTACTCCATAACCTGCATCACATCTCTCTTTTGCAGCTCTGGAAGCGACATCCCTCGGAACAAGGTTACCAAATGCGGGATACCTTCTTTCGAGATAGTAATCCCTGTCCTCTTCAGGGATTTGCGATGGTTTTATCTCTTTCTTTCTCAACTTCTCCACATCTTCTTTCTTCTTCGGAACCCAAATTCTGCCATCATTTCTCAAAGACTCGCTCATAAGGGTAAGTTTTGATTGCTGGGTTCCGTGAACAGGAATACATGTAGGGTGAATCTGGGCAAAGCACGGATTTGCAAAGCATGCTCCCTTCTTATAACACTGCCATGCTGCCGAACCATTACTGTTCATGGCATTGGTAGAGAGGAAGTAGACATTTCCATATCCGCCGCTTGCTATTACAACGGCATGAGCACCAAAACGCTCAATCTTGCCGGTTACTATATTACGGGCAATGATACCTTTTGCCTCACCGTTAATAAGAACCAAATCCAACATCTCATGACGAGGGTATGATTTTACAGTACCCTTCGCAATCTGTCTGTTAAGAGCGGCATAAGCACCCAAAAGAAGCTGCTGCCCAGTCTGGCCGCGAGCATAGAAGGTTCTGCTCACTTGTGCGCCTCCGAACGAACGGTTGTCCAGCAATCCGCCATAATCTCTTGCAAAAGGAACACCCTGCGCCACGCATTGGTCTATAATATTGTTACTTACCTCTGCCAAACGATAAACATTGGCCTCTCTGCTACGATAATCACCTCCCTTTATAGTATCATAAAAGAGACGGTATATGGAATCATTATCGTTCTGATAGTTTTTTGCTGCATTGATACCTCCCTGAGCCGCAATGGAGTGGGCTCTTCTTGGTGAGTCACTAATGCAGAATACTTTTACGTTGTATCCAAGTTCACCTAATGAAGCTGCTGCAGAGGCACCGCCAAGGCCTGTACCTATTACTATAATCTCCATTTTCCGCTTGTTAGCCGGACTGACAACTCGAATTTGAGCCTTATGATTTGTCCATTTTTCAGCCAAAGGCCCTTCAGGAATGTGTGATATTAATTTTTCGGCCATTACTAGATTATTATAGATAATTTTTCCACAATTTTAGTTACTTTTTGGCAAAATACCAATTTATTGCCATTTTATTTGCCCGACTACCTTTAAAAGCTCTCTTTTTCTATCTTTGCATTTATAATCCAATTATATCACTACAATAACTCAAATGACATTTTGTGTATATGCGTTTTCATTTACTTAAAATACTGACTATCTTATCCATAGTAATATATCCTTGTTATGCCTATTCTCAAAATAGTGTAAATGGAAGAATCAAGGATAACAATAATAATAGCATAACCGGTGCAGCAATAGCTATGCAATCTCTAAATGACACCCTTTTCGTCAGAGGGGGTACCTCGGATAATAATGGAAAGTTTCAGATTGATGATTTGCCATCCGGTGATTACAGACTGTCTGTCTCGTGTTTAGGTTTTACTTCTTATGCAGCAGACATTAGCTTGAAACAGACAACAACGCTTGATGATATAGTTCTTAAAGAAAAGTCAGAAATATTGGATGAAGTGACGGTAAAGGCTGCTATGGTTATAAATAGGGTGGATGGTCAGATAATTTATCCAACAGAGGCTCTGAGGAATGCTTCAAACAATGGTTATAGTATTATGCAGAAGTTGGCATTACCCAACATTCGTGTGGATGATGTTGCTCATTCTATTTCTGCTATCGACAACAGAGGAGATGTACAGATTCGCATTAATGGTATCATCATTAGTAAGGAGGAGATGTTGGCACTCGATCCAAAACTAATCAGCAAAATTGAATTCATTGACAATCCTGGAGTTCGATATGGAGAGGATGTTGCGTATGTTATTGATATAAAGACCAGAAGGATAAGTGGTTATACACTGGGTACAGATCTGACTACAGCATTGACATCGTTCAATGTTGATGGTACGGTTTACGGTAAATGGAATACAGGCAAGAGCTTGTTTGCCTTGTCGTATAATACAAGTGCAGGAAGGTTTGATAAACAAAATGTTAACGAAATTGCAAATTACACACTGAGCGATGGCCACATTTACACTATAGAACGTAACGATTTGGAATCTCTAAAAAAGGATGTTTCACATAATGTAAAGTTGACATACAGTCTAGCTGATAGCACAGCTTATCTGTTTCAAGCCACGCTTTTCACAAATTTCAGGGATATGCCGAAGGATTATCACCTCCGAAGGATAACGGATGGCTTACAGCAATATGAAGCCACACAGTCAAACTCCTCTCGTGGTAGCGATCAGAGTATTGACCTCTACTTCTTTCGTCAGCTCACTCTTCACCAATCGATTACTGCCAATACTGTGGGTACCTACATCAGCACGACAAATAAAAATTATTACGATGAAGGTGCACCTTATCAATACGAAGTGAACGGCAAGACGGCCTCTGTACTATCGGAGGTGATTTACGAGAATATTATGAAGCCTTTCACTCTATCGGTTGGTTTGAATCATCGCTATAAATATACGAAGAATAATTATATAGGCGATGCCTCTGCTTTGGCTGAGATGAACCAGCACAACCTCTATGTTTTTAGCGAAATCAAAGGAAAGCTAAAAGATTTCAGCTATGTATTAGGTTTAGGTTCAAGTTACATTCATTACTATCAGAATAAGCACAACTATGATTTCTGGACATTTCGCCCTATAGCACTGCTTTCTTACAATCTCCCATATATGATGAAACTGCGCTATAGCTTCAAAATGGAGGACAGGGCATCTCGTATCGCAATGATAAATGATGCAACGATTCAGACAAACAGTTTAGAAATGACTGTAGGGAATCCTAACCTAAAACCTAGTCGCGATATAGATCAGTCATTGCGCTTATCCTACAACAATCATCGATGGAACACTTACGTTGAAGGATTCTACCGCCATTGTATCAAACCCAACATGGCGCATTATGAACGAACACCAGATGACAAGTTCATTTACACCCAGATAAATCAGAAGTCGATGGATTTGTTAACTTTGAGCGGATTCGTTGGCTATTGGATTATACCAGAGAAGCTAAAAGCATCCGCATACGTAGGAATGCAGCGATACTTCAACTATGGCAATGACTACTCACATTTCTACACTTCATTCTTCTATGTTGGAAACGTCACCGCATACCTCGGAAACTTTACACTACAAGGTTACATCGACAATGGCAATCGTTTCTTCGAAGGCGAGAAAAAAGGTTATAACGGTGCTTATTCAGTTCTTCAGGCTTCCTATCAGCACAAGGATTGGCAGTTCTCCCTCTCTTGGAAAAATCCATTTGTCAACAACTATAAGTCAAAAGAAGACGAAATCTTTAACTGCAATCTCCATAAATTAACCACATCTTATGACAAAGCTAATGGTAATCAAGTCTTTTTTAGCGTCTCATGGCGTATAAGTCAAGGTAAGAAATATATGTCAGTTGACAAGACTATCAACCTCAGAGATACGGACGACGGTATTATGAGATAGTAGCAGAGCATGTATAATCCAATTATATCACTATAATAACTCAAATATCATTTTGTGTATATGCGTTTTCATTTACTTAAGATGCTGACTATCTTATCAATAGTAATATATCCTTGCTATGCCTATTCTCAGAATAGTGTAAAAGGAAGAATCAAGGATAATTATAATAATAGTATAACCGGTGCGGCAATAGCTATGCGATTACAAAATGATACCCTCTTCGTCAGGGGGTGTATCTCGGATAATAATGGAAAGTTTCAGATTGATGATTTGCCATCCGGTGATTACAGACTGTCTGTCTCGTGTTTAGGTTTTACTTCTTATGCAGCAGACATAAGCTTGAAACAGACAACAACGCTTGATGATATAGTTCTTAAAGAAAAGGCAGAGAAACTGGATGAAGTGATTGTCAAAGGCAATTCAAGGATAGAAAAAGCAGAGAAGTCCATATTGATACCAACGGCATTGGAGAAAAAGCATAGTGTCAACGGATTCGATTTGTTGAGTGTCATGCAGATTCCGGAACTTGATGTTTCTTCTGATTCCAAAAGCATATCAACCGTGACAGGAGGTGAAGTTGTCGTATGTATAGATGGGATGGAAGTCTTACAGGAGGAAATGAAAACCTTATTGTCAAAGAACATCCAGAAGATAGAATATGTACGTTCTCCAAGCGGCAAGTATGCAGGGAAAGCGGGCCTGATTAACATCATAACCAAGCCGAAGGATTTCGGAGGCAATGTATATGTGTCTGCCAAGCAAGGATTTATCTACAAAAATGGAGACTATACTGCATTTACTGATTTCACAAAAAACAAATGGAGTTTCTCTCTGACAGCTTCTGGTGACTGGTCGCGTTATTCCAGTTATACCGAGGGTAATGAACATTTCGCATTTCTGGACGGGAAAGAGTTGTCACGCAACACCACCAACCAAAGTTCGTTGTATAAGGACAATAACCAGGCAATAAGACTGAAAGTGACATCTGCCGGCGATAATTATAAATTCAATTCATAT
>X5_European_Hare__coassemble_160_pt1 | contig 24717 bp, 20 predicted proteins | sample X5_European_Hare__metabat2_low_PE_003 | metagenome-assembled genome bin X5_European_Hare | reverse complement strand
AAACACTTTTTCCTTGCCTCCAAAAATTTTTGAGGAAATTTTTTAAAAAATTTCATCTTTTTTTCAGATAAAAATATAAAGATTTGTAAAACTGACTGTTGCGGAAAAGTGAAAATTTTATAATATTTTTTATGCTCATTTTAGGAAAAATTGTACCTTTGCCCCGCACAATGAATAGAGTGATATACATATTGCAGTTCGATACAGAATATTGGCATGTCCGACGATAATTGCCAATGCCTCGTCATTGTTTAATCCATAACCGTTTGCATTCTGCAAGCAATTCCGTTATCACAAACAATTTTTCACCTACAGAGAAAGCCCGTAGTGGCTTGTCATTACAAATTCCATACATGATGAAGATAAATGTATATGTGGCCGATGAGTCTCATACAGTTTATGCGGAAGAGATATGCAACTTAATCTATATCTCTGCCCAAGAGAGAGGCACAGGTATTGCCAAGAGAACTCCTGAGTACATAAAGGAGAAAATGACAGACGGGAAGGCCGTCATTGCAATAGCAGAGGATGGAACCTTTGCCGGTTTTTCATACATAGAGACATGGAGCCATACAAAGTTCGTTGCCAATTCCGGCCTTATTGTGGCACACCGTTTCAGAAAGACAGGACTTGCCCGAAGAATAAAAAAGAAGATCTTTGAACTCTCAAGAACAAGATACCCCTATGCAAAAATATTCAGTATCACTACCGGTCTGGCAGTGATGAAGATAAATTCAGATCTGGGATACAGGCCGGTTCCATTCTCCGAGCTGACCTCAGACATGGAGTTCTGGGAGGGGTGCAAAGGATGCAGAAATTATGACATTCTTGTACGTAACAACTATAAGATGTGTCTCTGCACAGCCCTCTTATATGATCCTGCTACAGAAAAGCATAAATCAATAGCAGCTATGGTGGGCAAAGGTATAGCCCAGCCACTCAAAACAATAGGAAAGACACTCCATCTGCCTTCAATAAAGAAAAACAAAAAATAAAATTCCATCTATAATGACATCAAAAGTTGTACTTGCATTCAGCGGAGGCCTGGACACCTCATTTTGTGTTCCCTATCTTAAAGAGAAGGGAATGGAAGTTCACACAATTACAGTAAATACAGGCGGTTTCACCCCTGAAGAGGCTCAGAAGATTGGGCAGAGAGCTCTCAGGCTTGGTGCAGCATCTCACACCACAATAGATGCCGTGCAGACCTATTATAACAAGGGTATAAAATACCTCATATATGGAAATATTCTTAAAAACGCCACATACCCCCTTTCCGTAAGTTCCGAAAGAGCTTTCCAGGCACTGGAGGTTTTAAAACAGGTAAAGAAAATCGGGGCGGAGTATGTGGCTCACGGCAGCACGGGCGCAGGCAACGATCAGGTAAGGTTTGACCTTGTATTTGAGGTGCTTGCACCGGAAGTGAAAATATTGGCCCCAATCAGAGAGCTGGCGCTTGACAGAAAAGAGGAGATTGGTTTCCTTGTAGAACACGGCTTTGACTTTAGCTGGGAAAAATCCAAATATTCAATTAACCAGGGCATCTGGGGAACAAGTATAGGCGGTGTAGAGACCCTTAATTCAAGCGGATACCTTCCGGAAGAGGCCTATCCACACCATGCAGACAAAAAGGAGGAGGAGAAGATTACCATTGAGTTTGAAAACGGAGAGCCTGTTGGTCTAAATGGCAGGAGACTCACCCCTATAGAGGTTATAAAAGAGGTTGCAAAAATTGCAAACCGCTATGGAGTGGGCAGAGATATGCATGTGGGAGATACTATAATAGGTATAAAGGGCAGAGTGGGTTTTGAAGCGGCCGCTCCGCTTATAATAATCAAGGCCCACCATTTGTTGGAGAAACATGTGCTTACAAAATACCAGCTTTACTGGAAAGAGCAGATTGCCAACTTTTACGGCCAGTTAATGCATGAGGCCCAATACCTTGACCCGGCAATGCGCGATATGGAGGCCTTCATGGAGAGCAGCCAGCAGAGCGTATGCGGAAGCGTAGAGGTACTGTTACGCCCTTACAGTTTCTTTGTTCTTGGCTGCAAGAGCCAATATGACATGATGAGCTCTAAATTCGGCGAGTATGGCGAGACTAACAAATCCTATAGTGCGGCGGATGTTGCAGGCTTTACGAAAGTATTGGCCAACCCGTTGAAAATCTACTACTCTCTCCACCCTGACGAGAAGAAAAAGGAAGAAAACAACTAAAGGAATACGAATGATAAAGGCATCGATAGCAGGCGGTACAGGATATACTGCAGGTGAACTTATAAGAATTCTCGTAAATCATCCGCAGGTGGAGATAGAATCTGTACTTAGCACCACCTCTGCCGGCATGGAGGTGTGGGAGATACATAGAGACCTTATTGGAGAGACTTCGTTGAAATTCACGGAAAAACCTCTGAATCCGGATGTTATGTTTCTCTGCCTGGGTCACGGAATTTCCAGAGAATTTTTAAACAATACGGCACTGCCCGACAGATGCAGGATTATAGACCTTGGCAACGATTTCAGACTTGAACCGGAATTTGGAGACAGACACTTTGTTTACGGATTGACAGATACCTTCAAGCAGGAGATTGTCGGTGCGGAGTGTGTGGCAAATCCGGGCTGTTTTGCCACCGCAATCCAGAGTGCCCTCATCCCCCTTGCGAAAGCGGGGCTGCTTAGGGAGAGCATAGAGGTTACGGCAATTACCGGAGCTACCGGCGCGGGCAAAAAGTTAAGCGAAACCGGCCACTTCTGCTATAGAGACAATAATCTGTCGATATATAAATTATTTAAACACCAACACCTTGGCGAGATAAACAGGACTCTTGAAAGGTTAATGGGCCATAAGCCTCCAAGGGTTAATTTTGTCCCCATCAGGGGCGACTTCCCGCGGGGTATCTTTGCCAGCCTCTATACGAAATGGTATGGCAAAGTGGACGCAACAGAGCTCTTCATAGATTATTACAAGGAGTCTCCATTTGTCTTTATATCCCAAAAGGGGGTCAGCCTCAAGGAGGTTATAAATACGAACAGGGTACTTTTGCATATAGAGGTTATCGACGGTTATATCCACATCTGCTCGGTTATAGACAACCTTATAAAAGGGGCAGGCGGACAAGCTGTAGAGAACATGAACCTGATGTTCGGGCTTGAACAGACTGCAGGATTGAAACTTAAGCCAAGTGCATTTTAAACTTTTATAAATTTAATTTTAAATGGATCTCTTTAATGTCTATCCCGTGTGGGATATAGAGCCCGTAAGGGGAAGAGGGTGTAAAATCCTGGATAAAGAGGGTGTGGAGTATCTCGACCTGTATGGAGGCCACGCAGTAATAAGCATAGGCCACTCGCATCCTCACTATGTAGAGGCTATCAGGCAGCAGGCAGAGAGACTGGGCTTCTATTCCAACTCCGTAAAGAATTTACTTCAAAAGGAGCTGGCAGCCAAGTTAGGAGAGATGTGCGGCTACCCCGATTACTCTCTTTTCCTCTGCAACAGCGGAGCCGAAGCCAATGAGAATGCAATGAAACTCTCCTCGTTCCATACCGGCAGAAAAAAGATACTTGCCCTCTCCAAAGCCTTTCATGGCAGGACTTCCGGAGCTGTAGAGGCAACCGACAACCCCGGGATACAGTCAGAATTCAATAAGAACGGAAATGTTGTCTTTACAGAGATTAACAATATAGAGCAGGCCCGAAGAGAGCTTGAAAGCCGCAACTATGCCGCCATGATTGTTGAGGGGATACAGGGTGTGGCGGGAATCTACCTCCCGAACAGCGACTACCTTAAGGCATTGAGAGAGATTACATCCAAGACAGGGACACTCCTTATTTTGGATGAGATACAATCAGGATATGGCAGAACGGGCAAATTCTTTGCCCATCAATATGCAGCCATCCGCCCAGATATCATAACAGTTGCAAAAGGGATTGCAAACGGTTTTCCTATGGGAGGGGTAATAATCTCTCCGGAGATAGAGGCTAAATATGGAATGTTAGGCACCACATTTGGAGGAAACCACCTTGCATGTGCCGCCGCCATCGCAGTACTTGATGTTTTAAAAAGTGAAAATTATATTGAGAATGCCTCTGTAGTAGGGAGATATCTTATGGAGGGGCTTTCCGGCAATAAGGCAATAAAGGAGCTGAGAGGGCTCGGGCTTATGATAGGGATTGAGATGGAAGAGTGCCACTCCGATATCCGCAACAGGCTGCTCTTTGAGAAGAAAATCTTTACCGGAGTTGCCGGAAAAAATATTATAAGACTGCTGCCTCCGCTCTGCCTTACGACAGAGGAGGCCCAAAGCTTTATAGATGCATTTAACCAATTGACCAATTAACAGATTATGAGACATTTTACATCTGTCAAGGATATAGGAGACCTTAAAGAGGCTGTAGAAAAAGCCGAATATGTAAAGATGAACCCCTTTGCAGACACTGCACTGGGGAAAAACAGGACAATGTTGCTTATCTTCTTTAATTCCAGCCTGAGGACAAGACTAAGCACCCAGAAGGCGGCACTCAATCTGGGAATGAATACAATTGTGCTGGATATTAACCAAGGGGCATGGAAGCTGGAGACCGAGCCGGGGGTGGTTATGGATGGTGACAAACCGGAACATATTCTGGAGGCTATTCCGGTAATGGGCTCGTATTGCGACATTATAGGAGTCCGTTCGTTTGCCCGTTTCGAAAACAAGGAGGATGACTATTCAGAGAAGATACTCAACAGGTTTATAAAATATTCGGGGCGTCCGGTGGTAAGCATGGAGGCGGCAACACGCCATCCTCTGCAGAGCTTTGCCGATTTAATTACCATAGAGGAGTATAAAAGGTGCGAAAGACCAAAGGTTGTCCTTACCTGGGCCCCCCACCCTAAGGCCCTGCCTCAGGCCGTTCCGAACTCTTTTGTAGAGTGGATGAAGGAGACAGATTATGAATTTGTCATTACCCATCCTTACGGTTATGAACTTTCTCCCGCCTTTACAGAGGGGTGTAGAATAGAGTATGACCAGAAAAAGGCCTTTGAAGGGGCCGATTTTATCTATGCCAAAAACTGGAGTGCCTATAATGACCCCGATTACGGCAAGGTACTCTCCACAGAGAGAAGCTGGACAGTAGACAGGGCAAAGATGGAACTGACAAACAACGCATACTTTATGCATTGTCTACCTGTAAGGAGGAATATGATTGTAACAGATGAAGTTATAGACAGCGCCAACTCCATTGTCATTCCCGAAGCAGCGAACAGAGTTGTCTCTGCCCAGACAGTACTTAAGGAGATATTGTCAAATCTTTAAAAGAATTGAAATGAAAAGTGTAACAATCATAAAGATCGGAGGGAATATTGTAGACAGGCCGGAAGCCCTCCAATATTTTTTAAGGGATTTTCAAATATATAAGGGACCCAAAATCCTGATTCACGGAGGGGGCGCAATAGCGACCCGACTCTCGAAGAAGCTGGGCATTGAGGTAAAGATGCACGACGGCCGCAGAATTACAGACGAAGCCACACTAAAGCTTGTTACCATGGTTTATGCCGGCCTTATAAACAAACAGATAGTGGCATCGTTACAGAAAACAGGCTGCAATGCCATCGGTCTCTCCGGGGCAGACGGAGATTGTGTTCCTGCCACAAAGAGAGCCGCCACATCCATAGATTGGGGATTTGTGGGCGATGTAGACCCCTGCAGGATAAACGTTTCACTGCTCCACTCCCTTTTGGCGAAGGGAATTACTCCCGTATTCTGTGCCATAACACACGATGGCAACGGCTCCCTGCTCAATACCAATGCAGATACAATGGCCTCAAGCATAGCGATTGCCCTTGCCTCCGAATATTGTGTAAGGCTAATCTACTGCTTCGAAAAGGAGGGAGTCCTAAGCGACCCGTCCGATGATAGTTCGGTAATCCCTCTTATTACAAGAAACAGCTACAAGGGGCTGCTAAGCGAAGGCAAGGTGGTAGATGGAATGATTCCAAAACTGGACAATGCATTTAAGGCTCTGGAAGAGGGTGTGGCCGAGGTGATAATCAAGCATGCCAAAAATCTGTCAAATACAAAGGAGACACTCCTTAAACTCTAGCAAAAGAGGAAGATGAGCTATTCCTGTGAAAATATAGAGAGTGCTGTTGAGCTTCTTAGGGAGCTGGTAAGGATCCCCTCCTACACTTTTCATGAGGGGAAAATAGCCGATTTCCTTGAAAATTACCTCACGAAAAGAAGTTGCGGCTATATTCTGAAAAGAGTCGGAAACAATATTGTAATATATGGAGATGATTACTCGCTACAGAAGGAGACGCTTCTCTTCTGTGCCCATATAGATAGTGTAAAGGAGTCTGAGGAGTATAGTTTCGACCCATTCTGCGCCACCCTGTCCCAAGGGAAGATTCTCGGACTGGGAAGCAACGACGACAAAGGCTCTGTAACGGCTGCCCTCTTTGCCTTTTTCTACTATATAAAGGAGGTTACCCAAAGGAGAATAAATGTGGTTGTGGCACTTTGTGCAGAGGAAGAGAGGGGCGGAGAAAATGGAATCACACTCTTGCTTAACAGTTTTGCCCAACTTAATCTCAGGGCAGACTACGCCATAATATGCGAACCCACGGGGCTGGAGGCGGCAATAGCTGAAAAGGGGCTGCTTGTAATAGATGGCACGGCTAAGGGGGTAAGCGGCCACGCCGCCAGGAATGAAGGGATGAATGCAATCTATATTGCATTAGAGGATATCGACAGATTGAGGCGCTTCAGGTTTACAAGGGTTTCGCCGCTCTCGGGGGAGGTAATGCTGTCGGTAACCCAGATTAATGGAGGAAGTGCTCACAATGTCATTCCAGACAAATGCACCTTTACAGTAGATATCCGTCCGACGGAACTATACGGCAATGAAGAGATTCTTTCAATGCTAAGCAGAGAGACAAAGAGCGCCCTTGTGGCAAGGAATCTTAAAAACAGGAGTTCTGCAACTCCCAAGGAATCGCCTCTATACAGGTGGGCCGTGAGGCGGAAGATAAAGATGTTCGTCTCCCCTACCGCCTCAGACTGGACAAAGGTGAACTTCCCCGCTCTTAAAATAGGGCCGGGAGAGTCACAAAGAAGCCACAAGGCAGATGAATATATTACGGTGGAAGAGATTAAAAGAGGAATTGAACTGTATACAGACATTATAGATTTTATAAACAAAGAAGATAACATAGAATAGAGATATGGCAACACTGTGGAACAAAGGAGTGCCTGCAACGAAAATAGTTGAAGATTTTACAGTTGGGAACGACAGAATTCTTGACCTGAGGCTGGCAAAATATGATGTGGCCGGCTCTAAGGCCCATATAGCAATGCTTGCCAAAATAGGGCTGCTTGAAAAAGAGGAGGAGCAAAGGCTTCAAAAGGGGCTGGATGAGATTCTCTCCGAAATAGAGGCCGAAAATTTCAAACTGGACAGCGATATAGAGGATATCCATTCACAGGTGGAGCTTAATCTCACAAAAAAATTGGGGGAGATTGGTAAAAAGATCCATTCGGGCCGCTCCAGAAACGACCAGGTTCTGGTAGATATAAAGCTCTTTCTCAGAGATGAACTTGAATCTTTAAGAGATTCTGTACTTTCGCTCTTTAACACTCTGCAGCGGCTTAGCGAAAAGTATAAGGATGTTCTCCTTCCCGGCTATACCCATACCCAGATTGCAATGCCATCTTCTTTCGGGCTTTGGCTGGGAGCATACGCAGAGAGCCTGGCAGATGATATGTATATGCTTCACGGAGCATATAGGGTAGTAAATCAGAATCCGCTCGGTTCTGCCGCAGGTTATGGCAGTTCATTTCCTTTAGACAGGGAATTTACAACAAAATTGCTGCACTTCGACACGCTAAACTATAACTCTGTAGCTGCCCAGATGAGCCGCGGAAAGAGTGAAAAGGCGGTTGCCTCGGCAATGGGATCAATTGCATATACACTTAACAAGCTGGCCTCTGACTGCATTCTTTACCTCTGCCCTAACTTTGGCTTCATCTCTTTCCCCGATGAACTCACCACCGGTTCAAGCATAATGCCTCATAAGAAAAATCCCGACGTATGGGAGATAATCAGGGGGAACTGCAACAGAATCGCAAGCGTACAGAATGAGATATCGCTCCTTACAACTAATCTTATCCATGGCTATCACAGAGATTATCAGCTTCTTAAAGAAATACTTTTCCCGGCATTGGAACTTATGCACAGCTCTCTATATATGGCCGGCTATATGCTGGAGAATATGAGAGTAAATAGAGAGATTCTAAAGGATAAGAGGTATGAATATCTCTTTACAGTAGAGGAGGTAAACAGACGGGTTTTAAACGGTATTCCCTTTAGAGAGGCCTATAAGAGCGTGGGAATTGAGGTGAACCGCGGAGAGTTCCACTATGGCGGCACACTGAATCACACTCATATCGGCAGTATGGGAAATCTCTGTACAGCTGAAATCAAGGAAAAGATGAACAAGGCACTATTTTAGTCCAGCTTCTCTCCTGCCCCGTCATACCATATTGAATCAAAGATGGAGAGATTGGTGTTGACTGTGGTCTTAAGCTTGCAGCCATACTTTTTACACCATTTTTTTCTTATACTTTTAAATAATCCCCTGTTTAAATACCCCTCTAAAATAGGATTCAGTTCCAGGGTGAAGGAGTCTATCTTACGCTCTTTGACAAAGTAGGCCAGCTGTCGCTCCAGCTTCCGGTCTATAAGAATCGTAGGGGCGATTTCGCCTGTACCGTGGCACATGGGGCACTGCTCGTTTACCTTTATCTCTATTGCCGGCCTTACCCTCTGGCGGGTAATCTGCATAAGACCGAATTTTGTAAGAGGCAATATATTATGTCTTGCCCTGTCGTTGGAGAGCAGCTCCTGCATATATTTGTAAAGCCGATTTCTGTTCTCGGCACTCTCCATATCTATGAAATCCACTATAATTATACCGCCCATATCACGTAGTCTCAACTGACGGGCAATCTCCTCCGCAGCATAGAGATTTACCTGAAAGGTATTTTCTTCCTGCTCCATACCGTTTTTTGCACGTATGCCGCTATTCACATCTATCACATGCATTGCCTCGGTATGTTCAATAATTATATAAGCACCCTGCTTTAACGGTACAATTCTGCCGAACGCCCCCTTTATCTGTTTTGTGACATCGAAATAGTCGAAAATAGGCACATTTCCCTTATATTGCTTTAAAATGCGCTTCTGTTCCGGTGAGATTGTGGCTATATAGTTTTCTATCTCCTCATAAACGGAGCGATCGTTTACATAGATATTGGAAAATGTATCATTAAGAAGGTCTCTGAGAATAGTGGTTGTCTTGCTGTTTTCGGTAAAAAGCAGACACGGAGGCTTCTGGGTGGCAAGCTTTTGCCAGCAATCTTCCCACTTCTTTATAAGCATCTTAAGCTCCGCATCCAAAATGGCAGAGCCCTTCCCCTCTGCGGCTGTCCTTATAATGACTCCGTAATTCTTAGGCAAGATACTATAGACCAGCCTCTCAAGCCTCCTGTTCTCCTCCTTCAGAGTAATCTTCTGTGAAACATTCACCTTTTCTGCAAAAGGGAGCAATACGAGATTCCTGCCCGCAATGGTAATCTCTGCGGTAAGTCTGGCTCCCTTTGTAGAGATAGGCTCTTTTACAATCTGGACTATAATGTGTTGCCCCGCTTCCAATACATCGGCAATCTTACCCTCCTTTTCCAGAAAAGCGTCTGTCTCTATATTTGAGAAAAAGGATTTATAATCTCTATTGGGGTTAATCTTTCTCACAAACCTGTCGAAAGATTTAAAGTTCAGTCCCAAATCCAGATAATGGATAAACGCATCCTTGTTGTCTCCGATATCTACAAATGCGGCATTAAGAGCAGGCAAAATCTTTTTCACCCTGCCCAGATAGACATCACCTACCGAAAACGAAACATCATTCTGTTCCTTGTTCAGTTCCACCAGTCTGTGATCTTCCAGCAAGGCAAATGAAACGGCCTCTGTGCGAACATCAATTATCAGATCCCTTTCCATCAGGTCATTTTAAATATGTGTAATAAAACAAGAGAACGACAAGGGTCTTGTCGTTCTCTTAAATTTCAAGACATTGACTACTTGCGCTTTTTATGTCTATTCTTGCGAAGACGTTTTTTGCGTTTGTGCGTAGCCATTTTATGTCTCTTTCTTTTCTTTCCGCTTGGCATACCTCAAATAATTATTTAACGTTAGATTTCACCTTGCCCATAAATACTTTTGCAGGTTTGAATGCAGGAATATTGTGGGCAGGAATTATTAAAGTCGTGTTCTTTGATATATTTCTGGCAGTCTTCTTCGCACGTTTTTTTACTATGAAACTGCCAAATCCACGCAAATATACATTTTTGTTTTTAGCTAAAGAATCCTTAATGTTATCCATAAAAGATTCTATTACGCTTTGAACAGCAATCTTCTCAAGACCGGTTGCTTTTGCAACTTCATTGACGATATCGGCTTTAGTCATAATTATTAAATATTAAAAAGTTAGTTATTTTGAATGGCAAAAATAAGCTATTTTTTCAAAATAACGCTATCAAAAACAAAAAAGAGAGCATTTTTATAAGGAATTTAAGACTATGGCTTTGTCTTACAGATGATTATGAAATCATACCCTTATATCATTAATTTTCTTGTATTTATCGACAATTTTCCGGAGCAAGTTTGGCACAGAGATTGACCAATAGCAGCAAATGTCTATGAATATAGGCAAAGAGTGACAAATTGACATAATTACTACACAGATGAAGTTGTCAGAGTTATTTTTAAATCAAATTGAGAGTGGAGGAATGAGTATTTTACCTGTGATGAGCATAGATTCCGGTGCAAATATGGATGAGGCGGAGCTTCCGAGGACACTGCCGATATTGGCATTGCGCAATGTCGTGCTGTTTCCCGGAACAATTACCCCCATTACGGTGAGCAGGGAGAAATCATTGAAGCTTGTAAAGGCTCTATATAAATCTACGAAAGTCATAGGAACTGTTACCCAGAAAGATGTCAGGGTTGAAAATCCGCTGAAGAGCGATCTGTTCAATGTGGGAACATCCTGCAGGATATTGAAGATTATAGAGCTGCCGGACGGCGGACTGACGGTTCTGCTAAGAGGTCTTAAGAAATTCAGGCTTAATGACATTATTGCAGATGAACCCTATCTCCTTGGCAATGTAGAGTATATTACAGAGAGCTGTCCGTCAAAGGATGATGCGGATGTGGAGCCTGTATGCGATGCCATAAAGGATGCCGCACTCCATATTATAAAACTTTCTCCCCATATTCCTCAGGAGGCGGCCTATGCCATAAGAAATATCGATGAATGTGAATTCCTTACAAACTTTATAGCCTCGTCAGTTGAGACAGAGGCAATAGAGAAGAAGATAGAGCTTCTGCGTATAGATTCCATAAAAGAGAGAGCCTTTAAATTGCTGGAGATTCTTAACAGGCAGATAGAGATTCTTAAAATAAAGGATGATATACAGCAAAAGGTAAGGAGCGAGATAGACCAGCAGCAGAGGGAGTATTACCTGAATAACCAGTTGAAGACCATTCAGGAAGAGCTGGGAATGGGTGGCAACGGAGAGGACGTTTCGGAGCTTAGGGCAAAGGCTGCCAAAAAGAAATGGCCTGAATATGCCGCAGAGGCTTTTGAAAAGGAGATTCAGAGGATTGAAAAGACAAGCCCGAACTCTCCCGAATATGCCATTGAGCTTGCCTATGCCGAATTTCTGACAGATCTGCCATGGGATGAATATTCCAAAGACAATCTGGATTTGAAAAATGCACGTGAGGTGTTGGAAAGGGATCATTACGGGCTGGAGAGTGTAAAGGAGAGAATCATTGAGTATCTTGCAGTCCTGAAGCTGAAAGGAGATATGAAATCTCCCATAATCTGCCTCTACGGTCCTCCTGGAGTCGGCAAGACCTCATTGGGCAAATCCATAGCCGGAGCGCTCGGGAGAAAATATGGCAGAATTTCACTTGGCGGCCTTCACGACGAGTCGGAGATTCGAGGCCATCGAAGGACATATATAGGGGCAATGCCCGGGCGTATAATGGATAGCATACGCAAGGCAGGAACCTCAAACCCCGTAATTGTACTTGATGAGATAGATAAGGTAAATTCTGATTTCAGGGGCGATCCGGCATCTGCCCTTCTGGAGGTGCTTGACCCTGAACAGAATACAACATTCCACGATAACTACCTGGATATTGATTATGATTTGTCGCATGTGCTGTTCATAACGACCGCCAACAATATAGGCACAATCCATCCGGCATTGAGAGACAGGATGGAGCTTATACAGGTAAACGGATACCTGGCAGAAGAGAAATATCAGATTGCAAAGAAGTATCTCGTTCCAAAACAGAAGAAGCAGCATGGCCTTAAGCAGTTAAAATTCAGCAAGGCGGCAATTGAGACAATAATAGATGAGTATACAAGGGAGTCGGGAGTGCGTAACCTTGACAAGCAGCTTGCAAAGGTGGCAAGGAATATTGCCAAAAGAGTGGCATTGGAAGAGCAGACGCCTCAAACCATAGAGAAGGAGGAGGTAAAGAAGATATTGGGGCTTCCGGTAAATATGCATGACCTCCAGAAGGGAAATGAGGCTACAGGAGTTGTGACAGGGCTTGCCTGGACAGAGATGGGCGGAGAAATTCTCTTTGTGGAGTGCAGCCTCTGCAAGGGAAAGGGAAACCTCACCCTTACAGGAAACCTTGGCGATGTAATGAAGGAGTCTGCAATGATTGCCTACCAATATATAAAGGCCCATCCCAAGCTCCTAGGGGTCAAACCCGAAATCTTTGCCAAATATGACCTCCATGTCCATGTGCCTGAGGGGGCAATTCCAAAAGACGGCCCTTCTGCAGGTATTACAATGGTAAGCGCAATGGCCTCGGCCTTCATGAACAAAAAGGTAAAACACTCAATTGCAATGACAGGAGAGATGACCCTTAGAGGAAAGGTTCTCCCTGTGGGAGGGATAAAGGAGAAGATTCTCGCCGCAAAGAGGGCCGGAATAAAGACAATAGTACTCTCATCTGAAAATGAGAGGGATATTAAAGAGATAAAGGAGATTTACATTAAAGGACTTTCTTTCAAGTATGTAGACACAATGGAAGATCTTCTTAAGTTTATCTTCTAAAGGGTATGGCACATCATTTTCAAATATGGATGTAAAGATTAATCCCGAATGGAAAGAGGTGCTCCAAGAGGAGTTTGAAAAAATTTATTTCGGTAAAATAGTCTCCTTCCTCCACCGCGAAAAAGATGAAGGGAAGTTGATATATCCTCCGGGGGCACTTATCTTTAACGCCTTTGACGCCACCCCCTTTAGCAAGGTGAAGGTGGTTATCTTGGGGCAGGATCCATATCACGGTGCAGGACAGGCCCACGGTCTCTCCTTCTCTGTTCCGCATGGAGTGGCAGTTCCTCCCTCCTTAAAGAATATCTACAGGGAGATTGAGAGCGACCTGGGGGTAAAGCTTCACAAAGACGGGTCACTTCTCTCCTGGGCAAGGCAGGGGGTGTTTTTGCTCAATGCAGTGCTGACAGTAAGGGCTTCGGAGCCCGCTTCGCATAGTGCAATAGGGTGGAACCTCTTTACAGATGCGGTTATAAAGGCAATTTCCAACAAAAAAGAGCATACGGTCTTTATGCTGTGGGGGAATTATGCCAGAAGTAAAAGAGACCTTATAGATAAAGAGAGACATTTAATATTGGAGGCGGCTCATCCTTCTCCCCTGGCAAGGGGAGCTTTTTTTGGGTGCAGACACTTTTCAAAGTGTAACGGCTATCTGCAGGAGCATGGAGAGAGCCCCATAGAGTGGACAGTTTAATTTAATTTAATATATAGTATCATGATTAAAAACCTTACAAAAGCCGCCATGGTTGCGGCAGCGGCACTGATGTTTGTACAGTGCGCAAACAACAAAAACACAAATGTTGCGGCAACAGCCGCAGAGGCTCAGAAGCTGGAGAGCCAGACAACTTGGATTCTTAAATCAATGAAGGTAGACACAGTTGAAGTGGCTGTTCCCGCAGAGGGTGAGGTTACAATCTCATTCCTGGACAGTGCGAAACTGGCAGGAAACGGAGGATGCAACAACTATTTTGGAAACTACACCGTCGGCGATACCACAAACACTCTTACATTACAGCCATCAGGCATGACCATGATGGCCGGCCCAAATTTGGAGTTTGAACATCAGTTTATGGCAAATATGCTGAATGTGGCATCTTATGCCATTAAGGATAGTACGCTCACACTGTGCGACTCACTTGGGAGGGAGATTATGATTTTGTCTCAAGGCAAATAATCTCCTGTAACTGAAACTCATGCGGCAGACTTCCGTAAAGAAGCCTGCCGCATTTTAATTCACCTTACCTTCACTCACCTCATCCAAGAGGTAAAGGATAGATTTGAATGTAACCCCGCTATTTCGCGAAAGCCCTATCTCGCATGTACGGCTTGTGGCATAACCTGCAACACATGGCCTGCCGCTTCCGTCTGCTTTGCCATCTACCTGTTCCTTAAGATGACGCAGCCCGTGGCTGTTCAGTTCAGGAAAAGTAAAGCCTCTGTCACCTGCAAAGCCGCAACAGTTGCTCTCTATTACAACAACATCATCTGAACAGAGTTTTGCCAGATTGTAAAGCATATTATCTACCCCAAGTTTCTTTGAAGAGCATACAGCAAAGACGGCAATCTTCTCATGTTTAGGAGTAATCTTGAGATTGGGCAGCAGATATTTTGTAATGAACTCTGCAGGCTCATAAAGCTTAAGCTTTTGATCCATATTGGAATGCATTGTATAAAGGCAAGGTGACATATCGCAAAGAACAGGATATTTCCCGTTTTCCGAGGCCTTTGACAGAGCCTTCTCCAACTCATCCGAGACCTTTTTACCCGCCTCCACATACCCTTTGCTGGAAAAGGCCATGCCGCAACAGAGTTTGTCGAGATTCTCGGGATAGATTATCCGGTAGCCCGCCTTCTTTATAAGCTTTGCAGTAAGCCGTGTAATCTCGAGCTCCTTTGAATAGTTCTTGCTTACCCCCATACTTCTTGTAATGCATGAAGGGAAATAGACCACCTTTGGAGCCTCCTGATCCTGCACCGTTTCAGAGGTATCTATCTTATGCGCTCCCTTAGGGAAATGCTCATTCCACAATGGAACAATGTTACCGCTGATTTTGCGCACTCCACCTGCCATTGCTCCGAAGAGCCGTTTCCCGAAGAAAAGCCTCATGACATGTAAGACATCAAGTCCTGCTCTCATGCCGCCAGTAACCTTATCCATATTTGAAGCAAGCCTCACAGCTCTTGCCTCACTCTTTGCCGGGTGGCCGTCATGGCGGAGAGTCTTTATAAGTTTTCCCGTATCTACCTTTACAGGGCATTTCATGGCACAAAGACTGTCGGTCGCACATGTGGCATCGCCCCAATATCTATACTGCTTCTGCATCTCAGCCGCAATATGGGGAGCCTCCCCGCTTTTGCGCAGACGCTCCATCTCCCTATAGCTCGCAACCCTCTGTCTTGGCGAAAGGGTAAGCCCCTCTGCAACACAGGCTCCCTCGCAAAAGCCGCACTCCATGCACTTATCTACAATCTCACTTGTATGCGGACATGGTTTAAGGTTCTCTATATGTACATTTTTGTTGCCGTTAATAATAACTCCCGGATTAAGTATGCCCTTGGGGTCAAAAATCTCCTTAACCTCCTTCATAAGCCTGTAGGCCTGTGCACCCCACTCCATCTCCACAAACGGAGCCATATTTCGACCTGTACCATGCTCGGCCTTGAGTGAACCGTCATACCCTGCAACCACAAGGTTGGCAATGTCATCCATAAACCTTTTATATCTTTCAACCTCAGAGGGAGTGGTAAAATCCTGATTAAACATAAAGTGGAGGTTGCCTGCAAGTGCATGGCCGAAGATTACGGCATCGTCGTAGCCATTGTTGCCGAAAACTTCCCGCAGCTTTACTGCGGCATCTGCAAGTCTCTCTACAGGGAAGCATATATCCTCTATAATTGAAGTCGTTCCGCTCTTACGCATCCCTGCGACTGTTGGAAGTGTCTCCTTTCTAATCTTCCATAGTGCAGCCTGCTCTTTTAAATCCTTTGTAAACAAGTAAGGGACTTCGGTCTTGAACTCCTTTATGGCCTCGCTGATTCCGGCAATATTCCTATTCAGAATCTCATCGTTATCTGCAGCGGTCTCCACAAGCAGACCGCACGCCCCGTCAGAGAGACTTCTAAGGATAGACGGAACCCCCTCTGCATTCTCAACGGAACGGAGAGCCGCCCTGTCCATAAGCTCCACCGCCGTAACGGGCTGGCTTTTCAAAACCTGAACGACCGTGCAGGCCTCCCTGATTGTAGGGTAGACGGCAAGGGCAAGCCCCTTATATTTATAATCCGATATTGTATTATAGGTAATGGAGGCGATAAAGGCCAATGTTCCCTCAGAGCCAATTATAAGGTGTTTGAGAATATCGAACCCCTCCTTATAATCCACAAAGGCGTTAAGGCTGTAACCTGTCGTATTCTTTATTTTATACTTTCTTTTTATTCTCTCTCTAAGCCGCTCATCCGCATTTATCTCCTCCGCCATTCGCTCCAGCCTCTCAAGCATCTGTCCATGGCTCTTCCTAAAGGCCTCGCGCGATTGCCCGTCTGCGGTATCAAGCACCGTTCCGTCGGAAAGAATCACCTTTATATCAGCAATTGTCTTATAGGAGTTATCTGTAGTGCCGCAACACATACCGCTGGCATTATTTGCGGCAATACCTCCAATCATTGCAGAATCTATCGAGGCGGGATCCGGCCCTATCTTTCTGCCATAGGAGGCAAGATATCTATTTGCCATTCCACCTCTGATACCAGGCTGAAGACTGATTTTCAAACCGTTATCTAAAATCCTGTAATTTTTGAAGCCATGTGAGGCAATTACAAGAACAGAATCAGAGACGGCCTGTCCGCTAAGTGAAGTTCCTGCAGCCCTGTAGGTTACAGGAATATCCATCTCGTATGCACTCCGGGCAATGTATTGTATCTCCTCCTCGCTGACCGCACGTACAACCAACTTCGGAATCAGCCTGTAGAATGAAGCGTCGGTGCCAAAGGCAAGTGTACTCAGGGCATCATGCAACAATCTTTCCTTGGGAATTATCCTGCTGAGCTTTTCATAAAAGGTCTTGTATCTTCCGCTTAACATATCTTATATTATTAATCTGTTCCCCTCTTTTCCATGATTTCAAGCAGCTCCTCCACATCTGATGGAGTCAAATTCTTTCCCACCACAACATTATTTCTGTCCAGGAGATAAATCTGAGGAACCTCCTTTAAAAAATATCTGGCAAAGATAACGTTACTTTTTGTATCATCCCATAAATTTATCCATTCCAACTCATTTTCAATAATATACCTTAGCCACTCCTCCTTCCTCTGCGCCGTGTTTACAGCTATAAAGGCACAATCCAGCCTCTCCCCATACTCCAGCCAAAGCTCCTTCAGCCTCTTTGTACTCTCGTTGCATATTGCACAGCCCGGTTTATAGAAATAGAGCACCTTATAATTACTTTTTATATCCCACAGGGCGACAGATGAACCGCCCTCATCCGACAGTTCCAGATTTTCGGCCACCTCCCCCATCCTGTTCATTTTAAAAGCCTTGACCGCTTCTTTCAGCCGCATTATGTAGCGGCTGTCGTTCCATAAAAGAGAGTCCGGCAAAATATAGTTCTCCACCAGATAGACACTTCCCTGCTGCACCTGATACTCTTCACTATTTGCAAGGTAGAGATAGAGCTCATCGGCCACCCTTTTGTACAGCTTTCCGCTTCTCTTTGTCTTGGTACAAAGGGTATCTATGTTCCGGCAGACAAACTCCTCTGTAGGAGAAGATACGGCAAAACAGTTGTCAAAAAGGCGTCGAAGTTCATCCCGCTCCTTTCCAAAGTTATCCAGTAGTCTCTTCAGGGCCTGGGCATCGAGCTCCCTCCCGACAATAGCCCCGTGTCTGTCTATTAAAAAGAGCTTTGGAGTGGAGACAACCCCATAGAGAAGATGATAAGAGCTCTCCACATTGGGATCCCACACATTTGCCCAGTTTACAAAGGGGTTATAGCTGAAAAAGTGCTCCTCCACATAGCTTTTCCACCTCTCCCTCCGCTGTCCCGTATAGACAGAGTAAAAATTAAGTATCCCCTTCTGATAGTTATCTATCACCTCTATTATCTTGGGGGTCTCTATCTTGCAATTTACACAATCATCTGTATAAAAATAAAGAATTGTATAATCTCCCGATCCTATAAACTCATTAAGACTCACCTTCCGGCCTGAACTCTCCTGCAGTTCCAGTTCCGGGGCTTTTTTGCCGACAAGCGAAGAGTTGGTGAACATTACGTATGTGCGCATTGCATAGAACTTCTCCTCATTTGAAACGGGGAGTTTTCCATTTAAAAACCATTCCTGCGCAATATGGCAGGTCACACTCTCATGCCCCATGATATGGCTGTTATAAAAGATATCGAAGGCCGCCTCTGCAACAAGGGGCTTTAGCTCCTCCGCCGAGCTGCAGACAAGGGAATCGACAAGAGTAATCGCCCTGTCTGCCTGGTTATACTCCAGATTGCGCAGATATTGCAGAATATGGCTCCTTCCAAAACGGGTATTTGCGACTCTGCCATCTGCGACAAGGCTGTAAAGATCTGCGTAACTTGAGCTCATTTCCATAAATCGGGTCAGCAGCGAGCCGGGCAGCTCCTCCGCAGCCTTCAGGCAGAGAGAATCCACTATCCGCTGCATTCTCTCCGCAGAGGAAAGAGAGCGCCATCCTCTCTCAAGAAAGTTCTGAAACCTGGTAAAACGCTCGTTTTCAGAAGTGCCTTTCTTATGGACCAGACTCTTCTCCTTTATTGTAAAACTCTCCTTCACCTCTCCCAGTTCCGAGATGAAAAACTCAAATGAGCCTCCCGGATATTTTACAGAATACTCTCCCGGAGAGAGTGCCTTTCTTCCCTTAAAGAGGAAGATCCCCTTTTTATTGGAAGCAACGGAGTCTATCCTCACCTTTTTATCCCACGCCAGAAGCTCTAAAGTGGCATGGCTCTCTATGGAATCCCCCTTTACAGTTATCCTATACCCGTCGGCATGGCAAATAGAGAAAGAGAGTATAAAAAACGTAAGCCAAAGGAGGAAAGGGGTTCTTTTCATTTTACCTCCCTGATTTTTGAGAGGTCTACCCCTTTTGGAAGGAAGAGCGAGGCATCTCCCCCGTGGATAAGCACATCTCTTACCACTGTAGAGGAGATAAAGGAGTACTCCTGGCTTGCAGGGATAAAGATTGAGACAATTTCGGGAAACATCTTCTTATTTGCCTGAGCAATGACGCTCTCCAGCTCAAAATCCGTGGTAGTCCTTAATCCCCTGACTATATAATTCACATTCAGCTTTTTACAAAGGTCAATGGTAAGGCCGGAATAGGTACATATCTCCACGTTCCCCAACCCTGAAGTGGCCTCCCCTATAATCTCGACCCGCTGCCGCAGCGTAAAATAGCCGCTCCTCTCCTTTGAACTGTTATGACCTATCGCTATATAGACTTTGTCGAACAATTTCAGTGCAGATTCAAGCACATCGTAATGGCCTGTCGTAAAAGGGTCGAACGACCCCGGGAAAATTGCATGTCGCATGATTCTCTCAATTAAATTGCAGTAAAATTAATATATTTTTCTCTTCAGGAGTACCGGAAGTTTTTGCATTTTCCCCATTTCCGTGCGGCCAGCACATCTTAAGAGTGCCGACGGGAGCGAATTAGTCCTCTTACAAGACGCATGAGAAGGAGAAGGAAAAAGAGAAACTGCGCCACCCTGCCTATGATATCGCCGTATGTCACAAAAAAGGTAACCCTGTTGCAAAGAGGCAGAGCTGCTGAGAGAATTCCCCTCTGCCACCACTCTGTGGAGCAGATTATCTCCCCCCTTGGATCTATAAAGGCCGAAATACCGGTATTCGCACACCTTGCAATGGCGCGACGTGTCTCAATTGCTCTGAGCGAGGCATACGAGAGGTGTTGTTTATAACCGGGGGTATCACCCCACCAGCCGTCGTTTGTAATGATTGTCATAACATTCGCTCCTTTAAGAATATACTCCCTGAAAAAATCTCCATAGACAGATTCATAACAGACGGCCGTTCCAATCATTGCCGAATCTGCGGTTACAAAAATTTCACGCTCCTTTTGCGGGGCAAAATCCCCCATGGCTCCTCCAAGGTCTATATTAAACCTCTTCATAAACTTAAAGAGCCTCTTATAAGGGGTACTCTCGACAAGCACAACAAGTTTGGATTTATGGTAAAAATCATACTCCCCCCTGCTGTTGAAAAAGAGGGCGGTGTTACATCTGTCGTACCACATATTCCTGCCATACGGCCGGGCGGTAGGCGTGGGAGCCTGCTCTGCAAAATAGACGGTATCTGTAACGGCTCCTATTATAAGGTTTACCCTCCTTTTCATGGCAAAGGCATGAAATCTGTTGAAGGAACCGTTTGCATGAGGATTATTCTCTACAAGCGCCTCGTATTGCATACCGGACGAGATAAAGGTCTCAGGAGCCAGAACAATTGTATTGCTATCGCACTGCCGCATTAAATTTAAAAGTATACTGTCCTGCTCGTATTGAGATTGGGTAAATTTAGAGTTGTAAGGATCTATGTTGGGCTGAATAATGGTAAAGTTCCTGTAACCGTTGCCATTCGAAGGCTCGAACGGGCTCTCTCTACAGGTGTGGTAGATTATGTGCGATATTATAAAGGGTACAATAAGGAGTATCCCCGCAGATATTGCAGATTTTTTAAACTTCTCCCCATTTGAAGCCAAAAGCAATACTCTGAACAACAATGTGTTGGATAACAGTATCCAGAGAGAACCGCCCAGTGTTCCTGTATATTCATACCACTGTACGGATTTTATTGAGGTTGCAAAGCTGTTTCCCAGCACAAGCCAAGGCCATGAAACATCCCATTCAAAATAGACATGTTCCCAGGCAAGCCATGTAATTGCAAGAAACAGGTACGGGAGGTAGCCGTCTGTCAATCTTTTAAACCATCTGAAAAGTGCAAAGTTTACAGACATCATAAAGGCGTTGATTGCCACTGCGGCTATGGCTCCATAGAGTGTAGCCTTGTAAATCCAGAATGTGGTAAAGATATTCCAGAGCAAAAAGCACAGATAGTATCTCAGCCAGAAAAAGCCTCTCTTCTCCTTTGTGGCAATATGCTCCGCCGCCAACAGAGGGATAAGGGCTACAAGGGAGACCCAACCCGTGCGGGGCAACAAAAAGGGGAGCGAAAGCATTACCGATGAAAGCAATATCAATATCCACAATATAAGGGCGCTCTTATGAGCAACGGCTCTTTTTTTCTGCTGCTTCATATTACATTCTTTCTTAAACCGCTTTATTTTACTACTTTTGCCACCAATCTGAGATTGCTGCAAATATAAACATTATACGGTAGATATATGCTTATAGCTTTAATAAAGGGATTTATCGTGGGGCTGGGCGCCTCAATACCGTTGGGCCCGCTTGGAGTGCTCTGCGTTCAGAAAACCATAAGCAAGGGGCGTAATTCAGGTCTTTTCACCGGGTTGGGAGCCTCTGTCTCAGACACTTTCTATGCGGGACTTGCCCTTTTAGGCTTTTCATTTGTAGACAACTTTATTACAGCACACAGGGCGCTCATCATGATTGTAGGCGGAATAATAATAGTCGTTATAGGTCTTAAAGTCTACCTTACAAATCCCATAAAGCAGATACAGCAGAAAAATACGAACAACAAACATCTGGAGGATTTTGTTGAAGCTCTTGTTATGACTATCTCAAACCCGGGAGCCATGTTCCTGTTACTTGCCCTATTTGCAGTGGTAGGGCTTCGTTCTCCTTCAACCGGAGAGGAGCTCTCTGCAATATCCATACTTTGGGGAGTCTTTTTGGGAACTGTAACATGGTGGTTTTTCCTTACCACCACAATAAACAGATTCAGAAAGAGATTCAGACTCAGGCAGCTTATGTTTATAAACCGTATAGCCGGTATAGCGATTACCACACTAGGAATTATATCTGCCTTCGACGGAATTATAAAGATTATCCTATGAGTTCTGGTCAATTTGTCCAAGTCGGGGCAATCGTGGGCGGGAGTGGTCTCCGTGCCCCTGCGCTCCCGTCATAGCTTAGAACGGAAGAACAGAAAGTATGTCTGTAAACTAAGGATGGAGAACCACCATACCAAGCCACATCATCAATCGTATCGCTGCCGCTGTATTTGTGTCCCTTACTCTGTGCACCACCGCATGCGGCATATTCCCACTGTGCTTCCGTAGGCAGAGCGTACTTCTTGCCGGTAAGCTTGTTCAGTTCTGTCAGGAAACTCTGTATGTCATTCCAACTTACACACTCAACGGGATAATTATCGCCTTTCTTGAAATTACTAGGATTGCTACCCATCACCGACTTCCACAAACCCTGTGTCACCTCGAACCTGCCGATATAATAATCGGATAAAGTGACCGGGAGAACAGGATATTCATAATGCTTATTTCAAAACGGGTTCTGTAATTTCAGTGTAAGATTATATATTCCAGTGATTTGCGTATAGAATTGGAAGGCATTCAGTCACCGTCATATCTCTTGCCTATAGAATAGTAGCGGAAGCCGTTGTCGTACATCTCCTCTGCAGAGTAGATATTTCTGCCATCCACTACAATACGCCCGTTCATTTCGCCCTTAAGCCTGTTCCAATCAGGGATTCTAAACTGTTTCCATTCGGTAACAAGGACAAGTGCATCTGCCCCCCTTACAGCCTCATATTGACTTCGGGCATACTCAATTCTGTTTCCAAGATATCTTTTCCTAGACTCATCCATTGCCACAGGGTCATAAGCCGTTACCGTTGCCCCCGCTTCAAGAAGCAGGTTTATTATTACTACAGAGGGTGCCTCACGCATATCATCTGTCTCCGGCTTGAATGAGAGCCCCCAGACTGCAATCCTCTTTCCTTTCAAATCTCCGTTAAATGCTCTTTTAAGCTTTTCAAAGAGGACTCTTTTCTGCATCTGGTTAACATGCTCCACAGAGGAGATAAGTTCCATCTTAAGACCGTGCTTCTCGCCTGTCTTCACAAGAGCCTTCACATCCTTAGGGAAACAGGAGCCTCCATACCCGCACCCGGGATAGAGGAACTTGCCCCCTATTCTGGTGTCTGAAGCTATCCCTGCCCTTACTTTATCTATATTGGCGCCTGTAATCTCACAGAGACGTGCCATCTCATTCATAAAACTTATACGGGTGGCCAACATTGCATTTGCAGCATATTTTGTCATCTCTGCAGAGAGGATATCCATCATTATGACTCTGTAGTTGTTAAGCTGGAAGGGGCGGTATATTCTTTCCATAAGCTCCTTGGCCTTTGGAGAGTCTACTCCTATAACAATTCTGTCGGGGCTCATAAAGTCCTTGATTGCCGACCCCTCCTTTAGAAATTCAGGATTTGAGGCCACATCGAAGGGAATATCCTCTCCCCTCTTTGCCAGCTCCTCTCTTACAGCCTCCTTGACCTTGTCTGCAGTTCCTATTGGAACAGTGCTCTTTGTAACAAGCAGAGTATATCTCTTTATAAGTTTGCCAAAAGTACGGGCCACATCAAGCACATAATGCAAATCTGCACTTCCATCCTCTCCCGGAGGGGTTCCTACTGCAATAAATACAGCTTCGCAGTTATCCATGCAACCCTCCAGAGAGGTTGAGAATGCAAGCCTTCCGTTTCCCATGTTTTTCTTTACAATCTCCTCAAGCCCCGGCTCATATATGGGGATTATTCCTTTGCGCAGAGTCTCTATCTTTTTGGCATCTATATCTATACAGGTCACATTGATTCCCATCTCCGAAAAACACGAACCCGAAACCAAGCCTACATATCCTGTTCCTACTATAGCCACATTCATAAAATTCCTCTTTAATTCAACGGAATGAGCAGAAATATCATCCTCAAGAGGATGTAAATCTGCAGTTTTATACCACCGACACTCAGGGGATTGCAAAATTTCCGCCCAAAGGTAGAAAAATTTTCTCAAAAAGCCCTATCTTTGTGCCACTGACTGGGGATGTTTTGGTTTTGACATCGGATTAATTGCCGGGTAAGCATGCCGAGCGTTGTGAGTATGGCTCGATAATCCTAACTTTCAAGCCTGTAAACGGCGAAAACAACTATGCACTCGCTGCCTAGTAAACCAAGTTTATTAGCTTAATCCACTACGCCAAGGCTGCGTGAGGGACGAGTATCCTTCTGCACTTTATACCTGTTATGTGCAGTAAACGGGGTATCATTCAAACGGGTTGCACGCGCCCACTCCTCTAAGGCGCGCCAAGATTTAGAGGATACGGTTCGGGTGGCTTGCCTGTAAGCAGCCCTCTCCCTACAATTAAGAACAGGATAAGCATGTAGAAAGCCCTGCGGTGGTTCGCTTGGACGGCGGTTCGAATCCGCCCATCTCCACTGAACCGATTATAAAAAAAGCCCGTAAACCGTAAGCATTCGAATGCTTACGAGATAAGCAAGAATATTTTTTAGGAAATTAAAAGTTATCTGTAATTTTTAGATAATCCCTGTA
>X5_European_Hare__coassemble_159_pt1 | contig 24853 bp, 24 predicted proteins | sample X5_European_Hare__metabat2_low_PE_003 | metagenome-assembled genome bin X5_European_Hare | reverse complement strand
CTTCTGTAAAATCATGCTTAACAAATTTATTGGATAATTTTTAAACAGTTTCTTATAAGTGCGGGTTCCGACTGTCAGGTAAATCAATTTACCAAAGACAAAACTGTCAAGAAATTCAGGTGACAAGAGTAAGAATGTAAAGTAAATTAGTGAGCCAAACAAAAAGTGTAAATCAATTTAGTAATCGCCCTCAAGCCTGTCAATGTTTTTTTTTTGGGATAGTCAAGTCATGCAGCAATAATGTCCGAAATTCTTAAAGAAAATCGGACACTATAAGCATTTGCAATATGCCGTTACTTTTTAAAGGTATCCTTAAGTGCGACCGTCTTGTTGAAAACCAGACTCCCCGGCCTTGAATCCTTATCCTTTACAAAATACCCCACCCTTTCAAACTGAACTGCAATTCCGCTCTCATCCTCTAAAAGTGCGGGTTCCGCATAAGCGGAGACAACCCTCATTGAATCCGGATTAAGATACTCCTTATAATCCTTTCCCTCTTCAATTGAATCCATATACGGTTCGGTAAAAAGCCTCTCTATAAGACGCACCTCTATCTTTTCGGCACTCTCTATGCTGACCCAATGAATCGTTCCCTTTACCGTGCGCCACTCCCCTGCTCCGGGTTTCGAAGAGGGGTCATAAGTCGCCCTTATTTCAGTTATATTCCCGTCGGAATCCTTTATTGCCTCCTCACACTTTACAATATAGGAGTATTTGAGACGCACCTCTCCGCCCGGCTTCAGACGGAAATATTTCTTTGGAGGCTCCTCCATAAAATCCTCTCTCTCTATATAAAGTTCTCCGGTAAAAGGAACTCTTCTCTTTGCCCCCTCCGGCTCGGCGGGATTTAACGGAGCCTCAAACTCCTCAACCCTGCCCTTCTCCCAGTTCGTTATTACAAGCCTTACCGGGTTAAGTACAGCCATATATCTGTTTGAACGTTTGTTAAGGTCCTCTCTCACACACCATTCCAACAGCGAAAGATCTATTGTGTTATCCCTTTTGGCAACCCCCACCTTCTCTGCAAAAAGCCTTATGCTCTCCGGTGTATAGCCACGCCTTCTAATTCCACAAATGGTAGGCATACGTGGGTCATCCCACCCCATTACATAATTGTTCTTTACAAGTTCAAGGAGTTTTCTCTTGCTCATGACCGTATATGTAAGGTTCAGACGGGCAAATTCATACTGATGCGATGGAAATATCTCTAACTTCTCTATAAACCAATCATACAGAGGACGATGCACATCAAACTCCAATGTACATATAGAGTGTGTTATATGCTCTATGGAGTCACACTGCCCATGGGCGAAATCATACATAGGATAGATACACCATCTGTTTCCTGTACGGTGATGAGATGAATAATTTATCCGATACATAAGAGGGTCTCTCAGGAGCATGTTAGGGTGCGACATATCTATCTTTGCCCGCAACACTTTCTCTCCCTCCTTGAATTTACCCTCTCTCATCTGCCTGAAAAGGGTGAGATTCTCCTCCACACTCCTCTCTCTGTAAGGGCTGTTTACACCGGGGGAGCTCACTGTTCCACGCCCTGCCCTTATCTCCTCCTGAGACTGGTCGTCTACATAGGCCAGCCCCTTCTTTATCAACAGGCATGCCCACTCATATAACTGCTCAAAATAGTCGGATGCATAAAACTCGCCGGCCCATTCAAAACCGAGCCATTTCACATCCTCCTTTATGGAATCCACATACTCTATATCCTCCTTTGCGGGGTTGGTATCATCGAAACGGATGTTGGTCTTTCCACCATATTTTTTCGCCAGCCCGAAATTGAGGCAGATACTCTTTGCATGGCCAATATGCAGATAGCCGTTAGGCTCTGGCGGAAAACGTGTAAGAACAGTCTTGCACCTTCCTGCGGCAAGGTCATTCTCTATTATCTCTTCAATAAAATTAAGCTGCTTTCCGGCAGCATCAGCATTGTTTTTAACCTCTTCCATCTGTGTGGTCTCCTTTAATTGCCGCAAATATACTTCAATTTGGCTCAAATTTTACAATACAGGAATAAATATGTAACTTGCAGCGTTTTTCAGTTCCATAATAGAAGCATTATGATAAAATCCATGACAGGCTATGGTAAAGCCGATACTCTTCTGGAGAGCGGGAAGCTAATAGTGGAGATAAGGTCGCTTAACGGGAAAAATGCAGACATAGGCATGAAGAGCCAATTGGTTCCAAGAGAAAAGGAGATGGAGGTAAGGCAATACATTGCCGGAGAACTTATAAGAGGGAATATAGACCTTTTTGTAAATTATGAGCAGAATGCGGCGGAACATGCCAGGAGGCTAAACAAAGAGCTCTTTACGGAGTATATGGAACAGATAGCCCAGGCCGCGGCAATGTCCGGCGCCGATTCCAAGAGCCTTAAGGGGCCGGAGGTGATTGCCGCCGTAATAAAGATTCCCGATGTGATGGAGGTGCTGGAGCAGAAAATCACAGATGAGCAATGGCCGATATTCTTTAGCGCGATAAAAGAGGCTGTGGCCTCTCTTGACAAATTCAGAAGCAAAGAGGGAGAGACCCTCTACAAAGATGTGACACGTAGGGTAAAACTGATAGAATCCTATGTAGATGAGGTGGAAAAGCATGAGCCACAAAGGATAGATGCTATCCGTGAACGTCTCCGTTCCAGAATTGAAGAATTGAATGTAAAGGCAGATGAAAACCGTCTGGAGCAGGAGATTATCCTCTATATAGAAAAACTGGATATAAACGAGGAGAAGGTAAGGCTGCGCCAACACTGCAGATACTTTATGGAGACCATAGATTCTGAAAGCAACCCCGGGAAAAAACTTGGATTTATCGCCCAAGAGATGGGACGGGAGATAAACACATTAGGGTCGAAGGCCAACCACGCAGATATACAGAAAATAGTCGTGAAAATGAAAGATGAGCTGGAAAAGATAAAGGAGCAATCACTCAATATCCTTTAACGGTCCCAGCGCCCCGCCCCTCTCCCCAAAACAAAATGAGGCCGGACGGGGAGCCTGCATACCGTAGCATGTTACATTACATCTGCATTCCTCCGCAGACAGAAATGACCTGTCCTGTAACATATGACGAGAGGTCACTTGCAAGGAAGAGACACACATTTGCAATATCTTCAGGAGTACCGCCTCTTCTAAGCGGAATTTTCTTTGCCCACTCCTCCTTCACCTCATCAGGCAACTTGCCCGTCATATCTGTAATTATAAAGCCCGGAGCAACTGCATTGGCCCTTACACCACGGGAACCCAGCTCCTGGGCAATAGATTTTGCCAGCCCTATCATACCGGCTTTAGAGGCAGAATAGTTACACTGCCCCGCATTTCCGTGCACTCCTACCACAGAGCTCATGTTTATGATCGAACCTGCTCTCTGACGCATCATTACAGGAGTCACCGCATGAATGAAGTTATATGCAGATTTAAGATTTACCGATATGACCGAATCCCACTGCGTTTCAGACATACGCATCATAAGGCCGTCTTTGGTAATGCCCGCATTGTTTACAAGAATATCTATCCTTCCGAACTCTTCAACCACCTTTGAAACGGTATCATGGGTCTGCTGGAAATCCGCAGCGTTGGAGGCTATGGCCATAACCTTTGCTCCGTATTCCTCAATCTCCTTTTTCGTCTTCTCGCCGTTCTCATCTATAACCAGATCTGTAAAGGCGATATCTGCCCCTTCCAGGGCATATTTCAGGGCAATTGCCTTGCCGATTCCTCTTGCCGCGCCCGTTATAAGCGCCACTTTTCCTTCCAATAATTTCATATTATAAATTTTTAGAATTTGTTCCGTCAAATAAATTCCGCCTTGAGATCATACTCATAGCACTCTGTAATTCCCACTTTTGCAAATGTACCGATAAAATCATAAGGATTTGCACCATTCCCGAATCTTTTATAAAAAGAACTCTCCTCAATAAGAATCTCCCCGTCTACCTCCGGGCTCTCATATTGCGACCTTGCCGTAAACACACCGTCCGAGAATGAGTCTATGATCACTCTCTCTTCGCTTCCCACCCTGCTTTCATTCCACATGCCACTGATTTGAGACTGCAGCTCCATAAGGGCATTATAGCGCTCCTCCTTAAGCTCCCTCGAAATGGTGTCTGCATAGTGTCTTGCGCCATAGGTACCCTCCTCTTCTGAATAGGTAAAGGCCCCCAGCCTCTCAAACCTGTTCCTCTGAACAAATTTAAGCAGCTCTTCAAACTCGGCGTCACCCTCTGTCGGAAAGCCCACTATCATAGTGGTTCTTAAGGCAATCCCTGGAACAGCCGCCCTTATATCATCTATCAGTTTCTGGCTCTCCGCCCCATCTATCCCACGTTTCATGGATTTGAGCACCTTTCCAGAAGAGTGTTGCAGCGGAATATCGAGATATTTGCATATCTTAGGATTATCGGCCATTACCTCCAGCAGCTCTTTTGGAAACTGTGCGGGATATGAGTAGTGCAGTCTGAGCCACTCGATTCCCTCTATTTTGGAAAGACGCTCAAGCAGTCCGGCTATTTTCCGTCCGCCATACAGGTCCAAGCCGTAATATGTCGTATCCTGGGCCACCACTATCAACTCCTTAACCCCGCGGGCAGCCAACAATTCACCCTCCTCCACAAGCTGTTCGATTGGAACAGACTTATGGGCTCCTCTGATATGGGGAATGGCACAATAAGCACACCTTCTATTACACCCCTCGGAAATCTTAAGATAGGCATAGTGGCCGGGGGTTGTCTGGTAACGATCTGCACTCCCCCCGATCCGACCCTCCACACCCAAGGCATTCAGCAGGTTGTCGATTTCAAACAGGCCGAAAAAGCCGTCCACCTCGGGAATTTCCTCAACCAGCTCTTTTCTATAGCGTTGCACCAGACACCCAAAGGCATATACGGCCTTAACATACCCTTTGTTCTTTGCCTCGACGGCAGAGAGGAGCGCATTTACAGACTCCTCTTTGGCATCATTTATAAAACCACATGTATTGAGTACCGCCGCATCCATTACAATAACGTTGCCGTTTGAATCGTACCGGGGAAAACTCTCCGAAAGTACAATCTCATTGCCGGCACTCGCTATACGGCTGATGATATGCTCGGAATCCACTCTGTTTTTTGAGCAGCCAAGCGTTATGAACTGAATTCTGCCCAAACTATTTCTCCTCTTTAGCCTCTGCACTCCCTTCATCGTCCTGCTCATTGGCGGCAAAGTCGAGTGAAGCATAATTTTTAAGACAGTTATACCACTCCACAACCTTTTTCATGTGAGAGACATAGAAACGGTCTTTGTCATAATCGGGCAGGACCCCGGCAAAGAAGGACTTGAGAACCTCAGGGGAACTCTTTCCGGATGGGGCCAGATCATCTCCCAATTTCGCCCTCATCTTTTCAAAAACACTCTGCAGCTTTGTCTCTCCTTCACCGGTATAGACAGATATATCATACATCGAGGTCATTTTCGAACTTAAGGGAGCACAGCTCCTCTTTTTTGTAATCAAAGACTCCACTATGACACCTGAACGCGCCTGCGACAAATACAGAAACAATCCCTGCTGGCCATTAATGGAGAATACTTTTTTCAAATCTGTTTTCATATTGGCTTGTTAATTGAATCCTCTCGCCTTTTTTATTTTTTCATACGCATCGGCCACCGCCTTAAATCTCTCCTCGGCAGCCTTCCTTACATCCGAACCCAGAGATTCCACTCTGTCGGGGTGGTGCTTGAATGCCATCTTCTTATATGCTCGCTTCACCTGCTCATCGGTTGCCTCGGAGGTGATTTCCAAGACCTTGTAAGCATCTTCCAGCGTATCCCTGTACATTGCCAGAATTGCGGCGCTCTCCTTATGTGAAATTCCCAAATAGAGAGCTGTCTTTTCGAGCATCTCTATTTCGGCTTCGCTCACACGACCGTCTGCCTTTGCTATACCGGCAAGATAGTGCAGCAGCTGAAGCCTTTGGGGATTATCCATGTGAACCTTTATCTGCCCACATATTGCCGGCAAATCTATCTCCTTCTCCAAAATGCCCTTAATTATCTGCAACGCCTCAGATACGGCAGCCTCCCCGAAATTGGTCCTGATAAAATTTTTGACATACTCCAGTTCCGAACGCATTACCTTGCCGTCTGACTTCATTACTGCGGCGGAGAGGACCAGAAGTGAAATCATGAAACTGTTGCGTTCTCCCTCAAATGCAGAGAAGCGGTTATCTCTGCCACTCTCTCCCCTTTCAAGAAGTGCGCCTAAGGAGAACCCCAAAAGCGCGCCGATAGGGCCTCCAAGTGCCCATCCCAAAATCCCCGACAACCATTTATTGATTCCCATATATAGCAGATTTACAAGCTCTTCATAACTTCATACACATTTATTATCTGTGGAAGTAAAGCCCGTTTTCCATCTGCAAATATAGTAAAATCCGCCATTTCAATCATTTTCTTCTCCTCCATCTGTGACTTCATTCGATTCAAAACCGCCTCCCGTGTAGTTTTGTCCCGCCTGATAACCCGCTCTATTCTTGACTGAAGAGGGGCAGAGACAACCAGAACCCTATCTGTCGCACCCCTTACAATGGATTTTTGTAAAATAAGGGCAGACTCCATGATTACAAATGGAGAGGAGAAACCTTTCTGCCGCTCCTTCCAAAGTTGAAAATCCTCCATTACAGCCGGATGAACCAGCTCCTCCGTCTTTTGCAACAATCCCGGGGACGAGAAGATTTTCTCTGCCATTATATCCCGTCTTATTTCCCCGTTTTCAATAATCTCCGGCCCAAGCAACTCTACAAGCTTCCCCCTTAACGGGAGGTTCTCCTCATAAAGTTCCTTTGCTCTTATATCTGAATTATATACGGGAACTCCCATTTTACCGAAAATATGGGAGATATATGTTTTTCCGCTGCCTATGCCCCCCGTACAGCCCAATACTTTCATAATCAGTTTACCATACACCCCGCAAACTGGGGCGCTATCCTTATATTGAACAGATGCTCGGGAGCCGACAGCAACTCCAATTTTATATTCTTCTCTACAGATGATGCGACATTAAAGAATTGCGAATAATCCGCGACAACGGTAAAGTCCTCCGGCGAAATGCGCCTCTTCCTATAGAGTGCCCAATATGTTACGGTTACCTTTTGGGGAAATATTGTAACAAGGCTTCCCGGCGGGCTGTTTATAACCGAAACATTTACCTGGCAGCTGTTTTCGTAATATCGTTGCACATCCATGGAGTAGTAAACCTCTTCCTCTGAGAACCTTATTCCCTCTATCCCTTTTAACTTTACCACTCCCTGAATTGGGGAGTCCGCCATACTCTTTCTGATACTCTTTGTCTGCACATAATCTATTGCGGCAATCCTGTCATTCTCTCCATATATATAAATGGAATCGGGTGTTGTCGAGATTTCCGAAAAAACGGCATATTGCGGTCTGCAGCTCACTTTTGAAAGAAGTCTTACAGGCACCTTTTTGTAGGACTGTCTGGGAAAATTGAAAATAAGTGTATCCGAAGCGACCGATTCCACCTTGAATTCAGGGCCCAGACTATGTTGCAGCGCATCCTTTATATCGTCACTGCAGAGTCCAAACAAATCTCCATCCCCGCCTCTCTTTTTAAGATATTGTGCATCTATAAAGAGTGCGACTTCATTATTGTCCATTCTCTGTTGGATAATGGAGAGCCCCGACGCAGTTCCCCTTATAATTAAAGAATTCTGTGATACGGCGCTTCTGCTCCGCCCTGTAAGGTTTGTAGAGAGATTTACCTTATATTCAAAGACAGAGGAGTACTCAAGTGAAAGCCTGTACATACTCCACATGAAAAAGGCCAAAAGAAGGGAGAAAATCAGAACAAACAAATCTCCTCCCCTCTTTTCGTAAAACATGAAGCTGCGCCGGGTCATCACCTTGTAGCGACATCTGTCATATCCTTGACAATGGCACTTCTGTCTACACGCAATTTTACACCATTGTCGACTTCTATTTCAATATGTTTCTCCCTTACATCCGAAACAATGCCATAGATACCGCCAATTGTAACAATCTTATCGCCCTTCTGCAGCGAGTTCCTAAACTTTGCCAGCTCCTTCTGTTTTTTCTGCTGCGGGCGTATCATAAAGAGCCACATGACAACAAAGATAAGGAGCATCATTACCCAGAAACTCCATCCGCCACCTACAGACTGCTGTGCCTGTAAAAATTTAAGTATCATTTTCAATTGATTTATTGTTTTATTGCAGACAAAGATAGAAAATTATTCATTTGAACCAACCAATCCCCGTCCTTTCTTGATTATCGTTCCTTCTGCGACCATCTCCTGCAGGATTCTGTCGAGCAGCCCGTTCACAAAGATTCTGCTGTTCGGAGTGCTGTAGAATTTGGAAATGTCCACATACTCATTTATCGTCACCTTTAAAGGAATTGTCTCAAATGTTACGGCCTCCGCCATACCCATTACAATTAATATGAGATCTGAGTTTACAAGCCGCTCCAGATCCCAATGTGGCACATGCTTTGCTATAAGGCCGGTATACTCCTTATATTTGACCATAGAGGTGGTAAGAAGCCGCATCGCATAGGTGCGGTCATCTTCGTTCTGGAAAACCGCAGGAATCTTCACCATACCCTCCTTTGCAATATATTTGATATTCTTAAGGATATATCCCAGCACATAGCCCAGATCATCTATCCAGTACAGACTCATATCTTCAAGAATATCCGCAAGTTCTTCGTTATCCTCCAGCTCCTGCTCAAAGATGCTCTTTATAACCGCAACATCCTCGCTCAAAGAGCTTTTTCCACTCTCCATATAAAGGGTAAAATAGTCTCGGGCGGCAATGGCATTGTAGAGTTTTTTTACAAACGGCGCATATTCGTTCCATGAAAGCCCCCTCTGCTGCAGGAATTTTAAAAATCCGTCATCACTTTCCAGTATGGAAATAAATCTGTTTTTAACAAATTTATAGTTCGGGTCGGCCTCCCGGGGTGTAGGCTGGAATTTATGCAGACCGATTTCAATCTTCTCTACGGCCATTTTTTTTAAAGCAACGGGCAGACTCAAGATAAAAAGGTAGAGTTCAACGCACTTGTCGCACGACATAAGCAGCTCTTTTTCGGCTGCGGCAACTGAATCCGAACCGGATAACATGCGACCGAACAGCGTTTTAAAGATCTTGATTCTTAACATTCTTCTGCTAAGCATAAAAAACAGTATTTAATGTGGCAGACAATCTGCCGTTGCCATAGGTGAAATAAGAAAATATTTTGCAAATATAGATTTTTAGCCACAAAAATTATTTTATCTTTGTGAAACTTTTTTTTTTTAAAAAAATTAATTGATTATGTATTCAGAGGATTTCGACAGCGTTGGAGCGCAGGAGCGCACCGGCGATGATGTTTTTTCAAAGCCGGTAAGAGCGGGGAAAAGGACTTATTTTTTTGATGTGAAAGCTACAAAAGGCAACGATTACTATCTCACCATAACGGAAAGCAAAAGAAAGCTGGAGAGAGACGGCCGTTTTTCCTACGACAAACATAAAATATTCCTCTACAAAGAGGATTTCGACAAATTCACGGAAAGCCTGCAAGAGGTAATAAATTTCATAAAGGAAAAGTCTCCTATCATAAACACAGAATATAATGCGGAAGGGAGCGAAGACGCTTCAGACGGACAGAAAAACAACTCCTTTTCAGATGTAGATTTCGACCAGCTCTAATAGCCGGGAACCACAGGAAACAGAACACCGATTTGGCTGTGCGGAAAATTTTTATAACTTTGCACTCCCGTTTGTTTATGGTACCATGGCCGAGAGGTTAGGCACCGGTCTGCAAAACCGATTACAGCAGTTCGAATCTGCTTGGTACCTCCCAAGAGAAGAAAGATTCGCTCTTTCTTCTCTTTTTTATTAAAAGGCCTCATATAACATGCGGGCAATTCTTCAGGGCAGACCACATTTCTTCACAATGACTTTTCCCTGATTTTGCGGAAATCCAGGCAGGTTTAACAGGTTCAAGGTGGTTGAAAGTAAAAGGTTATACCAAAAAATCAAAAATAAAGAGTACTTTTGTGCAACAAAGCGCAAAAGAGTTACCATGCAGGATTCCAACAGCAACAGATATGCACAAAGGGGTGTCTCTTCCTCGAAAGAAGAGGTTCACGCAGCTATAAAAAACTTAGATAAAGGTCTCTTTCCCAAGGCTTTTTGCAAGATAGTCCCCGATTTTCTCACAAATGACCCCGATTATGCTCTTGTAATGCATGCAGACGGGGCCGGAACCAAATCCTCTTTGGCATATATCTACTGGAAGGAGAGCGGAGATCTCTCTGTCTGGGACGGAATCGCCCAGGATGCGATAGTCATGAATACAGATGATTTGCTCTGCGTTGGAGTAACAGATAATATTCTGCTCTCATCTACAATAGGCAGGAACAGGAATCTTATTCCAGCAGAGGTGATAACAAGGCTGATTGAAGCCTCGGAGTCCTTTTGCAGAAGCATGTCGGAATATGGAATAAATATGATTCTCACAGGGGGCGAAACGGCGGATGTGGGAGATCTGGTAAGGAGCATAATTGTAGACAGTACAGTCTGTGCAAGAATCAAGAGAAGTGAAGTAATAGATAATGCAAGGATAAAGGCGGGAGATCTGATTATAGGACTTGCATCGTACGGCAAGGCGGTATATGAGACAAAGTATAACGGAGGGACCGGAAGCAACGGTCTCACCTCCGCCCGTCACGATCTCTTTGCAAAATACATTGCAGAGAGATATCCGGAGAGCTATGACCCCTCTCTGCCACAGGAGCTTGTCTACTCTGGCGGCAAACATCTTTTAGAAAGGGAACCCGAAAGCGGCCTTACATACGGAGAACTGCTCCTCTCCCCTACAAGAACCTATGCCCCTGTAATAAAGAGGGTACTGGATAAATTCAGGGGAAAGATAGACGGTATGGTCCACTGCTCGGGAGGGGCCCAGACCAAAGTGCTCCACTTTATAGAGAATCTCACGGTAATCAAGGATAATCTCTTTGAGATTCCGCCCCTCTTCAGAGCCATTCAGAAAGAATCGGGCACCCCATGGCAGGAGATGTATAAGGTCTTTAATATGGGTCACAGAATGGAGATATATGCCTCAGATGAGATTGCCGGGGAGATTATCTCCATCTCCAGGGAGTTCGGGATAGATGCTAAAGTAATAGGACGGGTCGAGAACTCCGCGGATGGTGCGCTCGTTAAACTCAGGACTCCTTACGGAGAGTTTGAATATAGAAAATGAAAAAGGCCGGAATAAGGACAATAGAGATTAAACGATGGTTTTTGCGCAACATATAATGTCTGAGGAGATAGAAAAGATGGAATTTGCATCGTTCGAGGGAGAGATCTCCGTAATAGAGAGAGCGGATGCAAGGTTTCATGAAGCCATAAAATATCTGTCATCTCAACCAATGATAGGATTCGATACGGAGACAAAGCCCTGCTTTGTTCCAAAGATTCCAAGAAACAAGATGGCAATACTCCAGCTTTCCGGCGAGAAGAGAGCCTATATTTTCAGACTGCAGCAGCTTGGAGTTCCTAAAAAACTGGCACGTCTGCTTGCAAACCCACGGGTCATAAAGATAGGTGCGGCAGTCCATGACGATATAAGGGGGCTAAAAGAGTATTACGATTTTACCCCCGCCGGCTTTGTCGATTTGCAGAAACTTGCCGGAGAATATGGCATCGGGGAGAAGAGTGTCCGCAAAATGGCGGCCATAATTTTAAACAGGCGGGTATCAAAGTCCCAGCAGCTCTCAAATTGGGAGAGTTCGGTTCTCTCAGAGGCACAGCTGAAATATGCTGCAATAGATGCATGGATCTGCCTTGAAATGTATAAGACCTTAATCTCTGACATTTAACTGAATAAATCCTATATGAACAAGATAATCCTTAAAAAGGGGCGGGAGAGTTCTGTCGAGCGTTTCCACCCCTGGATATTTTCCGGAGCGGTTGCAAAGATAACCGGCAGCCCGAAGGAGGGGGAGATTGTAACTGTCTGCTCCCATGACAACAGAGTTCTTGGGTGCGGCCACTACCAGATAGGCTCCATTGCCGTGAGAATCCTCTCTTTTGAGAGCGAAAATATAGATGAGGGCTTTTGGGAAAGCAGGATAGAGGCGGCATATAACCTGCGCAAAGCCGCAAATCTGGCTGACAACCCCTGTACAGATTGCTACAGGCTGGTTCACGGAGAGGGAGACAACCTTCCCGGGCTTATTGTAGATATCTACAAGAGGGTGGCGGTAATGCAGGCCCACTCTGCGGGAATGTTTTTGGCAAAGGAGCAGATATCCAATGCCATAAGGAAGGTCTTGGGAGATAATATTGAGGCAATATATGACAAAAGCGCCGCGACAGCTCCTCACAAGGCGGGACTGGAGCTGAATAACGGCTACCTCTATTGCAGGGAGCACTCTCCCTTTAACTCAGATTTTGGCGAGGAGATTATAAGCGAGAACGGCAACAGATTTCATGTAAATTGGATAGAGGGGCAAAAGACGGGCTTCTTCCTGGACCAGAGGGAGAATAGAGAGCTGGTAAAACGCTACTCAAGAGGAAGAGATGTGCTTAACCTCTTCTGCTACACCGGCGGCTTCTCCATATATGCACTTAACGGCGGGGCGGCAAGTGTGGACTCGGCAGACAGTTCGGCAAAGGCCATAGAGCTCACCGAAAAGAATATAGTACTTAACGGCTTTGCAGAGCGCCCCCACAACTCTATCTGTTGCGACGCCATTGACTTTCTGCACGAATCCAGACCGAGCAGATATAACCTTATGATTGTAGACCCTCCCGCCTTTGCAAAACATAGAGATGCCGTGAACAATGCACTCAGAGCCTATAAGAGATTAAATGCGGCCGCCATAGAGAAGATTGCCCCCGGTGGAGTGCTCTTTACCTATAGCTGCTCCCAGGCCATAGATAAACAGAGCTTTGCACTTGCCCTCTTTTCGGCGGCGGCAATGGCCGGGCGCAGAGTAAAGATAATCCACAGACTTACACAGCCTGCGGATCATCCTGTAAATATCTACCATCCCGAAGGAGAGTATCTCAAAGGGCTGGCACTCTATGTAGAGTAGTATCCCCCTCTGGCGGAACTTTTTGTCTAACGGAAGAAAAGCATCTCTCTATACTTTGGCAGTGGCCACAAACGGTCATCTATAACCATCTCCAGCTTATCTACAACCGTACGTATCTTATCCATGTGAGGGAATACAGTTGAGTAGTAAGCCTCCGACTTCTGCGGTATATCCTCTATTACATTTGCCTTCTTGCGTGCCTCAACCAGATCATGCACATAGAGATGCAGACTGTTTACATAGCCGGAAATCTTCTTTATCATATTAAGCTGGGTCTTGCAAAGCTCCGCATAATCCTCCGGGAAGAGCTCCTTTATTCCCTTTACATTTTCTACAAGAGAGTTCTGGAACGAGATAGCTGTAGGTATGATATGGTTAGTGGTAAGATCTCCCATAACACGCGCTTCAATCTGCAACTTCTTGATATAGGTCTCATTCAAAACCTCGTAACGGGCATACGCCTCACGCTCAGAGAGAATCCCCTGCTCAACAAACATCTTTACAGAATCGGGGCTGATAAGTTCCCTATAGGCATCAGGGACACTCTTTATGGCCTTAAGCCCCCGTTTCTCGGCCTCCTTGTGCCATTGTTCGCTATAACCGTTTCCCTCAAACCTGACAGCCTTGGATTCCACAAGAAACTGCCTGATAATCTTCATCATTGCCTTATCCTGGCTAAGCCCGCCGGCCATCTCTGCATCTACAAGCTTCTTGAACCTTATCAGCTGCTCAGCCACTATACCGTTAAGGATAAACATAGAGGAGGCCACATTACATGAAGAGCCCACAGCCCTGAACTCAAACCTGTTTCCTGTAAAGGCGAATGGAGAGGTACGGTTCCGGTCTGTATTATCGGGAAGAATCTCCGGAATCTGATTGACTATATGCAATTTGGAACGGACCTTCACCTCTTTGTCAGAGACACTGGTAAGATTCTTTGAAGTAAGTTTCTCTATAGAATCCACAAGCTTTGTAAGGGTCTCTCCTATGAATACACTCATTACCGCAGGCGGAGCCTCGTTGCCTCCCAGACGATACATATTGCTTAAGGAGACGACACTGCTCATAAGCAGATAATTGTGCTCATATACTCCCCTTATCACAGAGGCGAAGAAACTTAGGAACTGCAAATTTGTCCTTGGAGTCTTGCCGGGTGAGAGCAGATTCACCCCTGTATTTGTAACCATACTCCAATTGCAATGTTTACCCGAACCGTTAACCCCTGCAAAAGGTTTCTCATGGAAAATCACCTTAAGCCTATGCTTTTTGGCAATCTTCTTCATAATAATCATCATCATAAGATTCTGGTCTGCAGAGATATTCACCTCACCGTAGATTGGAGCGAATTCAAACTGGTTTGGAGCTACCTCATTATGTCTTGTCTTTAAGGGAACTCCCAATTTATAGGCCTCAGTCTCAAAATCCTTCATAAAGGCCATTACCCTGCTTGGAATTGCACCGAAGTAGTGATCCTCCAGCTGCTGGTCCTTTGCCGCAGTATGGCCGATAAGCGTTCTGTTGCAGATCATAAGGTCGGGACGGGCACGGTAAAAGGCTTCATCAACTATAAAATACTCCTGCTCTATACCCAACATCACATTTACTCTGTTCACATTTTTATCGAACATTCTGCAGATTGCCACAGAGGCGCGGTCAAGAGATTGTACAGACTTCAACAGCGGAGTCTTCTGATCGAGCGACTCACCTGTATATGCAACAAAGACTGTAGGAATACAGAGGGTCTGGTCTATGATAAAGGCCGGAGAGCCAGGGTCCCACGCCGTATATCCCCTTGCCTCAAAGGTATTTCTCAAACCGCCGTTCGGAAAGCTGGATGCATCCGGTTCCTGCTGGATAAGGGTACTCCCCTTGAAATTTTCAAAGACCCCTCCCCCCTGCATAGGATCGACAAACGCCTCATGCTTCTCTGCGGTGGCATCAGTAAGGGGGTGAAACCAGTGGGTATAATGGGTGGCTCCCATCTTTACTGCCCAGGATTTCATACCATAGGCAATCTGGTCTGCAATTTCGCGCTCTATCTTCTCCCCTTTCTCCATTGCATCTACAACAGCCCTATAAGCCTCCGGAGAGAGATAACGCTTCATTTTTGGCATATCAAAGACTTTTTCCGCAAAATACTCCGAAACAGGACGCTTTTCTTCATAAAAGCGTGAAGCCCTGTGAGTGGCAAACTCATCCAAAGCCCGTGTTCTTACATTTGACATAATTGTGAGGTAAAATTGTTAGGGTTTCTTTTTTTCTTTTGACGTGCAAATATATAAACTTTTCTAAAAAAACAACTATTTTCCGGCAATTTTATGGTAAATACCACTAATTTTTCTAAAAAATACCTTAAATCAACATTACAACATTTGAAAATATTATAATTTTCTAAAAATTTACATTTTTAGCTCTATCTAGAAATAGAGACTGCAAAGAAAAAAACTAAACACATTTTTTCCTAAATTTGTATGCCGTACAACAAACCCGGATGTAAATTATGAAAAAGACAATTCTGACTCTGCTCGTCGTCTGCACCCTTGCATTTGCAGGATATGGACAGGGGCCTGCCCAAAAATATATAGAGCGGCAACTTAAAACAGATTCTCTCTTCAACAACGCGATTATTGGAATTATGGCCGTCAACGCAGATGGAGAGGTCATAGCCGAATGGAACTCCAATCTACCCATGCTTACCGCCTCCACAATGAAGACCATAACAACAGGGGTGGGTCTTAACCTGCTCGGCCCAGACTTTAAATTCTCCACAAAGGTCGCCTACTCCGGAGAGATAACAGAGGGAGTACTGAATGGCGACATCTATATAATAGGTGGCGGAGACCCTACCTTAGGCTCCTCTGACAAGGTTGCCTTTAGCATAGACTCCATATTCGGAATCTGGTGCAACGGCCTTGAAAAAGCCGGCATAAGGAAGATAAGGGGGAACATTATAGCAGACGATAGCTACTTTACCCGCGAACTTATTCCTGAAACATGGTGCTGGGGAGACATCGGTGCGGATTATGGAAGCGGCACAAGCGGTCTCTGTTTCCACGAAAACACCCAGGAATTTGCCCTTACACCGGGAAAGAGTGTGGGAGACAGCGTAAAAATAGAGATTATCTATCCTGCTGTTCCCGGGCAGAAAATAATAAATGACGTTACGACAGGTGAAGCCAAAAGCGGCGACAGAAGCCGGTACTATCTTGACAACATAACCACAACCACCGTATACAGAGGAAGCGTGGCGGCAGACAAAAGGGAGGTAAGATCTGTAAACTCCAACAGTTTCCCGCACCTTAGCTGTGCATGGCACTTCGGAGAGTTCCTCTCTAAAGAGGGAATAGAGGTAGAGGGGGAGATAAAAGATATAAAAGATATGAAAGATGTGAACGGTGCACAGGAAGAGGCCGGAAGAACAGTTGTAGCAGAGACATTCTCGCCGGAACTTATAGAGATTATAAACGTTACAAACAGAATAAGCAACAATCTCTATGCAGAAACAATCTTCAAGACAATAGGAAAAGTCGCCACTGGAGTGGGCAGCTATGATTCTGCAAGAGTCGCCCTCTGCAGAGAGCTGGAAAAGATGGGGGTAGACAGATATGGCTTTACCCAGGCAGACGGAAGCGGTCTGTCACGTGAAAATTATGTTTCTCCCCGCTTTTTCTGTAACTACTACACGGCAATGGAGAAAAGTGATGACTTTTCCCTCTTTTTAGAGAGCCTTCCCGTTCCGGGAAAATACGGTACTCTAAGCAGTGTCCTTAAAGGTGAGCCTGACTCGCTTAAGAGCAGGATTCATGCAAAGAGCGGTTCGCTCTCAAGTGTTAGATGCTATGCCGGATATGTAGAGGAAAAAGAGAAGAACGGCCTTATAAAGTTCGCCATCCTTACAAACAATTATGCAGCAAAAACATCGCAGATGCAACCCAAGATTGAGGGATTTTTAAAGGCTCTTGCCATCGAAAAATAATCTTAAATAATATAATAGTCATGTTATCAATTTCAAGAAAAGCCCAGAAATTACCGGCATCGCCGATTAGAAAATTGGTTCCATTTGCAGATGCGGCAAAAAAGAGAGGAGTAAAGGTTTACCATCTGAATATTGGCCAGCCCGATATTGACTCCCCGAAAGAGGTTATAGAGGCCATAAGGAACATAGACCTGAAATACCTGGCCTATGCAAACTCGGCAGGCATTGAATCATACCGCAAGGGATTGGCAGGCTACTATAACAACCTTGGTATAAATGTAGACTATACAGACATTATAATTACAACCAGCGGCAGCGAGGCTGTAAACTTTGCCATAAGCGTTACCTGCGACGAGGGAGACGAGGTTATTGTAATGGAGCCCTTCTACACAAACTACAACTCGTTTGCAGTTCAGAACGGAATAAAGCTGGTTCCTGTTTCAACCACAATCGAGAACGGATTCCAGCTTCCTCCGGTAGAAGAGTTTGAAAAACATATCACCCCAAAGACAAGGGCCATTCTAATCTGCAATCCCGGCAACCCTACAGGTACCCTCTACAGCAAGGAGTCTTTAATCAAGCTGGGTGATATTGTAAAGAGGCACAATCTCTACCTCCTTTCAGATGAAGTATATCGTGAATTCTGCTATACAGATACCCCTCACTTCTCATGTATGCAGATTAGCGGTATAGACGACAATGTCATCCTGCTCGATTCCGTTTCCAAGAGGTATAGCATGTGCGGTGCCAGAATAGGTTCCATAGTATCGAGAAACAAGGAGATTATGAAGAATCTTCTCAAATATGCCCAGGCTCGTCTCTGTTCTCCTGTCGTTGAGCAGATTGCCGCAGAGGCTGCATTGAAAACCCCTAAATCATACTTCGATGCAGTAAAGGCAGAGTACATACATAGAAGGGATGTCATGATTGATATGCTCAACAAGATTCCGGGTGTATATACTCCAAAACCTATGGGAGCCTTCTACACCATAGTAGAGCTGCCTGTAGATGACGCAGATAAATTTGCACAATGGCTGCTTGAAGAGTTTCAGTATGAAAACCAGACAGTAATGGTTGCTCCTGCCGCCGGCTTCTATGCGACTCCGAACAAGGGCATATCTCAGGTACGTATGGCATACGTGCTTAAAGTAGAGGATATAAAAGCTGCAATCAAGTGTCTCGAAGAGGCTCTTAAGGTCTATCCGGGGCGCAAGTAACTCCGCAAAGAAGGAAGAGTATCAGCAAAAGTGCAAGCTCCTTAACGGCCATCCCGCGCCGCACATTATTAAAATGAAAGGAAAAAAGAAGCGAGAAACCGGAGCCGGAGAGGAGTGTTGCCTCATTGGTGCCGTCGGACGAAAAGAGCAGAAAAACAGGGAGAGCATAGAGAAATAATATCCCTGAAATTCTCAACGGCACTCTGTCGGTACGCTCTATATAATTATTGAAAACAGTGCCCAATGTATGGAACAGGATAACGACAATACAGAGCATTAGGGCATATTCGGGCAGGGAGTATGAGAGGGACGGCATCCCCACATCTGTCATGACCCCCAATTTGGCAGTAAAATATTCCTTTATCTCCCCCTTTACCACAAATCTGTAGACCAAAAGGTAGAGGTATGGGAGAAGCAGCCCCCAGATACTTTTCAAAAGCTTTCTCCCCTTATCTCCGCTCTCGAAGAAAAAGAGCGCCACCATAAGCAGGGGTGACAGCCAGATAAAGGGGGGATAGAGCAGTGAAGCGGCTGAAACAAGAAAGAGTGCCCAGAAAAAGCTCTCTTTCATATAGATATAGAGCCCCCACAGAGCAATAAGGAGCGAGGGATAGAAATAGGAAAACTCCAGGATATCCTCGCCCTGCAGGACAAAGAGCAGAAAGAGCAGTATAGTGATATATGGGTTAAAGGTGCGCGCACCGCGTGCCATACAGGCCAAAGAGGCTGCAATCAAAAGCAATGAAACTATGGAGAGCAGCAGGCTCATAGGTTATTTTAACAAATCACACCCTATATCTCTTCTATAATAGATATCTGTAAAGTGAATCCCGGCCAGCTCCCGGTAGGCGCTCTGGCGGCAATCTTCAATGTCCCGTCCGTTTACAGTAACGGCAAGTACCCTACCGCCCGAGGTTACTATCTTTCCCTCTTTCTCTGCAGTGCCGGCGTGGAATATCTTGACCTTTCCCTCTGCGCAAGAGCAAAGATTCTTCGGAGCGTTTATCTCATACCCCTTTTTATACTCCATAGGGTATCCGCCCGAAACCGCCACAACAGTAAGGGCGCACCCCTCTTCAAACTCAATCTTCTCTCCCTTAAGCTCTCCCTTGGCAGTAGCCCGAAGATGCCCCAGAAAGTCAGATTTTATTCTTGTCATGACAGACTCTGTCTCAGGGTCTCCCATACGCACGTTATACTCAATGACATAAGGCTCTCCGTTGCAATTCATCAGACCGATGAAAACAAAGCCCCTGTAATCTATTCCCTCCTTTTTCAACGCCCTTACGGTCGGCTTTATAATCCGCTCCTCAACCTTTTTCATAAAGGATGCATCTGCAAAAGGAACAGGCGAAACTGAGCCCATACCGCCGGTATTAAGACCGGTATCGCCCTCACCTATCCTTTTATAATCTTTTGCATGAGGCAGAATAAGGTAATCCTCGCCATCTGTAAGAATAAATACGGAGAGTTCAATTCCTGAGAGGAATTGCTCAATTACCACAGTGGAGCCGGCCTTCCCGAACCTGCCTGAAAGCATGCTTCTAAGCTCCTCCTTTGCCTGTTGTGCAGTATCTGAAATAAGCACCCCTTTTCCTGCGGCAAGTCCATCTGCCTTAAGCACGTAAGGCGGCTGCATAGAGTCTATGAAAGCCTCTCCTTCGCTAATATTTTCCTTGGTAAAGCTTCTATACCCTGCAGTCGGGATAGAGTATTTGTTCATGAACCGCTTTGCAAAATCCTTGCTTCCCTCAAGCATTGCCCCCTTTTTGCAGGGTCCCACAAAAAGCACACGGCTTAAAAGGGGATCTGCGGCAAAAAAATCCTTTATACCCAATACAAGAGGCTCCTCAGGCCCGACAACGACCATCTCTATTCCATTCTCCACCACAGCCCTTTTTACAGCCTCAAAATCATTCACCGAACCGGCTATATTCGTTGCAATCCGGGCAGTTCCAGGGTTTCCCGGCAGACAAAAAAGTTCCCCGCAACTGCCGCTCTGTTTAATTTTCCATGCAATTGCATGTTCTCTTCCTCCTGAACCCAAAACAAGTACATTCATCTCAATCCAGACTTAAACTTACAAATCTATTCTTCTGCAGACCAGGTTGCGCCTCTTAATCTCCTCTAATACAACCGGCAATGCCTCAAAAAGATTTGGCGCACACTTTATAGAGTCGTGGAATACAATCACGTCTCCCGGTTCGAGCTCCTTAATTACATTCCCTGCACACTGCTCTCCCGAAAGTTTCCTGTTATAATCCCTGCTTATTATAGACCACATTACCATTTTATAGCGTTCCGACAGAACTCTCGCCTGAGAGGGGGTAATCCTTGCATACGGAGGCCTTAGCAGGTTCGAATTTATAATATCGGAGGCCACATCTATATCCCTTACATAATCTCCGGTAGGCACTCCCCACCCCTTTATGTGTGAATATGAGTGGTTTCCCACTGCATGACCCCTCCGCTTCACCTCTTCGAAGAGCTCAGGAAAGAGCTCTACATTTTTGCCGATGCAGAAAAATGTGGCCTTGGCACCATATTTGTCAAGCTGCTCCAGCACCCATGGAGTAACCTCCGGACGGGGCCCGTCATCGAAAGTGAGGTAGACAGCTCCCTCCTCCCTGGAAAAATGCCAGATAAAACCGGGATATATCCGCTTTATAATCCTGGGAATTTTTACCTTCATTTAATTTCAAATTGATTGGCAAAAGTAATAATAAAAATTAACTTTGCACCCAATGGAAACGCATATGTTCAGGAACAGGATTCCACTATATATCATTGTTACGGCTATTTTCGCATTCACAGGCTGCTCAAGGAGCCGGGAGGGAATAATCCCTTCAGATAAAATGGCTCTGATTGTCGCCGACATGTATATGGCAGACCAGTTCATAGCGCTTGAACCCGCTTATAAGGGAGATCTGGACTCCGCTCTGCTTTATGAAACCGTAATGGAGCGTTACGGCTATACTTTTCCGGATTATATGAAGGCAATGGAGTACTATCTGCAAAAGGGAGACATGGTGAAGAGAATCCATACGGCCGCAAAGGAGAGCCTTATAAAGAGGCGGGACAGGCTTGCCATCCTTAATGCAGACCTTGAGAGTTATAACAGAGCTGTCGAGTTATTTGAAAAGAAGGATTTAAACCAGCTGTGGAAAGAGCCTGACCTTAGAGCTCTCTGTCATTTGTCAAGAATAAAGGTAATGGGGGAGTTCTCCATTACAGATACAACAGAGGCAGACACACCCCAAAACAGCAAATGGTGGATATACAACATTAACGGATACGCCATTGCAGATTCGCTCTATCCGCCCCTTGTAAGAGACTACCTCCTGAAAATTGAGGAGGAAAAGCATGACAACACCAATTTGGCAACAATCATAAATAATGAGAAAACTCTCGGCAAATTATCTCTGTCCCGTTAATGGCAAACCCATTAAAAACGGCTATGTGGCATTAGATGACAACGGTACCGTAATCGAAGTCGGAGCTCTTGACGGAGAGTGCCCTGATACCGAATTTTACAACGGCATTCTTGTTCCCGGCTTTGTAAATGCCCACTGCCATAGCGAGCTCTCCTCTCTTAAGGGGCTATTCAAGGAGGGAACGGGAATGAGCGGCTTTATTGACCAGATTAACCGGCTCAGAAATGTCGCCTCAAAAGAGAAGAGACTCAATTGTATAAAGGAAGCTTTTGACAAGATGTATGACGAGGGGGTAAGCGCAATGGCAGATATATGCAACTGCAGCGAGAGTTTTCAGATAAAGGCAGAATCCCCGCTCTACACAGTAAGCTTCGTAGAGCTTTTTGGCACAGATCCCGCCGAAGCAAAAAAGATATTGGAGGAAGGTCGTCGATTATGCAATATGGCAGAAAGCATGGGGCTTAGAGCCGCCGTTACCCCGCATGCCTGCTATACAATGAGCCCTGAACTACTGGCAATGGCCGCTGAAGAGGGACTTAAGAAGGGAATTATCTCCTACCACTCTCAAGAGAGTTTTCAGGAGGAGGAGCTGCTTATAAGCGGAAGCGGAGAACTGGCAGAAAATTATAAGTCGAGAGGGTTGCCGACTCCCCCTGTGACCGGAAAGTCTGCCCTGCTCTACTTTATAGAGAGGCTGCTGACTTTTGCCTCCGCACCTGTAGAGGGAAAGATTCTGCTAATACATAATGTAGCCACAAATCAGGAGAGCATAAATATGGCCCTACAAAAGCTAAAGGAGCCTTACTGGGTTATATGTCCTCTGTCTAACATATTTATCCACAGAACCTTGCCCCCTGTCGAGCTGATGCTTGAGAATAACCTTAATATCTGTATAGGGACAGACAGCCTCTCAAGCAACAAGGTGCTCTCCATTTTAGAGGAGATGAAGACATTGCAGAAGAATTTCAGCGAGGTTACATTGCACCGATTGCTTGAATGGGCCACAATCAATGGAGCACGGGCTATTGGAAAAGAAAAGGAGATTGGATCCATAGAGAGAGGCAAACGGCCTGGCATAGTGCTAATTGATAATATTGACTGGAATAATTTTGCCCTGACCGAAAAGAGCAGATCAAAAAGATTAATATAAAAGATATGTCTACGATACTCTATAAGCACATCGTTTTCGGACCGATAAAGAGCCGCAGACTGGGCAGCTCCCTTGGGGTAAACCTGCTTCCCAAATTCGGGAAGCGGTGTTCATTCGACTGCATCTATTGTGAATGCGGATGGAATAAAGATGGCAGAAAAGATACCGTACTGCCTGCAACAGAAGAGGTGTACCGGGCTCTGGAGTACAGGCTTAAGGAGCTGAAAAAGGAGGACACCTCAATTGACACAATTACCTTTTCGGGGAACGGCGAACCCACGCTACATCCTGATTTTCATCAAATTATAGAATTCACCCTTACACTTAGAGACCGGCTATACCCCAATGCAGCCGTCTCTGTCCTTACAAATGCCTCGCAGCTTGGAAAGGAGAGTGTAAGAGAGGCTCTTATGAAGATAGATAACCCCATATTAAAGATAGACTCTGCAATTGAAGAGATGGTCAATGCAATAGACCGCCCCAATGCCGGATACTCCCTGCAGAAGACTATAGAGAATATAAAGCTCTTTAAGGGGAACTTTATATTGCAGACCATGTTTTTAAAGGGAGTGGTAGAGGGCAATAGCATAGACTGCACAGATCCTGAACATTGCCGCAAATGGACGGAGCTTGTAGAGGAGCTCTCCCCCCGCGAAGTAATGATGTATACTATAGACAGAGAGACTCCGGCGCATGGGTTACAGAAGGTGAGTGTGGAGCAGATGAGTGAAATTGCCGCACCGCTTGTTGAAAAGGGAATTAAGGTGCAGATAAGAGGCTGATTATGAGAGTAGTCATTCAAAGAGTCTCCCACGCCCACGTAACAATAGCGGGGAAGATGCACGGCTCCATAGAGAAGGGGCTTATGATTCTTGTGGGAATAGAGGAGAACGACGGCGAAGAAGATGTAGGGTGGCTGGCAAAAAAATGTGTAAATATGCGTATATTTGACGATGAAAGGGGAGTGATGAACCGCTCTATTCAGGATGTTGGAGGAGATATCCTGTTAATAAGCCAGTTTACACTCCATGCACTTACGGCAAAGGGTAACAGACCCTCATATATAAAGGCGGCAAAGCCGGAGATTGCAATCCCCGTCTACAATGCCTTTATTACCCGGCTGGAGAGTTTGCTTGACAAAAAGATAGAGGTTGGAGTCTTTGGGGCCGACATGAAGGTCACTCTTACCAACGATGGACCTGTAACAATTTTAATTGACTCAAAAAGAAAGGAATAGATAATGAACGAAATCTTAGGAAAATATGGATACACCCCCGATACGGAGGCCATCGACAGATCTCTGACCCAAATACAGAATAACCTCGGCTACTATGAGAGCAGAGAGATTCTTGCAGAATGTATGGGGCTAATGGATCTCACCTCACTTAACAGCTCAGATACAGATGCAAAAATCATCTCCCTTACAGAGAAGGTAAACAATATAAAGAGTTGCTATCCGGAATATCCGCTTCCGGCCGCAATCTGTGTCTATCCCAACTTTGCAAAGAGGGTAAGGGAGAATCTTACCCGCCATAATGTAAAGATTGCAGTGGTGGCCGGAGTCTTTCCCAACTCCCAAAGCTTTCTTGAAGTAAAAAAATTGGAGTGTGAAATGGCTGTGGAGAGCGGAGCGGATGAGGTGGATATTGTACTGCCTCTGCACCTCTTCCTTGCAGGAGAGTACAAAAAGGCGGCAGAGGAGATAAGGGCTCTTAAAGAGACAGTGAAAGAGAGGAAGCTTAAGGTCATTCTTGAGACAGGTGTATTGGCTTCACCTTCAAACATTGCCGCGGCATCGTTCCTTGCAATGGAGGCGGGAGCGGATTTCATAAAGACCTCTACTGGAAAACTGGAGCCGGCAGCAACGCCTATGGCGGCAATAATAATGTGCGAGGCCATAAAAAGCTATTATATCCAATGTGGCAGAAAGGTAGGCTTTAAAGCGGCAGGCGGC